>Ga0190367_1000904_pt1 | contig 18986 bp, 23 predicted proteins | sample 4872181011_MG_FD_171838 | JGI IMG/M metagenome (GOLD analysis project Ga0190367, IMG submission 171838) | Hydrothermal vent microbial mat bacterial communities from Southern Trench, Guaymas Basin, Mexico - 4872-18-10-11_MG | ecosystem: Environmental > Aquatic > Marine > Hydrothermal vents >...
GTAAAAGAGGAGTCTGAAAAGACGAGAGTTGAGTTGAAGGGTGAAATCAAGGGTGTTAAAGAGGAATTAGTAAATCTTAGACTGGATCTGAGAGAATACATGGAATCGAATCTAAGCAAAATGAGAGAGGAAATAGCAGAAATTAGGGAAGCTTTAAGGAGAGCTGGGATAATGTAAAAAATCGTCTCTTCTCATCTCCAAACCTTACCAGCTTCTCCTAAGAATTTCTAATAGGATAAATTCTTTCATAAACATGAAAGAACTCGGGATCAAAATGTTATCCAGCTAAACACTTATCATTTTCGAGACGAGAGCGACAACTCTTGTAGACGCTTTGAAGGCTTTTTCTGCATAACTTTTTGTGTAAAGTCTTTGAGGTGGTAAGCCCGTTTCTTCATCACCATACATGCTTGGCTCCCTCTCCCTTCTAAGCCATCTTGAAATCGATGCAAGCTCCTCGATCTCAGTTTGAAACCATTCTGGAAATCTCTCTTTGTTTTCGATCAGTATAATTCCTACATCATGCCATTTCGGAGGTTCAATCCCTACAAATCTAAGTGCAGCTTTTAGCGAGAGCTCCACAGCTTCCTGACACTGCCTTATGCAGTAAGCATAGCCTTCATCGTTCAAAGCAAACTCAGCTGTTTTAATTCTCCTTAAAGCTTCTTCAAGGTAGGCTTTGGCCATTTCAATGTTATTCAATTTCTATAACCTCCCCGAAGCGATAGTTATCCTTCAACTTCCAGTACCACATCTTCCCAACCCTAACCCTCTTTGCCTTTAGCTCCTTCAATCTCTTCCTAAGCCTTTCTAAAACGTTGTTAAAAAAACCCTCCCTGTCATAAAGGATGCACGCATCCTCCACCAGATCCAGATACAGGGGCGTTATTTTCGCAGCTTCCTCCCTTGATTTGATTATAGGACTTATGAAAATACTGTACCCCCTCTCTCTCGTCCTTTTTAAAATTTCCTCTATCTCTTTTTCTGCTTTATCAAACAATCTGAATCTCTCATATCTGTCCTCAGGCAAGTTATCGGCCACTATGAGAACATCGATGTCGCTATCCTTTCTCGGTTCTCCCCTCGCAACAGAACCATACACAACGACACTAACCAGATCAAAGTACTTTCTCAAACTCTTCATGAGTGCGTGGAGAACTTCGCCGTAAGGTTGCTGCATGATAGAATAATACAGCCAAAACCAGATAAATTTTCTCCCATTTAAAATTCAGCTACTACCTTCGCCAGGGTTTAGGATGGCGATGTGAAAGCTCAAAACCAAAGTTAAGTTTTGCTTGATTTGATCTTTGTCTTCTTCGCGTGCTATCATGCAAGATTAGGTCAATTATTTTTTGCTTGGTCTCCTCCTTGGTATGGGTGTATTTATCGCTGCTGAAGCTTTTCTGTTAGGCCCTGCTGAGTGCTTTGTTACAGTAAGTTCCTGATTGAGAGGTTGAACCTGTTGTACCATCGAGTGTGGTTACATCTTCGAGCGGTCTGCTGGGATGTGAAGGTTGATTTCCTTGCGGATGACTGTAACGCTAACAGCTCATTGCTGGTATGCCAAGAGCTCTACTCAAAGCGTGCAACTTTGGCTGAGATGTTCACAGCTACTGTATCCAAAAACTCAAACCTTGATTTCTGTTTACCAAATATAAATCCAACAGAATAGTAGAACCATTAATTTTATCTGACGAACGTTCAGAATGTAACTCGTGGAGTACGAATTTCTGAGAAAGAATGCCGATGAATTTTTGAAAAATGCTGAATACCTGATGGAGAGTGGCGTGTACAACCTCGCAGCCTTCAACATCGAGCAGGCAGTTCAACTTTACCTGAAGTACATGCTTGCCAAGAAAATTGGAGAATTTCCAAAAACACATTCCATTAAAAGACTGATATCTGAGTGTTCGAGTTTCTGTTCCGAACTGGAAACTGTTCTTAAAGAGAACGTTAACGTTATTGGAGAGATCGAGGTGGCGTACATCTCATCTAGATACTACCCCATAGAGTTTTTGGAGGAGGAGGTGAGGAACATGCTTGGAGTTGCTATTAAAATAAAAGAGGTGGTACTAAAATGCCTCCAAACCTGATTGAGCTGCAGAAAAAGGTAGCTGAGACTGAACTTGAATACTACCGCAACCTTGAAAAAAACCTGAAGTACATAAAAAAGAGGGCTACAGAGATTCTGAAGGATGCAAGGGTTTACGTTTTCGGATCCGTGGTTGAGGGGGAATACATACCGGGAAAAAGCGATATAGACGTGTTGATAGTTTCGAACGAGATTCCGAAAACCGTTTCCGGACATGTTAAGCTGAAACTGAAAATTCTTGGGGAATTAGGATACCTAAGTCCCTTCGAAATACATTTCGCAGACGAAAAGCTCTTTGAGCACTACAGCAGGTTTGCCACTCTTGTCGAGGTGGACTGAACTACAATTACATTAAGAAAAAGAACTAAAAATGCAATAAATCTAATTTATTTTTATTCATAATTCATTTAATTCAATTTTTAAAAAAATTAATTGAAAATTTTAGCAGCTCTATTATTTTAGAGCTCTATTATACTTCTTCGGTCTTTCTTTGAGAAAAACAAGTAAATACTTATCTCTATTCGAAGAAATAAGTCATGAATCGGTCAGAATATACTACCACAGACTCAAAAAGGTTCTAAAGAAAACCAAGGAAGAGTCGAGAAGGCTTATTGCAATAGATGAGACAAAGATAAAGCTTGAGAAGAAGTTAATCTTTATATGGGCTGCTATAGATGTCGATAGTGGAGAATGCTTGGCTATATGAGCTTCTGAAGGAAGAAGTTCTTTCCATGCTTACGTTTTCCTCAAAGAAGTCCAAATACTGCAAAAATAAGCCGGAAATCGTTGATCAGGGATTCTGGTACAAGTGGGGCTTTACAAAGACTTGGGTTGAAGTACAGGCACGAGACATTTGGTGAAAGGAATGCAGTAGAAGTTTTTCTAGGTTTAAGGAAAGGACGAAGAGGTTCTGGAGCAGGTTTCCTTCCAATAGCTCTTTTGATTCTGTACAGAGCTGGATAGAGAGTTTTATGGCATTCTATAACTACTGACAGCTTCGTCTTAAATTTCAAGAATTCGTGTTATCAAATTTTGCCTTTAATTTCTAAATACGATAAATTATTCTTTTAATTTTGGTAGTTATTTAACTAGCGATATTATTAACTAGAAACTTAAAATAGAAAAATTTTTAAATTCCACGTTCACTTCAGGCGCATGAACTTTAGATGGGCTTATATAGCAATCTGCCTGATTGCTATGGCTGGATTGGGAATTGCAGCATACTGGGCGGTGGTTACAGGAAGCGTCGTAGTTTCCGGCGAAAAAGTTGTTCTGAGTCCATCCAGCTATACGATAAAAATGAACACAAGCTCGGTTTACACGAAGAACGTCACTGTGAGTACAACGAGTTCAAATCCTGTCAAAGTAGAAATAAAGGTGCTCCCAGCAGACTACTCGACTGCAAGCGATTGGGGAACAGACTTTGTTGCTTTTGCGAGTCCTTCAGAGGTTGAAGTTTCATTGGGCAACTCCACCAAGGTTACAATCGTACACTACGCTGAAAACGAGGGTAGTTACAAGGTGAGGGTCATTGCAGCCGAAACTTAATGAAGTTTTGCTCTGGATTGCAGCCACAGCAACTTACGGAGTTGGGGATTCCTTAACAACCTTCTTAAGCCTTAGTTGGGGATGTAGGGACTTGAACCCACTGGTAACCCAGCAGAGTTTCTTGCCAATAAAAATCTTAACCTTTTTTTCATTATTTTTTATTTATCTAAGAATAAGAAGTGTCTTTATACCTCTGCTTCTTACAGTTCTCGGATTCATTGCGATGTTTAACAACCTAACACTTGCTTAGTAATATTCTCAACGACACCAAAAGCTTATTTTAATAGTTCCACTATTCAAACTGAATGCCAGAAAGAAGTCAAGACTGGATGAGGCAAGCCAAGAGAGATTTTGAAATGGCAAAAGAGGCTATGAACGATGGCTTTTACGAATGGTCGTGCTTTGCTGCACAGCAGGCTGCCGAAAAAGCCGTTAAAGCAGTATTTCAGAAGATGGGTTCCGTGGCCTGGGGGCATTCTGTCTTCGATTTGTTAAGAGTGCTTTCTGCAAAAATATCGGTCCCAGATGATGTTTTAAACTGTGCAAGGGCCCTAGATAGGTACTACATCCCGACAAGGTATCCAAATGGATTTGATTCCGGCAGTCCTTTTGAGTATTTTACGGAGGAGGACGCAAGAAATGCAATCCTTTATTGTAGAAGAGTCATTGAATTCTGTGAGAGTGTTTTGGCTGAAGAGAGATGAGTTAATCGAAGAACTGCGCAGGGTTGCGAGAGAAGTGGGAAAGAGGGACAGCAAAGTCGTCAAGATCGTTCTTTTTGGCTCGCTAGCCGAAGGGAGAGCAGTTCCAGGGAGCGATGCAGACGTACTGATACTGCTGAAAGAGGATGACAGGAAGTTCATGGATAGAATTCCGGAGTATCTCCAGAAATTCTCGATAAACTTTCCTGTTGAGGTGTTTCCATACACTATAAAGGAGAGAAACCCGCTGGTTGAGGAGGCGTTGAAAAAAGGAATTGTGCTTTTTGAGAGGAAGTATTAAAGTTATTAAAGTTAACTTCGTATGGAATAGTAAAGTTTGGTTGAAGTACAGGCGAAAATGAAAGAATGCATTTTATAACTGATTGTAAGTATTTGGCACTTGTCTTCAACTAAATTTTAAAGTTCCGTAAGTTCAGTTTCCATAGCAAATTACTTCACAAAATAAAACGAATGGGCCCGCGGGGGTTTGAACCCCGGACCTCTCGCTTATCAGGCGAGCGCTCTAACCAGGCTGAGCCACGGGCCCCTAAGAGGTTTGCCATCGAGAGGTTTATGAAGTTTATGGTACTTGGATTCGTTCAGTTATTTGTCGTTAGCTTTAACTTCAACTCACTCTTCAACCTCAACTCTACACATTTCCCTTACATAGCCCACTTGGATTCCCTCCTTCATCGCTCTCCTTTTTAACTCTTTATCGTTCGTGATCAGAACGCATCCAAGTTTTTTTGCAAGACTGATCAGTGAAACATCTGTGCCTTCAGCTTCAACGTCAACTACTTCAAGATTTGCTGTGATGTTAAGGGCAAAGCGGGCGGCCCTCTTTTCTTTCCCTGTGAGGCTAACTTCTAACCTTTTAAGCTCCTCCACAACCTGCGAAGGAACTAAAAACTTCTTGAACCCCAACTCTCTCAGCTGACCGATGACATCAATCTTCTTAAGATATATGTACATGAGAACGTTGGTGTCTAAAATGGCACACCTTACTTTATTGTTCCTGCGCCTATCAGCCTCCATCTTGAGCCTACCCTTCTGCTTATTGCAACTCTCCAGCCTTTCTCAGCACAAACAGGTCTTTTCAGCTTCACTTCAACGATGTCATCCCTTGCAGATGTCACAACCCCAAGAGTTATGGCTGTTCCAACGCTGAGCATTAGCGGTTCGTTCATTTTGATCTTCTCAACTCTCAACTCCTCTTCAGTTCCAACAACCCTCTCAAGCAGTTGTACATCCATTGCGAAGTCCATGAGCACATCCGGAAGGAATCTCTCATATCCCAAAACGTTGCCAACGAGGGCGTCGCTTTTCGTTAGATAGGGGTCGAGCTTTGTTGCAACTCCTATAAGGCCACCTGGTGTAGCTTCTTTTACGCTTTTTCCCGAGGCCATTATTCCAACAACTTCTGAATGCAACTCCTCCCACGTTCCCCTTTTCTCGTCCTTTATGCCTGGTTTTATCGTTATTTCATCCCCCACCTTGAGTTTGCCCCTAGATAAGCTTCCTCCGACAACTCCCCCAATAAGTTTCTCTGGCGAAGTTCCAGGCCTGTTGACATCGAAGCTTCTCGCTATATACATGAGGGGTGGAGCATCAAGGTCCCTTTCTGGAGTTGGAATGGTTTCCTCTATTGCCTCTATTAGGGCATCGATGTTTACCTTTTGTTGGGCTGAAATTGGGATTATTGGTGCGTTCTCCGCTATCGTACCCTGTATAAATTCTCTTATTTCTTTGTAGTTTTCTATTACCCTATCTTTAGAAACTATATCTATCTTGTTCTGGGCTATTACTATCTTGTCAACGCCTATAATTTCGAGAGCCATTAGATGCTCCTTTGTTTGCGGGCGGGGGCACTTCTCGTTTGCCGCAATAACGAGTACAGCTCCATCCATCAAAGCTGCACCACTCAGCATAGTCGCCATCAGCGTTTCATGGCCGGGACTGTCGACGAAGCTTACAGTTCTTAGCACTTCTGTCTCAACGCCATGGATTGGACAAAGCTTTTCGACGGTGTAAGCCTTAGGTGGCTCACAAAGCGGACACTTCCTAAACGTTGTGTCAGCATAACCTAGCCTAATCGATATGCCCCTTTTTAGCTCCTCGCTGTGTCTGTCTGTCCAAACGCCACTTAACGCTGCAACAAGCGTGGTTTTACCGTGATCAACGTGACCGATCATTCCTATGTTAACTTCTGGTAGCGGAACATCGCTCATTGGAAGTGCAAGTAGAGCAGGCTTTAAAAATGTTTCATTGTCCCTCCTTACTTCGGAATTCTCAAAGTTTAAATAAGTGTAGAGTAGAGATTCTGAAGGTGATGTTTATGGATGAAGTAGATAAAATTGTCACACTTTGCGGTAGGGACTGGGCAAAAGTCGGCATGGAATTTACGTTTCTTGGCGGAAAAGCTGAATGCGAGAACTGCAAGCTAAAGCGGACATGCTTAAGGCTGAGAGAGGGGTCGAAATACAAGATCGTGGGGCTGCGAGACGGTACACCGCAAGAGTGCCCCCTCCATGATGAGGGTGTCGTAGCTGTCGAAGTGGTTGAATTGCCAATTCTTGCGTTAATAGACTCAAAAATGGCTGTTGAAGGGGCAAAACTTCAATTCGAAAAGAGATGCAACTTAATAGAGTGCCCGATGTTCAACCTCTGCAGTCCTGTAGAGCTGCGGGGCGGAGATGCCGTAATTGTCGAGAGGATAATTGGTGATTCCCCAGAAAGATGTCAAAAGGGATTTAGCCTCAAGGTTGTAGAGCTTAAAAGAGAAATTTAGCTTTTTTTAATCTTCTCTTCCCTCTCTATAATTTCAAGAGCTTTTATGAGCTCTATAGCCGTGTCGGTAAGCTTTATTGTTTTCTTTCCAGAAACGTATTCGAAATCGATTAGGCCTACTTTCTCGAGTCTGTGAACTCTCACGTATGCAGTTGAATAAGGTATCTTCAACATCCTTGCAACGTCAGAAATACAAACCCCACTATTTCCTTCAATGAACCTAATGAGATCGAGGTCTCTAACAAACATTCTGATTATCTCTCGCATAACACAGCTTTAATTTGTAGGTAGTTTAAATTTTATGTTTTTACTCTTTTGTTGCTGCCAATAGTAAATATCTTTTTAAAAATTTTAAAGTGACTATAATTATCGTAATAAAAGCTTTTAAAGCCATTCTTTTTAGTCTTTCACAGTTTATCCATTTCTTTTACTATGGATTTGTTCACAGCATTCGAATAATTCCAAAAAGCCTTATCGGCTTGTTCTTGGCTTTTAATAATACTGTAATAAATACTCCTTCTACAAATTTTACCATCTTTTTTAAACCGTAGCTCGACCGATTCAAGGCCAGCAATCTTTTGGGCAACACCGCCATGACAGTATTTGATGGTTTTAGTATCGTGAAGTTGACAATTTTTGTATTTCCTCTATATGGCAAACCTTTGCCCATTCAGGTTTCTCAGCTCCGTTTTAACTTCAACTAGAAATTATCTCCGTTCTTACGGCCAGTTACTGTTTGTCGATCTATACTTTTTCTAACCGCTCTTTGGTTTAATTCTATGACGTAACAATCCTTTCCGGCAATTTCTTCACTGCCAAGCTGGTGTTTAACGTCATAAAGCTTAAGCGCCTCAATGAAATCCAAGGCCTTTCCTGTTGCGTTCTCAACGTGAACGACGTTTGCTCTTTCGTCGTAAGTCCAGATCTTCTTTCCATTCGAAACGTCAAAATTCCATTTTTATCATATTTCCAAAAGTCCGCGTTGAATATTTCTCCTTCCTAACTCGTTCAGCATTAATCTGCATCCCAGTAAAACCGAAAGCAAAACATGTCTGTAAATTAAAAGAAATATCTACTATAATGAAGATTAATCTATATTTAATCGTTTACCGGTAGTTTTAAAACTTTGCAGCACTAAATGACGCCCAAGCGGATATTTTAAATACAAGCATACCAATCGTGCGTTGATGCCTGAGACCGAGCTTTACGACCATGAGTATGTGGTAATCGGCTGCGGAGCCTTAGGGTTTGGGGTGGTTAAAGAGCTCGCAAAGAAGAATAAGAAGGTTCTTGCGGTTGATGTTTCAAAAGAGCGGGTTGAGGTTCTCAGAGATGAAAATTACGATGCCATCATAGGAGATGCTAAAGATGTTGAACTCTACAAGAGTTTTGATTTCTCCAAAACTTCGGTCATCCTCCTTCTCACCCCCGATGCGGAGGTTAACAAGGCTGCAATAGAGGCGATACGCTCCGTTAGTAGAGACGTTTTCATAATTGCAAGGGGCTCAGGCTACAAAACTAGAGAGGAAATGGAACTCCTTGGAGCGGATTTTGTAATAGTTCCCGCTGAAGCGATGAAAAATGCGGTCATAAACGCCATAAACAAAATGGACACATTCAGAAAGATAAAGAAGTTCAAGAACATCCTGGAGAGCATAGAAGGTGGTAGGCTTGGCATATTCACCCACGACAACCCAGATCCAGACGCGATATCTTCGGCACTCGCCTTAAAAGATATCGCCAAGAACTACGGAGTTGAGGCGGACATTATCTATTACGGAGAGATATTCCACCAGGAAAACAAAGCCATGGTAAACCTCCTTGAAATTCCGCTTGTTAGGGGCAATGAAGTCGATCTATCCTCGTATTCGAAATTCGCTATAGTTGATGCATCTAAACCTGGAGCGAACAACTCAATACCGACAGACATCGAAATTCACATCGTTATAGATCACCACGAGGTTGAAGGTGTTGAGGCCGAATACGTGGATTTGAGAACGGATGTCGGCGCTACAGCGACGATTTTAACCGAATACTTAAGGGAACTAAAACTCGTGCCAAGCAGAACCCTTGCAACGGCTCTCTTCTTCGGAATAAGAACTGAGACTGATGACTTCAAGAAGAACACGAGAACGGCGGATTTTACGGCAGCGGCTTACCTCTACCCGTTCGTTGACCACGAACTCATAGAGAAGATGGAAGGGCCAGCGATATCGACAGAGACGCTTGACGTGCTTGGAGCAGCGATAAAGAACAGGCAGGTTTACTCCAGCTTCCTTATAAGCTTTGCAGGATTTATAAACGACAGAGACGCTCTGCCTCAAGCAGCGGACTTTTTGCTAAGACTTGAAGGCATATCCACGGTTCTCGTATTCGGTGTGTTGAAAGACACCGTTTATCTCTCGGCTAGGAACCAAGACGTTAGGATTAATATAGGAGAGGTGCTAAGGAGGGCATTTGGCGACGTTGGCAGTGCTGGTGGCCATGCACACGCAGCAGGAGGGCAAATACCCCTTGGGATTTTTGGCAGCACAACAGACAAAGAATCTTTGGGTAAGCTCGTTACGGAAGCGATAAAGAGAAGGTTCCTGTCTGCGGTGGGTATAGAGATGGAATAATTGCAGTTAAATGTCAAAAATGGAAATGGATTTATCCTCCCCTGCAAACTTCTTTCCATGAAAATCGAAGCGGTAAAGATAGAAAATCCAGATTGTAAGTACCAAGTAATAGTGGGTCAGGGAAACTTTGCCGTTTTTACTTGCGACGATTTGTTTAAAACGATGCTGACAACCGTGCCGGGCATAAAGTGTGCGGTTGCGATGAATGAAGCAGCTCCAAAGCTCGTGAGGGTAACAGGAAATGATGAGGAGCTAAAGGAACTTGCAGCAAAGAACTGTCTTGCAATAGGGGCGAGCCACGCATTTGTCGTGATGACCTCGAATGCTTTTCCCATCAATGTTCTGAATGCTATTAAAATGCATCCGGCAGTTTGTAACGTCTTTGTGGCTACCGCAAACCCCGTAGAGGTAATAGTTGCAGAAACCGAACTTGGCAGAGCTGTGCTTGGAGCAGTTGACGGTACAGCGGTGACAAAAGTTGAAAACGAGGACGAAAAGAGGGAGAGAAGAGAACTCGTTGAAAAACTCGGATACAAGCTGGATTAGCTAACCTCTTTCTCTTCCTCGCTTTTCTCACCTTCTCCGCTTTTTTCTTTTCTTTCTTCTTCAGCCTCTTTACTCTTTACTTCTTTTAAAGCTTCCATTATCGATTTTTGCTCTTCCTTCGTGAACCTCTCAACCAAGTCTACTTCATCAATATCGAGGTACTTGAATATGGTATGTATCGCCGTAAACTTGCCAATTATGAAGTTCTGGATAAAGTATGCGCCTTTTGGGACCTCCACAATTGCCTTCCTGTCCTTCACCTCCACGTTTACGTCGATGCCCGTGTTTATGAAAAAGAGGGCTTTGACCTTCTCTGCAACATCCTCTACCAGCTCTTTAACCTCGACATCGAAGATGAGCGTCTTGCCTGCAAGTGGATGGTTGTAGTCTATTATCGCCCTCCTACCAATTACTCTTTCAACAGTTCCAATCTTGTTACCGATGCGAACTTTCTGGCCTGGCTTGGGCTTTTCTTTGAACCTCGTTACGCTTACAACCTCTTTGTTCTCTGGATCGTATTCGCCGAATGCCTTTTCCGGAGGAACGACGACTTCTCCTTTGAATCCCACTTCCTTTCCGATGAGAGCCTCGTCAAGCCCCTTGACTACCTGCCCTTCCCCCACAACTATCGCTATATCTCCATATCTTGCATTCTCGTTGTATATTCCATGTTCCTTTGCAACCTCTTCATCCGTAGCATCGATTACAGTGCCATCTTCAAGTTTTGCCGTATAGCTAATCCTGATGAAGTCTCCAGCTTTGATGGCCATGTTATCCCTCCACAAGTTTTTTAGCGAAGCAGTTGAAGGATATAAAAAGGTTCGCGAGGTTAAGCATGGAAGTGGAAGTAAAGTTCAAAGTTGAGGATTTTGAAGAAATCAAAAAAAAGCTCGCTGAAGTTGGGAAATTTGTAATTGAGAAGGTTGAGGAGGATCTGTACTTCAATTCCCCCTGGAGAGATTTCTGGAGGAGCGATGAAGCGCTGAGAATAAGGAAAGATGTTGAAGGTGTAACGCTAACGTATAAAGGAAGGAAGGTTGACGCGGAAACAAAAACGAGGGAAGAAATAAAGCTGAAAGTTAATAGCTTTGACAAATGCAGAAAAATCCTGGAAAAGCTCGGTTTCAAGCCTGTTAGATGGGTGAAAAAGAGGAGGAGGATTTACAGGGTTAACGAAGCTGTAGTTTGCCTTGACGAAGTCGAGGGATTGGGAAAGTTTGTAGAGGTGGAGATCGAAAGCGAAGACGTTAAGGAGGCGAAGAAAAGAGTTTTTGAAGTTGCAAGAAATCTCGGGCTTAAAGGGGAGAGCATAAGGGAATCTTATCTCGAGATGCTCGAAAAACAGGAAAATTAAATAACGTAAACTTCTCCGTTCTTTGGGGCGTACGCGTCTATTCCAATCTCATCCCTTATCCACTCTGCAAATGCCTCTGTTTCTTCGCCGTGTACGGTAAAAACTATTTCTGCTCCTCTATCTGCAGCCTTTCTTACAACTTCCTTAAGCTGTTCATCGTCTGCATGGGCTGAGAAATCGTACTGCTCAACACCCATTTTCAGCTTAACCGTTCTCATTCCAAGGTTAATCATCCCCGTTTTGAGTACCATATCTCCGTTGGTTCCCTCAACCTGGTAACCAGTCAGCAGTATTTTGGATTTTTCGTCGTTGTAAAGTCTGGATATGTAGAATAAAGCCGGTCCACCATTAAGCATGCCAGCAGTTGTAACTATCACAGCCGGCTCGGTTAGGACGTATTCCCTCTTTCCTCTTTCAACTGGAATTGCTTTTTTCAGGGCTTTTCTAAGCTGTCTTGCACTTTTAACGTACTGTGGGTATCTTTCAAGGATCTTCCCAACTTCTTTACCCATTCCATCAACGTATGGAGTTATTCCGTGTTTTTCAAGAATCATCAGAACCTCTTGCGTTCTGCCTACTGCGAATGCAGGAACTATCGCATAACCTCCATTCTCTACCGTTGACACTACTGATTCAACAAATGCTTTTTCCAGCTCACGCCTGTCTGGATGTTCAACCCCGAAATACGTACTTTCCACTATTAGAATATCCGTTTCTGGAAAGTTCAGTTCTGCTGGCTGTAAAAGACGCGTCTCTTGCAACTTTATGTCGCCCGTGTAGAGGATGTTTGTGTCCTTGGACATGTGAACCATCGCACTTCCCGGGATATGGCCAGCGTTGTACATCGTAACCTCCCAACCGCTCACATAGAACGGCTCGTGGTAATCCACTTCCACTACGTTGCTCTCGAACTGCCTGAAATCTCTCCTGCTGTAGGGCGGGTATTCCATTATGTTCATAGAGTCTTTCAGGAGGATCGTTGAGAGGTCTCTCGTTGGTGGAGTCATGTAGACTGCTGGATTGAAGTCCATTAGGTTTGGAGCTACACCAACGTGGTCGAGGTGGCCGTGGGTGATTATTACTTCCGTTGGAGAAACTCCGTTAAGGGGAAATTCTGGTGGTTGCGAAGGTTTCATTCCATAATCGAGGATAACGGAGTCTACCATTATCGCCGACCTTCCAACTTCTCTGCATCCGCCAAGGAACTGAATTACGACCATTCTCCAACGCTTCGTGGGTAGAGGATATATAAGTTTTGGTCATGGACTATTTTTATGCATCCAGTTAATGCCCTAAATTATGAAAATGGCATCACAGAACAAGCTTGCGGAACTCGTCGATTCCGCCGATAGATCTATGAATTTTCCAAACTGCCTCTTCTCTGCTTTTTCTCTGTAAATGCCGATTATTTTTCCAGTTACATCGAGACACTGCTCAGCATTGAGTCTTCGATAAATACTTCTCCAAATCTCGGATTTTCTACTAAGTCTTTTACTACCGGCCAGTGCACGAGTTGGGAACGGCGCTAATTTTCTCTTGAACTTCGATGGCAGCACCAATCCGCTGCATCTTTTTTCAAGCTCTAAACCGAGTTCAAGTGTCTCCCGTAGACCAATCTTGCAGTACGTCTTCCCAAGACACTAACACTTCTCACAAGGCCCGTTGGCTGTAAGCTTTATTATGGAGTTGTATTTCTCCGCAACTTCTGCTATCTTTCTCAGCGACTCTGGAGTGATAACTCGGCTGGAACTCTCAGAACGACAGCATTTGAACCATCTCTGCTTTATTCTTGGTTACGTGCCTATCTTTTTCCATAGTTTGATTTATGATCAGTATTACCACTTCGACCTCGAAGAAAGCTTTGTAAATTTTTGATGTTTCTTGACAAATCAGCCGATATGCAGAATGCTCGAAAATTACTTCAAGCCCATAGGTTAAGGCTGTGGCATGTCTAAAATCGATGATATCGGTCTCTACGTTATAACGAGCGGCAAGAAATGGAAACATGAAGAAGTTGCCGAAGCGGCATTGAAGGCTGGCGTTGAAATCATCCAGTACAGAGAGAAAGAGGCTCCGGCAAGGGTTATGGTTGAGGAGGCAAAGCGTATAAGGAAGCTGTGTGATGAATATAAGGCAACGCTAATAGTTAACGACAGGATTGACGTTGCGATGGCTTGCGATGCTGACGGTGTGCACGTTGGACAGGATGACATTCCTGCAGAAATCGTTGCTGAGATTTTCGATGGAGTCATTGGTGTGTCCGTTAAAACAGTAGAGCAGGCAAAAAAAGTGGAGAAGTATGCCGATTATCTTGGCGCCGGTTCAGCATTTCCTACGGGCACAAAGGAGTCAGAAGTTATAGGGCTCAATGGTATTCGTAAGATAGTTGAGGCTACGTCGGTTCCAGTTGTGGCAATAGGTGGCATAAATAAAGAGAACGTCGTAGAGGTTTTGAAAACTGGAGTTACAGGTGTTGCAGTAGTTTCAGCTGTTTCGATGGCTGATAATCCTGAAAAAGCTGCAAAAGAGCTGTTAGAACTCATTAAGTCGTTTAAAAGGACGCTTAGAAATGGTTGAACTACTTGTGTTGCTCGAAACATCGAAGTCTTCGTACTTCCTAATCAACGTTTGATCCACACGAGGCTTCATCCGTCAGCTTTCCTTTTTAATCCTTATCCAGCAAACTACAAATTCACCGCATTCTTCACATGTGGTGTGGATCTCCATTTCTCCATCGCAGATAACTAATCCGTCTGAAGTTATGGGCTCTCCAACTTTGGTGCTGTAAAGCAGGTTGTGTAGAGCTTTGTTCGCACTCATGCTCGCTGCTATAACCGCGGTACGACATTCAAATGTACGGACATTCAAATGGTGCGATTACATAGTCGTACAATTCCTGCAGAGGAGTCTTTTGAAAAGACTTTAATTCGTTACGGCAAAATAAATCCTTATTTTCTATCCAACCGCTAAGAAAAAAACTATTGCTACTCAGAAATCCAAAAATACGAAGTGCGGCCGCCGGGATTCGAACCCGGGCAACGGGCTCGGGAGGCCCGTGTCCTGCCACTAGACTACGACCGCTCGATGTTTCATCTCCACATCTAAATATATCCATTTCGGTGCGTTGCCATTGTGACCTAAAAAGCTCTATAATGCTGTAAAAGGTTATCGAAAGGAGGAAAGTGGAAACTGCTGCGAGTAGAGCAAAGGCAACGTAATCGGGGAAGAGAAGCTCTCCATGGACGTACATACTTCCAGTAGCAACTTTTAAAACTTAACCTTTACCCTTCCACTACTTTACTTTCTCAAGTTATGGAGAACTGCACTCTCCGAGCTTTTCCTATTGGATAAACTCCAAGAGTGGACATTTCTTTCGCTAGCTATCAATTATTTTTTCAAACACATGTAGATCCCTCTGTAGTTTCATTGCACGTTTAATTTTCATCTCTCCAAAGCCTAACGGTTTCACCAGTATTGAAAGTCTGGCCAGAGAATGTATTATAGTATGAAAGTCAAAGCAACAATCTTCATTAAAAAAATGCTAACGCCTTAACACTTGTAGAGAAGAGTAACAACTCAACGCGGGGTTACAGATCATGCAGTCCTTGCACTTCTCCCGCATCTTTTTCATGTTCTCAGCGAACACCACTGTGGATAGAAGCTTCGGTTTACATCAGACCACGAGGGGCAAACGCCTTGCTATCAAGACGGCAATGAAGCAAGCTATGCAAAGAATTGCGATGGCTATTAAGCTGAGACTCGAAGAAAGCAAAATTCTCAATCCTTCGAGGGTTGCAGTTCGCCAAGCTCCATAGAAAGAAAAGAGGGGCTGAAGCAATCACTAATTCGCTAATCAGGCTTGGTCTTCTGCGATCTAACTCTCCTACGGCGTACATAGCGGTAATTCCCGCAATAAGGAGCAAAGCTTGCTTAGAGGCAGAGTGGTCGAAGAAAAGAGTAAAACCCTTTTCAAACGTTAGCAGTGCTACAAGAATCCAAGAGGTAGCGAGCAGCGTTAGGTCAACCCACCGTTATGCACGGGCCGTATATCCTTCTCCATGGCACTGTTTTAATTGAAATTAAGTCTTCGTCGGCAGTGGAAGACATTTCAAGCAAGTCCTCGTTGAGGAAGTTAGAGCCTTTTTACGTTTCTCCTCTCGTAAACGATTTTACATCTCCCCTCAACGCTTTTCGCCATATACGTATAAATATACGTATACATCCCACGTCTAACAAGCCTTGAAAGAGGGAAAAACGGCTCTATGCCTGTCTTTGACGGTTGTTAGGCTGTCCAGAAGGAGATGGAGAAGCATGCCAAAGGCGAGAGGAGGCAGATGAGCCAGAGAAGGAAAGCAAGAAAGACGTTGTGAAATACGGTGGAACTGTTCCTCCTGATACTCTTTTGGGAATCCAGAAGTATTCCCTATCGAGGTCGGGAATTAGAGCTCGGCAAGAAAGAGAGGTGCATTTGGGGCATCTACAAGCAAACCCGCAAGTAAGGCGAAGCCTGCATGTGTCAAAGCGCATATTTAAAGATTTAGATTCCAGTTATTCAATCTCTATCTTCTTTATTTCCTTCTTGCCCTCACCGCATTGCTTCTGCAACTCTTCCACCTTTCTAACGTGTTCATCAACTAAGCTCTTAAAAGCGAGTAGAAGCTCTCTGTAGGCGTTCAACATGTGCTTCCTGAACTCCTCCGGCATAACTTCCTCTGGTGTTGGCACCCTAATCTTAATTTCTCTTGGCATGTTGCTCACCTGAATTTAATTCTGAGTTCCCCGTTCTTAAAGCTTGCTCCTTTCGGCTCCCTTATGGCTAGGCTTTGCGGGAGGAAAATTATGCGCTTCCACTGCCCAGCAACAACAACCAGCTCCTCACCCCTCTTAAAGAGCTTTAGCTGCTCCTTCTCTACAAAAGGAGCTTTTATTGCAAGAACGAAATCTTCGCCATCTTTTTCAACACTAATTGGCCTTTCTCTGTGAAGAACTTTAATGGGGTCTTCTTCACCGTAAAGCTCGTCTGCAACCTCGTTTAAAAGCCTTCCAGAAACCTCGGTTGATTTAAACGGGATGCGAAGTATTGGAATTGGAAACTTCTCCTCTATCTCCTTTAAATAGCTCTCCTGAATTTCCAGCCAGTTCGCGAAGTACTCGCCAGCTTGTTTGGGAAATATCTTGTTGACTATTACACAATCAACACGGTAGCCGAACAGATTTAAGTAGGTAAAGGCCCTCTCGGATTCCCTTATAACCATTCTTTCTGGATTCATGACTATTCTTACAGTGGTAGCTTCGCTTTCGAGTATATCCTTGAGCTTGCTTATGCGGGTGTAGAGATCCTGGATTTTGTCCAGAACTTCATCACTAGGAAGTGGAACGTCTATAAGCGGTTCGGCGATGGGTTTAACGATTTTAAGGACTTTTTTCTCTATGCCAAAGAAGCGGTTCATGTACCACTTTGCTACCTCTGGTACGCTGAGCAGACGAAGGGTTTCTCCAGTTGGCGCGCAGTCGAGGATTATGGCATCGTACTCCTCCTTTTCGTAGAAGTTGAGAAGATGCAGTAAGCTGGCAAGCTCGTCGAATCCCGGGAAGATCGCTAGTTCTTCTGCAACTACATCCTCTATGCCCTGCGATTTGAAAAAGAGCGTTAAGTATTCTTTTATTGTGTTCCAATGCCTTTCCAGCTCGTATTCGACGTTTACTTCCATTCCGTACAGATTTTCATCGATCTCCGTCGGATAGGGGTTAAGCTCACAGGCAAAAGAATCTGCAAGACTGTGAGCCGGATCGGTCGAGATTACGAGGGTTTTATACCCGAGCTTCGCCGCTTTGATGGCTGTAGCTGCAGCAACTGTCGTTTTTCCCACACCGCCCTTGCCGGTGAATAAAATTATTCTTGGTTCCATTGATCAACATAGCTTGCTGGATTAAAAACTATAGTCCCTCCACATCATCCACAGGATGCACTTTCAGCCCAGCCAAAACAGTTTTTGATTAAAGGTACCACTCGGATTAATGTTCAGCAGTCCAGACATTTGGAGGGAATTTTTCGAAGCGTACTATCGCGATGAACTGAACAAGCTTGCCGATAGCATCGAGATGAACGGCAGTCGTTCCCTCTACGTTAATTTTCTCAGAGATTTGGCCATATTCAGGGAAGGAAGGCTTGCAGAAGAGCTGCTTGAGATGCCAGATGTCGTGATGCGGCATGCGAACGAAGGATTGGCGATTGCGGAAAACATACACGACGTAAGCTTAGAAGGCTGCATCGCTCGCTTCATTAATCTACCTCTCTCCCGCCGCATCCTCGTTAGAGACCTTAGAAGTGAACATATAGCGAAGTTCGTGGCAATAGAGGGCATAGTCAGGAAGGTCACGGAAGTGAGGCCTAAAGTTGTGAGAGCTGCTTTTGCATGCAGTAGCTGTGGAAAGGTCGTTTACGTCGATCAGGACGATTCCCAGCTCAAACCGCCGTTTGAATGCAGGGCATGTAAGGGTAAGAGGTTCGTTTTTCTGCCGGAAGAGAGTATTTCCATCGACAGCCAGCGAATAAAGATCCAGGAGTATCCAGAGAATTTGAGGGGCGGAGAACAACCCCAGCAAATAGACGTTATGCTCGAAGGCGATTTGACGGGTAAGGTGAATCCTGGCGATAGGGTAATTGTAAACGGCATCGTTAGGGCGAAGCCGAGGGCAATAGGGTCGAGAAAGCTCGCTCACATGGACATACACCTCGAAGGAAACTCCATCGAAATTCTCCAGCAGGAGTATGAAGAATTTGAGATTACCGAAGAAGATAGGAAGCGAATAATCGAGCTGAGCGAGGATCCGGATATATACAACAGAATAATTGCATCAATTGCTCCGTCAATATACGGCCATGAAGACGTGAAGCTTGCAATAGCCCTGCAGCTCTTTGGTGGAGTGCCGAAAAAGCTGCCAGACGGAACAGAAATCAGAGGAGACATCCACGTTCTGCTCGTTGGCGATCCTGGCGTCGCCAAATGTGTTGACTACAACACGGAAGTTCTGCTTTCGGATGGAAGCCTTGTAAAGATTGGAGATCTCGTTAACAGCGAGTTGAAAAACGGAAAAACTAGAAAAATAGACGATGGAGTTTATGCCGAGACGAATCTCGATATAATCTCATTGGATTCTCGCCTTCTGAAATCAAGAGTAAGCAAGGCAAATATCGTCTGGAAGAGGCGTGCTCCAGAGATAATGTATAAAATAAGAACTAAAACGGGCAGGATGCTTAGAGTCACGCCAACTCATCCCTTTTTCACAATAAAGAACGGTAAATTCGTTACTATCAGGGCTAAAGACTTGAATAAAGG
>Ga0190367_1000905_pt1 | contig 18935 bp, 24 predicted proteins | sample 4872181011_MG_FD_171838 | JGI IMG/M metagenome (GOLD analysis project Ga0190367, IMG submission 171838) | Hydrothermal vent microbial mat bacterial communities from Southern Trench, Guaymas Basin, Mexico - 4872-18-10-11_MG | ecosystem: Environmental > Aquatic > Marine > Hydrothermal vents >...
TTCCCAGACTTTAAGAGAAAAATAGCTAGCGAGAAATAGAAAAATAAATATTATCATTTTCTTATTTTTTTCTCAATTTCCTCCAATTTCTTTTCAATTCGCTCAATTTTTCTAAATAGCTCTCTTACCATTGGATTTCTTGACCAAAGAATTCTTGCTTCTTCAGGAAAAACTCCTTTCTTAGTATCCCACCAACCAACAAAGATAGTTATTGGAACATAAACAGCTATAAAGGTTAAAAGGAAAATAAAAAGCCTTGGAAATATCTGCTTGAGAAGAGGAATGTGCTCGATAAGAAGCCTGTACTGAATTACAATGAAATTCAGGAAACTAACAAGTAGTGCGAAGTAAATATTATGTCCTCTTCGAAAGTATACATTAAGCCTAAGGAAAAACTTCCTTATTTTTTCCCTATTCATACATTCTTCTTTCCTAAAAGAATAATTTTTATAATCAAGGGCCCGCTCCGGTTTCCTACCTAGTTTCCTTTACCCCTTCTTAGAAGTTACTAGGCACCCTAATGAGTAAAATTATGCAGTAATTTTTATGTGGCATGCTTTGCCTCTCCAGGAAATCCAGAAAAGATTAAATACAGATTTTGAAGCTGGACTTTCTGGAGCGGAGGCAGAAAGTAGATTAAAAGTTTATGGGTATAATTTGTTAAAAAGAAAAAAGAAAGTTTCTCCTCTTCTTATTTTCCTTTCCCAATTCTGGAGCCCGCTTGTGTTTTTACTTGTTTTTGCAAGCATACTTTCCCTTATAATGCATGAAATTGTAGATTTTATTTTTATTTTCCTTGTAATGATTACAAACGCAATTTTAGGGTTTTATCAAGAATATAAGGCGGAGAAAACCATAGAAGAATTAGCAAAGATAGCAGCACCAAAAGTTATTGTGATAAGGGATGGAAAGAAAAAAGAAATAGATTCAATGTACCTGGTGCCTGGAGATATTGTTGTTCTAAGACAAGGGGATATCGTACCTGCAGATTTAAGGATAATAGAGGCAGAGGGGATTAAAGCCAATGAGGCAATCCTTACTGGGGAGGCTTATCCAGTTATAAAAGAAGATTGCATTTTACCTGAGGATACTCCAGTTTATAAAAGAAGAAATATGCTTTTCTGCGGAACACATGTTGAATCTGGAAGATGCAAGGCTGTTGTGGTAGAAACTGGGAGAAGAACATATTTAGGAAAAATAGCGAAAAAATTGGAAGAAATAAAGGAAAGAAAATTACCTTTCTTTGAAGAAGTAGAAAAACTATCAAAAAACCTAACTCTCGTTACTGTTGGGCTAATAATTCTTTCCTTCTTGTTTCTAACTTCTTTAAGGATATTGGATATAAGGGAAGCTTTTCTTCTTTCCATAGCTTTAGGGGTAGCCGCAATACCCGAGGGCCTTCTAATCGCTTCGCTTGTTTCCCTCTCCCTAGGGGCTAGAAGAATGTTAAAAAGGAATGTTTTAGTAAGAAAATTAGCTGCTGTACATGGTCTGGGAAGTTTGGATGTTATATGCACAGATAAAACAGGGACTATTACTAAGGGGATCCTCGTTCCAGAGAAACTTTTTATTGATTTAAAAGAGATAAATGCCGAAGAAATAAATCCAGATATTTTATCTCATAAAATTTTTCTAAAAGTTTGCTATCTTTGCAATGAGCTTGTAGAAGTAAAAGGAGAACTCATAGGGAGCAATCTGGAGCTAAGCCTATTTAATTATTCTAAGAAATATATTAGTTTTAAAGAGAAAGTTAAGAAAAGAGTTCCTTTTGATCCAAGGAAAAAATATATGTATGTAGAAACAGAAAATGAGGAGCTAATTAAGGGCGCTCCAGAAAGAGTGATAGAAATGTGCAATAAAATCCTAATTGAAAACGAAGAAAAAGAAATGGATGAAAAAACAAAAGAAGTTCTGGAGCGGGCCTTTAAAAAATTTTCTCAAGAAGGATATTATACCCTGGGATTTGCTTATAGGAGAAAAGGGGAAAAGGATGGGGTCTTTTTGGGATTAATTGGATTGATGGACGAAATAAGGGAAGAGGTTCCGGAGGCTATAAAAACTTGCGAAAAGGCTGGGGTTGAAGTTATAATAGTAACGGGGGACAACAAATATACTGCCACAGCTATTGCCAAGAAAATAGGATTCAAAATAAAGGGGGTCTATGAGGGAAGTTTAGAGGGAAAGAGTAATGAAGAAATAATAGAACTGCTTAAGAAAGTAAATATTTTCTCTAGAGTAACACCTGATGACAAATATAGAATTTTAACTTGCCTTCAATCTCTAGGGAAAAGAGTTGGAATGACTGGAGATGGTGTTAACGACTGTATAGCACTAAAGCAAGCTGATGTAGGAATTGCGATGGGTTCTGGAGCGGCCGTTGCTAAAGAAGCTTCTGATATCGTTATCCTTGATAATAATTTTGCAAGCATAGTAGAGGGAATAAAGGAAGGGAGAACAATTAGCTGGAACATGTGGAAATTTTTGAACTACATGCTAGGCTGCAATCTTGCCGAAGTTATTTTCCTTACTTTCTCTTCATTTTTCAAAAAAGTAATTCTAGGCCCTGTCCAGCTGCTTTGGATAAATCTTGTTACAGATGGGCCAGCCTCTATTTGTTTAGGTGGAGACCCACCAACACCTGCCCTGCTCCAGAAGAAACCAAAGGAAAAAATAGTAGATCAAGAATTAAAGACATCTATTGCAATTATTGGTTTAGAATTAGCCTCCCTCACCCTCCTTTTCTACTTCCTTTCCTCGCTTTTCTTTTCTCCTGGAGAGGCAAAAACTCTTGTTTTCTTATTATTTGTTCTTTCTGAAATAGGAAGATTATTTACTGTAAAGAAAGCCTTGGGAGAAAGCCTCTGGAACAATCCTTATTTATTGTTAGCAGTCCTAATTTCTCTTCTAGCTACCTTCTTACTCCTTATACCTCCGCTTTCTGCTAAACTTGGTTTATCTCCTCCCTCTTTTTTAGGATATCAATTCCTAGTAGGGATGTTTCTTTTTCTTTTTGTAACTTTTTACCTTACTGCAGATTTCATTAAAAGAAGATTTAGGAGTAGTTAGAATTTATCAATTTAAGTTTCTTAAGGAAATAACTTATGGAATACATCCATCCTAAACGTAGGGAGATAAGAAGCTTTGATGACCTCTTACTAAAAATTCTAGATATTTTCTATTTCTACAAAAAAGGCGAAGAGTTGGGGAAAACTAAGAAAAGGCTTAATCTGCTGAAATTGGTTGGAAAAAGAAAATTTGGGGATAGAGCTGAAGAGGTAGAGAAAGAAATAAACAAAGCAAAAGATATCCTCAAAAACCATGATAAAAATGCTTATGAGGAATATATTTCATATCTTGAGAAAGAGCACAAGAGCGCAATAGAAAAATTAAACAAAGAGAAAAAATCCTCCTTACTTTCTTTCTTTAAATAATTTTACTATCCTACAGAAAGAGCATACATCTTTGGTAGTCGGAAATCCACATATTTTACATTTCTTAACCTTCTCTTTTTCAACAAAAGGCTTCAGCTTATCTCCATATTCTTTTAATAGCCTATAGAAATTTACAAGAAATTGATATCTACATGCTGGATCTTTCAGAAAATTCAGTATCTTTGCCTTCCATTTTCTTTGAGTATTCCCCCCAACAAGCGGACAGGCCTCCCTTACAAATTCTATCCCTTTTAAGTTTAGAAATAAGTAATTTGCCTCTTCTGGTATAAAAACCATTGGTTTAAATTTAGCACAAAGATTTAACTCTTTCCGCTCCAGAAGGGCTGGCTTATTTCGAATGAGGGAGCCAATATTTCCAATTATAAAATCTTTAATGATAAAAGTAACAACATCATCAAGATTGTGGGCCGTTGTGAGTATTTTGAAGCCTTGCTCAACGCAGAATTTATTTGAAAGGTATCTTTTAACAATGCCGCAGATTGAACAAGGACTTCTCCTTCCAATTTGCTTAATTACTATTCCATATTTCTTGATATCATCTACAAATAGATCCAGCTTCAGATCGGCAGCAATCCTCTTTACTATGGAAAGACTCTTTTTAGAAAAATCACCTATGCCTAGATTGATATGATAAAGGGAAAATCTATATCCAAGTTCTGACAGCGCATAACAAAGAGAAGTAGAATCCTTCCCTCCAGAAATTGCTAAAACAAATTCTCTACGTTTTAAAAGTGGGTAATACTTGTCTATGGCCTTTTCAATATATTCATAGTAAAATTGGAAGAAATGGTCTCTACATAGTCTCCCGTTAACAAAAGTTATTTCGGCTGGCTTGCTACAGTATCTACATTTACCAGGCATAAGATATTTTATGATAGAAACTTGGTTGTTATTTTCAAGCTCTATTATTCTTTCACTTCTCTTTTTCTTCCTCCTAAAAAGGGTAACTAAAAGCACTAAGAATGCTCAAGCCGGTATTTTGCTAGGTATCCTAGCCACTTCTTTTTTATTTTATCCAGGACAATTAACCTCTTTGGATGCTAGAATTCTATTAGCGTTTATTGCAGGATATCTCATAACAAATTATCTTTATAGGAAAGATAGGCAAAATCTTATTTTGATCTCTCTTCTCTCATTGCTTTTTCTACCTTCTGTTTACGAAAAACCCTCATTCCAAACAATCCCCATTATCATTTTTTCCCTCATCCTTATCCCATCCCTTATTGTTTTTGAGTTGCCTTACTCAATAGAAATACTTTTGTTAATTCTATGTACATTATTTCTTGAAACCTTAACCTTTACCAAATCTTCTCTCCTAATAACTGGGGCAGTGCTCCCAATTTTTCTTTATATGCTTTTCCAGGATCTGGAGCCGGGACCGGAAATAAGGACTGGTATTGCCTTTTCCCTTCTACAGATTTTAACTCCTCAAAATCTAAAAGTATATTCTACCATTTTCCTTCCCTATCTTTTATTTTTCATAGTATGGCTAATAAAAAAGGAAATACAAAAAATTTTCCTAGAAAGGATTAAAAAAGTTGATTATCCTAACATAAGAATTTGTTTTTTCTTCGTCCTTTTACAACTTCTTCTTTTCCTACTCTGTTTTGTATATTAGATTGCACCTTCCAGGAAGTATTTCTATGATCATATTGTAATCAACTCTAACTCCTCTGGCTCTATAGAATTCTAATATTTTCTTTGCAGCTTCGCCTTTCTTTAACTCTCCAGGAAAAATTAATATATCCCAATCTTTTCTTGAAAGAATAGGCCCATATACTATCCTATTGGCTTCTAACTTCAAACCTATTCCGAAATCTACGTTTTCTATGTAGTTTTTCTTTCCTTCGATAATAAAACTTCCTTTTGGGAGATAGTGGCCAGGAGGAGGTGTTTTCTTTAATTGATTTGGATACACCCAATATACTGGAACTTTTAGTCCGTATTCCCATGCTTTAGAATATGAAAGGGTAAATTGAGCCGCCTCCAGTAGAGTTCTTTCGCAGGTTCTTTCTCCTCCTCTTTTTATTACTGTAAAAGGGCTTCCTCTTATCTCAGCATGTAATACAATATCCTTTTTCTCCAAGTATTTCCTAATTAGAATTTCGTTTGTTATTGCATCCTTACCTGCTACTACGAGCAATCCTTCTGAAGAAACAAACCATCTAAATTTCTCATACCACTCCTTAGGCTCTTTTTTTATTACGATGATTTTTCTTTTTTCTTCTTTTATTTTTTTCTCAATATTCTTTAGTATTTCTTTAGCTCTTTCAATTTTCTTCCTTAACTTCTTAGCCTTTTCATAATATTCACCGACATTTCTTAAGAAGCCTTTCTTTGGGTCAATTTTTATTGAATATCCTAAAATTTTTATAATTCTTTTTCCATCCTGGAGGGCTTTCTCTAATATTTCCGGATGATTCATTAAGTAATCTGCAATTTTTCTAAACTTCTCTTCCTGAGCTTCCATTTCCCTAATCCTTGCCATTATTCTTTCTTTTTCTTTTTCTGCCTTTTTTTCTTCTTCTGGATAAAAAAAGTTATCAAACCCCTCCCAAAAACCGAATTTCTTGGAAGGAAGCCAAGTTATTCTGGCAAGGGAAACAAACTTTTCTGTAACCCAAGAATTTTTGCTTTCCTTTATCTCATTAATTATCCCTAAATACTCAGAAAACAATTTTTTGGCAGTTTCTTCATTAATTCTCGGTGGTTTTATATTTTTATCTACTTTTGCCCTAAAAATTATTTCCTCGGCATGTTTTCCCATTAATTTAAAATCAATAGCAAGAGCTCTTACTAAATCTTTCTTATCAGAATTTATCAACCTTTTATAAAAAGCATCAAAATTCTCCATTATTCCTCCGGTCTCTTCAAATTCCAATTTTTCCTTTCTAATTTTTCCCGCTCTGAGACAGTATTCCTTAAAGAAAAACCTGCCTGGAGGTTTTATCTCAAATATAATTCTCTCTCCACTTTTTAAAATAAACTCCACCACCCTCTCATTCCCAATTTGGTTTATTTCCTCTATCTTTTCTCTCTTTAATTCCCTCCTCAAAAGGGTAGTAATCCTATCAGGTTTCTCCTTTCTTATTCTGTAACTTGATAAAAAAATAGCTTTTTTTGGAAAGAACTTCAAAATATTCTTCCCATCTTTATAAATAAGAATAGTCAAATGATCGGGAAAGAACCAAATATTTTCTATTATCCCATTTTCAAGTTTTTTCAATTCCTCAACAACCCTCTTTAACTCGATAAAGTTAAGCATAAGTTATGCTATGGGCTTCCCCAATAAAGAAAAAAATAAAAAAAGCAAAAGAGGAGATGAAGAAAGTCCTGGATTTTATTGAAGATAATAAAGATGAGTTTATAACAACTGTTTTTCACAAAGATGGTGATGGTTTATTCTCATTTGCAATTTTCTCAAACTATCTGGAGGAAAAAGGAATAAGTCTCGATGACTATATCCCAATAACTAATAAAGAGATTATCGAGGGAAAATACCCAGACTCTGGACTTCTGATCTTTTTGGACTGCGCTCCCTTAAAAAGAAAAGGGGATGAAAAAATAGCGATTATTGAGCATCATGAAGAAAAAAGCAAGTGGGCGGGTGATAGTAGTGTTTGGTTTAACAAAATATTTGGAATTCCTGGATCATGTTCATTTTTTCTAAGTCTCTCCCTTCCAAAGAAGTTTAGGCCTGAAGTATATGTGGTTGCTGCTTTATGCGATGGGGCCTATGTTGAATTACTTGGGTATCTAAAAGAGGTGCTTAAGGAAGATTACGAAAGGTTATGCAGAAGAGGACTACCAAATACCTATCTTTCGCTTTTTGGAGATTATGTAGCAAGGTTTACTTATAAGGAAGATAAGAAAAGAATTGAAATTTGTAGAGAGTTCGTAAAGGAAGGTTCTACAGTAATAGAAAAATACTGGAATGATATCAGTACAGACTCAATAGATGATCTAAAGACCCTTGGTGAGATCATTCAATCTTTCAAGAATGTTAAGGTCTATGGCAATAAGCTCGCAATTGCTCAGATTCCAAAAGGGACCCATAGACTAGGTCATAGTTGGTTTGCCTTAGCTTATGATGTAGACATTCATCTTATTGCCATTGACTATGGTAAGGACTTTAAGGTATCTTTAAGAAGCAAAAGAATCAATCTGATTGGCTTGCTTGATAAAATATCCAAGAGAATTGGATTTGAATGGGGAGGATTTCCAAAAGCTGCAGGAGCGATTATAGACAAAGATAAATTTAAATTATTCTTGAATAGTTTGCTTGCTGAGCTAGGATGGAAAAAGTAAAGAAAGGATCAAGAAAAGAGCTGGAGAGGTTTTTAAAGGAGAAATATGGAGGTACCATCAAAGATTGGTATGAATTTTATAAAAAAGGTAATAAAATATATCTTACAAACAAAAAAGCCTCTCAATTTTTTGAGATTTTGAGGAAAATTAGAGGAATTAGGATAGAAAGAGTTGGAATAAAGTTCGCAACAAAGAATAAAAGCCTAAGGCTATCTATGGATGCACCTTGGTTCATCTCTCCTAATAAGGGGATTATAGAATTACCAAAGGAAAAAGTAAGGAAGTTTATGCAAGGTAAGGCTGTTGATATAAAGAAAGATGGTTTTCCAGATGGTTATTACATTATAAAGTCTGGGAAAGATTTTTTGGGAATTGGACTTAAGAAAGGAAACAAGCTGAAGTCCTATATTCCAAAAGAAAGGAGAATAGCTTGAATACCTTCATTCTTTCTTAGATGTATGGAAGAGAAGTTTTTCCTTCAACTAGACCTTCCTCCCTCTAGATATACTAAGCTATTTCATAAATTAAAAAAGGAAAAAGGGAAAGATATCGAAGAAATATTCCCATCCCGCTCCAGAAGGAGCCTAAAAATTGTTTTTAAGAAGAGCCCATATAGTTTTTGGATAATATTGAGATTATTATCTAAGAATATTGGGAAATTGTTTATAATGAGAGAAATAAATCCCTTAGATATCCCAAGTGGCTTACTGAAACTTTCGGAGTGTGAATGGAATGAGGAGGTAGAAAGAAAAATTTCTAGAGCTATGAGCAAATGGAAAATATGAAGAAAGCAGACATAATTGCAAGCTTAGTCAAGGAAGGAATAGATCCAATTTCATTAGAGAGGGAAATTATCGAAAAATTAAGAGGTAGAATAGAAGAGTCTCAGATAAAAAACATCCTTAAGAAATATATAGAGGTGAAGAAATGAAAAAACTAGAAATAGAAATTCAAAATATTGGAGGGCTTAGAGGGAATCACAAATTCAGACTTTCTTCAGGTCTTAATCTCATTTATTCTCCAAACGCTAGTGGAAAAACGAGCCTTGTTAATGCAATAAAGTCCTTAATGGCAGAAATGTCAGAAAAAGAGCTTGAGAACCTCATTAACGACTACGAAAGAGCAGCTAAGATTAAAATAGAGCTTAATGGGAAAAAAGGGAGTCTGGAAATAGGGAAAAAGAAGGAAGGAGTTAAAATAAGTCAGACCCCTATTTTTAGAGAAAGGTTGCCAAAGATTCTTTGTTTTGTTGACCTGGAAAATGAAATTGTAAATGCGATTTTTGAGGGGAATGAGAAAAAGCTTAAAGAACTTTTAAAAGAAATAACAGGAGTAGAAATTCTGGAGCGGGTCAAAGAGATCCTTAATGGCATGATAAGCTCTTATGAAGAGGCATCAAAAATTAAAAAAGAAGAATATGAGATAAGAAAGGGGGAAATTGAAGGAGAAAGAAGGGAGATTGAAAGAAGACTAAGAGAAGTAAGAAGGGAAATACTAGAGATAGAAAGAGACCCATTACTGAAACCTTATGAAGAGAGAATAAATGAAATTAGGAGAGAGATGGAAAGCTTAATAAAGGAAATAGAAAAGTTAAGGGTTGAAATAGAAGGTAGAGAAAGAAGTCTGAGCATAAAGAAGGCAGAACTTGAAAAATTAAAGACAGACAAAGAGGCGCTGGAAAAAAGTTATGCTAAATATCAAAAGGAGTTAGAAAAACTAAGAAAGGAGCAGGTTTCTTATAGGAAAAAAATAGAGCTTTTAGAGAAAAAAAGAAAGGAAATACTAGAAAAAAGGAATAAGGCGAGTGAATTGCTGAAGGAAAAAGAGATAATATTGGAAAAGAGGAAAGAAGTTGCAGAATGTGTTGTATGTCCATATTGTGGATCAAATATAAACAGGAAAAAAATCCAAAGCGAAATAGAAAGATTAAGAAAGGAGATGAATAAGCTTAAAAAGGAAATATTGGCTTACGAAAGCGAAAATATGAAAATAACAATGCAGATAAATGAGCTTAAGGAAAAATTTGAAAGAAGGATGAAGGCTGTCGAGGAAACAATGAAAAAGATTACAAAAGAATTAACGGACATTGAGAAACAAATAAGAAGAACCGAAGAAGATATAAAGAGAATAGGGGCCGGGATAGAAAGTTTTCATGAAAGAAAATTGGAGATTGAGAAACAAATAGAAAAACTGAATGTAGAGTACGAAAGAGTTATCCCTTACAAAGATATAATAGAAAGATTAAGGAGATTAAAAGAGGAAGAAAAATATCTTACTGAAAGAGAAAGAAACCTTGAGAAAAAGATAAAGGAGCTTACTCCTTTATTAGAAGAGATTAAACTTCTAAATAAGTTTAAGGAAAGGGCTGCTTTGCTAGAGAAGTACTTCGAGCTAAGGACAAAAGAGCTTAGGGAAGACGTTGTAAATGAGATAAACAGAGAACTAAAGAAAAACTTCCATCTTTTGAAATTGGCAGAATTTGATCATATTGGTATAAGAAAGGAGGACTTTGGAATTTCACTAGTTAGAAAGGGAAAAATTCCAACAACACTGTCTGAGCTCTCAGATGCTGAAAAGACACTTCTCTCGATTATTTTGACATTAATTCTCAAGAATTACCTCCTCCCAGATTTCCCTGTATATGCAATAGATTCTTTGTTAGAACTGGTGGATGAAGGTAGATTAAAGAAGGTTTTGGAATATCTTATCCAATGCTCAAAGAAACAAGATATTATAATCTTGGCTACAAAGGTCAAACCATTTAAAGGAAAACCAGAATTGCTATCACAAAGGGATATATTCCTTAACAAAATACCTTTTTAATTTTTAATTTGTTTTAAATTAAGCAACAAGAGAGGAAAATATCCCAGTAACTAATGTTATTCCTAATATTAGCATGATAACTCCAGTTATTATCTTCATATCCCCTCTGTGTTTTTCCCACCATTCCTTCCATTTTTTAGTCTCAGCTATTCCATAAGCGAAGGCTAGGACAAGAATTAAGCATGGAAGAATAAAAAAGAGCATATACCAACCAATATAGAAAATTATTTTTAACGGAGAAAGAAAAGCCAGCGTTACTATTTTTGCATAGGCAACAGGATATATCCCAGCACAGGGGATTTCAGCCCCTCCAGTAAAGAAACCCAATGCAAAGGAGGCGAGTATTGTTCCTGCGCTTGCTATTTTATGTATCCTTTTAAAATCTTTTTCAGTTATTTTAAGAACAACTCCTTTCTTACCTTTCTTCCATAAATAAGCATCTCTAAATTGGAGAATAGATAGCCCTATTAGTATTCCACCCAAAGAATAGGTTATTAGATCACTGTAAGTTTGTGGTATTTTGAAAAAAGCATACACCAGTCCGAGAAGGAATAGAAAATATATTAGGAACAGTCCAGCAATAAAAGAGATACCACAACATATTGTCCTTTTCCTGCTTACACCTCGAGAGATTAGGTAGGAAAGAAGGATGAAAATAACCGCCCAAGTGCAAGGGTTTAAAACACCATCACTAAGACCCAAGAGGGCACCTGAGGTTAGAAGAGTTATGACCTTACTCATAATAATAGGTATTTAAATTATTGTTAACTCTTTTCCTCAAACTTCTTGGTAACAAACGAGAAAACATCCTCTCCCTTTTCCTTTATTATGAAATATAAGAACATGTCCAAAAATACTATCTTTTTATTATCTTTTTCACAATAAAGCAGGGGCATAAGTCCAAGTCGGATAGATTTACAATTCTCACCATAGGTACTTCTAACCTCTCTTAGAAAAGACATCCAATCAAGAACCGAAGCGTTGATGTATTCTGGCTTTTTATTGGAAATTAAATTTAGAAAGAGCTTTTTTCCAGAAGGACACAAATACCAATCTTTTCCATTGTAAACATACCTAACACATCTAGTAAGGTTGGAATAAAATTCTCCAATCATTATATATTTCCCATTTATTAGTAGAGTTGGAGTTCCAATCCCAGTTCCTAAATAAATGTTGTCTATTCTTAGGACAAGATTCTCATTTAACCCACTTTCCTCCAGAAAATCATTAAATGCCTTTCTATTTCTCTCAATTTTGATATCAACTAACGTAAAATTATGTTGCTTCTTAAGGTCATAAAGAACTGGTTTTAACCTTGCACAATGGGGGCAGGTTAAAGATTCAAAGAATAGTACTGTAGATGATGTTAAGTTTTTCTTTTGCGTAACAGGTTCATTTATTTTTTCCTTTTTCCATCCAAAAGAAAGAATGAGTAAGGGAACAATTATTCCAAGTGCTAAAATAAGAAATATTGCTCCCTTGCTTCCCATACTTAATATCTCTAGACCTTAAACGAATTAATTCAAAAAATCTTCTATTTTCCCAATCTCTTGGTAAAGCTTGCTACTTTTAATCGAACTAACATTTCCAATTTTTCTGTCAAATTCAGGGTCAAAATGGATTATTATGCTATTGATATTTATCTTTTTCCTGTAACAGGCTATTTCTTCATCTTTTCTTACCATATTCCAAATTATTCCAATAATTTTTGCTTCTCTTTTCTGGAGCAGCTCTATCTGTCTTAATAAAGAGGAAAATGAAAGCAAAGAAGGGGTGGAAACTAAAAGAAAAGAAATATTTAATCTTAGTCTTAATAAATCTAGAAAAACATTCGATAGCCCTGGAGGGCAATCTATTATAAGATAATCTAAATGCCCCCATCTTATAGTTTTGAATAGCTCAAATAGCGCTCTAGTCAGGTCCTCTCCACGCAGAGCTAGTGGTTTTTGAGTGAGACTAACTATAGAAAAAAATTTAATACCAAAATATTTACTAGGAACTATTCCTTTCTCTTCCTTAAAAGTTGGCTTTATTCCGAGGATAACATGACAAGATGGATTGAAGAAATCAAGATCAAATAGTCCAACTACATTCTTTTCTGATAATTTTAGAGAAAGAAGGGATGAGACAGTACTTTTACCTACTCCTCCTTTCGCTCCAGAAACTGCTATTATCTTTTTTACATTCTTAAATCTCTTTCTAATTAATTCAAGCTCTGGACTTTTTAACTTCAATTCTTATCCCTCTTCCTTTTATTATCCTAAAATCGGAACTCCCACAATTTGGGCAAGAGAGAAAGGCATGACAGGTTTCTGGAAGGAAATGAATTACCTCCTTCTCTTTTTCGGAAAGGTTTTCTAAATTAGGACTCCATCTCTTTCCACAAGTTAAGCATTCTAGCTCTACATTCTCTGTTTTTATTTCGTAATCTATTTTTATTTTTTTAACCTTCGCTATTTCTTTTATCGCAATCTGGAGCAGGCCAACATCTATTTGCTGCAGTTCTCCAATCCAAACTATTATTTTCTTTCCTGGATTTTGATAGGAATATTCAATTATTTCCTCAGCCAAGCTCCACTCGTGCACACTTTACAATAGAGTATAATTAAAAATTGATTGCTTTAAAATAAACAGATAAAAAGAGAAGATTATGAGCTACTTGTTAGAGAGAACTCTTTTTCTTTTTCCCAGCTAAAGTACTCCCATTTCTTGATTAGAAATGGGTGTCTTGAATAGGTGTAGAGATTTAGCCCAATATAGAAAGATCTTTCTACAGAGTCATGTAACAATTTTGCTTCTAGCAATAAATCCCCTCCTTCATAAGAAACTACTGCCAAATAATCTTCTGGAGTAATTTCTTCCTCTGTATAAGCTCTCCATATGTAGTAGGTTTTCTTAATTGGAAGAAATATCATTTTGTTGTCCTCATCTATCAAAAACTCCTTATAAGTGTCTGATCTAAATCTATGTGAGAACCTGGAGAAGCCTTCCAAGGTTAGCTTGCTTATTTCTATAGGATTGGAAAAATTGCTTATATCATATAAGCTCACCTTTACTTTTCCCTCTTCCCACCCTATGCCTAAAATCCATGTCTCATTGATTGGATGTAAGTAAGTACTGTAGCCAGGTATTTTTAATCTGCCTAACACTTTTGGCTCTTCTGGATTACTTACATCTATTACAAAGAAGGGATCAATTCTTCTGTAGGTTACTAGTAGCACTTTGTCCCCTAGAAATCTTACAGCATAAATTTCCTCATCCTTCTCAAGGCCCTCCAGAGATCCAACAACTTCCAAATTGCTTGAATCAAGCACATAGATATTATTTCCTCTTATTAATTCTCTCAATTCCCTACTTGGAACAAATCCTCTGATCGTTGTTGCAACCCTTACCCATCCATTATATTCATCAATAGAGAAAGTGTTGAGAAGCCTACCAGGCACTGCCCCTTCTATTACCTCTTTTGTATCAGGATTAATCTTTACTATAATAGAAGAATAAGTCAGTTTTAATGCATTAAAATAACATTCTTTGATTTTCTCTAGAGTCTCAATGCTAATTTCAGCTACTCCTTCACCCCTTAATAAAGCCAGCAAGGAATTTATCTCTTCTTCAGTCAAAATCTTGCATTCTTTTACAATTTCTTCAATATCTGGCCATCTCCTATAATTCCAAAATACTAAGTAGATATTATCCTTAAAGGTCCAGGTTTCAAAATCTGTGGCTTCAAATGAATAGGTATCAACCTTCCCGCTTTTTGGATTAAATACATAAACATTTACAAAGCTTAAAGATTTAGGTCCATCCCTTTCGATGAAAAATCTTTGCCTCCCTTCTTTAAAGATTGGTATTCTATTCCATGTCCTAGTAATAATCACTACATACTTCCCATTGTATCTAGCATCAATAAAGCTACCATTTGCTCTCAGGATTCTGAATTTCTCTTTTCCTTCTACTAGCTCTTCTCTATTCGTTTCATAAAGGAAAGTATTCTCCCAATCTCCAGATATTATAAAGAGTTTTCCTTTATAGTCTGTTAGTATTCCCTTTATATCTCCAAAAAGTAAAGGTATCTCAGTCTCTTTAATTAGGCTTAGATTTTTATCTAATACAAGAAGCTTTCCATCAGAGAAAGCGTAAATGTAAATGCCATCTGTCTTAATGATATCGTATTCTTCAACTCCTTTATACACTGTAGTTGTCCTGGCAAACCTTTCTGGAGCGGGAGGGGGAGCAGGAACAGGAGCAGGGGCTGCACCCTCAGCAGCTGCTATTGCCTTGCGTATTCCGTACTCAAATATGGGTCTCCTTCTCAATTCCTTGCTTATTTCTTCTAACTCTTCCAATGATACCTCTCTAAAAAACTTTCCTCCAACTCTGGAAGGTAATCTTGGAATCTCTAGCTTTTCCTGGAAAATAACTATCGCAGTTCCAATCAAAAGGATTAGAACAAAAAGTGCAGGAACAAATCGATAGATTCCCATAACTAATAAATACCTTTCATTAAAAGAAAAATATGATCTCCCTCCTACTCCTATTGTCTTGTTTCTTAATAGGGATAGCCGTAAATGCTTATGTAACAAAAGTATTTAGAGAATACTCATCTATAAGATCGAGTCTGGGTTTAAAGGGAAGGGATATTGCTGATTCTTTTCTGAAGGAAATAAATGCAAAGGATGTAAAAATAAATGCCATTGGAGGTTGGCTAACTGACCATTATAATCCGAAGAATAAGACAGTAAACCTTTCTTACTTCACTTATTTCTCAGATAGTATTACAGCAATTAGTGCAGCTGCTCATGAGGTTGGTCATGTAGAGCAGGATAAGGAAGGGAATTTCTTTTTCAGAACCAGAAGCTTTATATTCCCATTTGCAAGCTTTGGGAGCAAATTAGCATTCCCACTAATCTTTCTCGGTTTCATCTTGGGATACTTTAGACTAATAGAAATAGGAGCATATCTTTATAGCTTTGTTGTCTTATTTCATCTAGTAACCCTACCTGTTGAATTTGATGCATCAAGGAGGGCAGAGAGGTTCTTGGGAAGGTTAGTAAGTAAAAATGAATTGAAAATGATAAGAAAGGTATTAAATGCTGCTGCATTAACCTATGTCGCAACCACTGTAATAGCCTTGCTCCAACTTCTAAGATTTTTACTTTTGGCAAGGAGGAAATAATAATGCACACTAAAAAACTAGGATCTGCAGCAAGATTTGGACCAAGATATGGAGCTAAATTAAAGAAGAAGGTTTGGGAAATAGAGAAACTTTACAGAAATAGGAGACTTTTATGCCCTTATTGCCTTAATAAATCGGTAAAAAGAGTAGCTTCTGGTATCTTTGAGTGTAAAAAGTGTGGTAAGAAATTTACTGGGAATGCTTATACAATAAAATAAAAAAGAAAGTTACTCCTTTTTGATTAGTTCTATTAATGGTTTCAGTGTTTCAAACGGAACAAAGATTAGGATTTTATTTGAAGGATCTGAAGAAATATCTACTAAAGTCTGAAGGGTTCTTAGATGTAAAGCAGCTGGATTTTTTGCTATAATCTCAGATGCTTTGGCAAAGTTTTCTGCTGCTTTTACTTCCCCCTCAGATTTTATTATTACTGCCCTTCTTTCTCTTTCTGCCTCTGCTTGTCTTGCCATTGCTCTTTTCATAGACTCTGGGATAGCAACATCTTGAAGTTTTACCATTGGAACATCTACTCCCCACTCATCAGCCAATTTATCAACCATTTGCCTTATATCTTCCGCAATTTTCTCTCTTTCTGACAAAAGCTCATCTAACTCGACCTTTCCTACTATGTCTCTTAAAACTGTCTGAGCATATCTTGCTATTGCGTATTCTACATCCTTTACATTCAAAATTGCCTTTGCTGGATCTATAACTTTGTAGTAGACAACGCCATCAATTCTTACTGAAACATTATCCTTGGTAATTGCCTGTTGCCCTGGAATATCTATAGTCTTTACTCTAATGTCCACCTTACGGACCCACTCTAGAAATGGAATTACAAAGTTAACACCTGGATTAAGTGTCCCTACAAATTTCCCTAGTCTAAATTTCACACCTCTCTCATACTGGTTTATTATTACAATGCTGGCTGCTATTATTGCTAAGATTAAGAAGAAAAATGGAATTATTAGTCCTATTGGGCCTAATGGAACACTAAGAGGAAGTGAAATAATAAAGCAGAAAAGTAAAAAGCCAGCTAATGCTGACTTCCCATCCATACAATCTCAAGCTATTTGGATTTTAAACTCTCATGTTTAATCTTTTTAGGTAGTATGCAGGAAATAATCAAATGGTAAGATATGCATGCTTATTTTGTAAAAGAGAAATAAAACCCGAGGAGATAAAGAAAAGAGTAAGATGCCCTTATTGCGGTGGGAGGATTATATACAAAAAAAGACCCCCAATTCTGAAACATGTCAAGGCAAGATAAAAAATATAAGGCTATTTTGTTTTGTAATAAATTCCAAAGCAAAATTTTAAGCATAGATGCCGAAAAGAACGTCAAAATTAATGAGAATAAAATATCAGTTAATGCGGATACCTTAGGAAAACTAAGAGGCATCCTAAATAGTTACCTTAGACTTATGAGAGTTATAGAGGAGGTGAGGAAAATTGGCAGAAGAAAAAAAGAAGTTGATTGAAGAGCTGCAATTGACTCAATATAGAATTCATACTTTGTTGCTTCAAAAGCAGAATTTTGAGCTAAAATTAAGAGAAATAGAAAAAGCTATGGAAGAACTGAAAAAATCCCAAGGAAAAACTTACAAAATAATTGGGCCAGTGATGGTAGAGAGGGAAAAAGAAAAACTGTTAAAGGATTTGGAAGAAACGAAGGAGATAATAGAAATAAGAATAAAGGCGTTTGAGAAAGAAATAGGATCTTTACAAAAGCGAATGGAAAACTTACAAAAAAGAATAATGAGAAGTGGTTGATATGGCTGAGGAAAAAATAGATCAAATATGCGAGCTTCTTGATAGGATCTTAGAAGATAGGACAGTACCAAGGAATATAAAAGAAAAAGTAAGACAAGCAAAGGAAGAATTGAATAAAAAAGAGAAGGATCTAATGGCAAGAATAAACCTTGCAGTTCACCTACTGGAGGATGCTTGCAATGAACCTAATATACCAGTTTACACAAGAACTCAAGTATGGAATATTATAGCCCTGCTGGAGAGGGTGGCTGAGGAGATATGATAGATGCTCTGAAAAGGTTCTTCTCTAGGCTTGGAGGCGAAAGTAGAGGGGTTTATATCGAAGTAAAAGCTCCTACAGAAAAAAGAGAAAAAGCCTTAACATTTTACATTACAGAACTAAGGAAATTTGGAGATACAAGATTTATAATCCAAAAAATAAGACAAGATAATATTATCCTAATAAATTACAACCCAATAGCTTCAAGAAACAAAGCTGAACTCAAAAGGGCTATCGATAAGATAAAGAGCGTAGTAGAGGTAAGGGGAGGGAGGATATTAGGAATCGTAGACGGATTTTTATTAGTAGTTCCAAGCTTTGTTGAAGTTCTTAAAGAATCTCCACCCTAGATGGAAAAGAAAATCTTTCTAATTATATTAGCATCAATTTTCACTTCCATCTTCCTTACTGGGTGTGTTGAAAAAACAAAACCAAAACCAAGAATCATTTACCTTTCCCCCCAGATAAACGTCTCCTATATAGGGCCAAAGAGTGTATACCCGAGATATCCTTTTGATTTAGGAATAAGAATTACAACAAATTTCGATAATCCATTAAATATTTGTAAAATTGACTTAAGAGGGAGTTTTCTATACATAGGAGGAGAGTTAGAAAAGGAGTTCCCAGGATGCTCATTAGTAATTACAAAAAGAGGACAAGAGAGTATAGTATTTCCTGAGTTAAGGCCCCTCCAGATTTCAAGTGGGATGAATCTTAAGTTATATCCAGAAATTTGTTTTAAATACAGTCAGAAAAGATCTATAACAATATATTTGACCCCTGATGAGGAAATTTATCAAACCTATGAGAAACCCGAAATCTCCCCTCCAGGATCCCATCCGCTCCTTATTGAGATAAATGCCTCTCCAGCATATTTGCTTGAGTTTAAAGAAAAAGGATACTATTTTAAAAACTTAACAGTCACAGTTAACATTTTAAAAGCCACTCCAGCATTTTCTTACCCAGTAATAGATTGCGAGAACACTACTTTACCAGTAATTTCTAATATTTCGGTTAGACTATACTATCCCTCAAACATAAATGCTAGCATAGTTGGTGAACTTTTCTCTTTTATCCCACCTCGAGAAGAGGCTCCAAAAGAGGAGAAACCTCCCACTCCACCCCCACCCCCAGAAATACCTCC
>Ga0190367_1000906_pt1 | contig 18929 bp, 15 predicted proteins | sample 4872181011_MG_FD_171838 | JGI IMG/M metagenome (GOLD analysis project Ga0190367, IMG submission 171838) | Hydrothermal vent microbial mat bacterial communities from Southern Trench, Guaymas Basin, Mexico - 4872-18-10-11_MG | ecosystem: Environmental > Aquatic > Marine > Hydrothermal vents >...
CTCAAATCTAATGCTAAAAACAGTAATAACCAAAAATTAAGAATAATAATGAGAAACTACCAACAAAATAGAAGTAGACTTCACAACAAAAAGAAACCATAAAAATAAAAAACCAACGCCAATAAACAAAACAAAATTTCAACTCTCCACTTGAGATTCACAACGTATTACAACTAACTGAAAAAAAAACCACTAGCATATGCCTTTTCAATTCTCTTTTTGAGATTCAAAAGGTTGTCTCATTTTTGGTTTGTTTTAGTAGCCATTTCCATATTGGTTTTAGTTTTATTTTTTCTCCTTTATATATTATTTGGTCTTCTAAATCCCAAGTAATTATTAAGAGATTTTTACAGTTCAATGTTTCCCTTGCTTTTATTAGGTTTCTTAGTTCCCTTTTTTCTATTTCGTCTAGGTTTGATGCATAAGTTACTTGTATTAATTGCTTTATTTTAAGTCCTTCTTTTATTGTGAAGTCCACTTCTCTTTGTTGGTAGTCTCTGTAGTAGTTAATTTCGTAAGTTGGTTTTTTATATCTTCTTTGTAGTTCTATTGCTACTAGGTTTTCTAGTAGGCTTCCTATTTTTTCTGTTGTTTTTATTCCTATTGTTTTTGGTAACCCGTTATCTATCGCATATACCTTTTTTAGTGAGATTAATTTTTCTTTTGGCTTCAGTGTTAGTTTATCTATGAAGAATATCATGCGTGATGTTTGGAGGTGTTTTGAATATCTTGTTAGTGTGGTTGTTGGGATTTTTAGTGTTTTTGCTGTTTTTGTATAGCTTATTAATGAAGAAACGTTTGATAAATAGTAGAATGCGATATTCTCTAGAGTGCTTGTATCCTTTATTCTAAATCTTCTTTGTACATCTTTTATTAGGATTGTCTCGAAGTACCTCTTTAGAATCTCTTTTTTTAACTCTACATTTTTCTCTAGAGTTACTTCTGGAAATCCTCCTAGCTCTAGATATCTCCATAGTAGCTGTAGCATTTGGCTTTTCTTAGTTATTAGGTCTAGCTGGTTTTCTATTTTTATATTATTGAAATGTAGGTATTCTTTGAAGCTTAAGGGGTATACTTCTATTGGTATATCTCTTCCAGCTAGAAGTGTTGATAACTCTTCACTCATTAGTTTAGCTGATGAGCCACTAACTATTATTCTTGCCTGATTCTTTTCATGTATTGAACGAACAAATCTCTCCCACTCTGGAATTTCTTGAACCTCATCTAGTATTAGGAATGGTTTTTTATCTGGCTTTACTATCTCTAGAAAAGCATTATAACTATTAATTAATGTATCTAAATTCTTTTTTAAGTATACCTCCTCAAAATTAATATATAACACATTATTTTCTCCATATTTTTCAGAGAGAAAATCTGCTACCTGTCTTAAGATATAACTTTTTCCAGATCTCCTAACCCCATATAATGAAATAATTTTATTTACTCTTCCCTCAAGAAAATTAATAATCCTAGTTAAGTAATCCCTTCTTACTATCCCAATATCAAGACCTTTACCCCAAAAGTTCCATTCGGAGAGTATTTCGATGAGCCGAGCTTTATTCATAATTATATCATATGTGGTTTAAATTTATAAAAATTTAAACCATTTGTGGTTTAAACTTAAAAATTTTTAAGGCTATAGTTATGGAGATATGTTAGTTCAAATTTTCTATTTGATAAAGTTGCTCTGAAACCATTAAATTCTAATAACACAATTTTAATCTATAATGACTAAAGTCCACCTAAAAATAATTTAAGCTGAATGATCTACAAAAATGAGACAACCTTTTCTCAAACTCGTTTTCAATTCTCTTTATGAGATCGTTACGATTGTTCCTTGCCGATAAAGTAGATTATATTATAAACTTTCAATTCTCTTTATGAGATCCCGGCCATCCTGAAGTTCCTTCACAATCTCCCATCCTTCCTCTCTTTCAATTCTCTTTATGAGATCAGCAATAACACATACACTATCAAACGTAGTAGCAGTAGTACTCTTTCAATTCTCTTTATGAGATCATCTTATGATTATCGTGGTTAAGCGGGGTAAAATGGTTCTCTTTCAATTCTCTTTATGAGATCTCCTTCTGCAGCTCTACGCTTCAGAACTCTTTCTTTGTGCTTTCAATTCTCTTTATGAGATCTAGCTATTTCTGGATCTATAGTTGTAGCTTTAGAGACGTCTTTCAATTCTCTTTATGAGATCAGAGGATTCGTGAGATACATAAACGACTACAAAATGTTGTTATCTTTCAATTCTCTTTATGAGATCGCTAAATATATCTGCCGAATCTCCGGCGGCCAATCCAATAGCACTTTCAATTCTCTTTATGAGATCTAGAAGCATAAGCAACAACAAGAACACTATACTGATCAGCACTTTCAATTCTCTTTATGAGATCTTAAGCCAGTGTTTACTGGTGTTGCTGAGGAGCTTGATGTTTCCTTTCAATTCTCTTTATGAGATCATTTGTATAAGGTAATCTGTCGGGCAGAACGCTATGTCACCAGCTTTCAATTCTCTTTATGAGATCAAACAATAGATGTAGAAGCAGAAATGGCAGGGGATGACTTCTTTCAATTCTCTTTATGAGATCATTTCTATGCATCCGGGCTAGGCTTTTACCAAACAGATTTCGCCTTTCAATTCTCTTTATGAGATCGCAGGTCTTTTTCTAGCTAATTTATGTACAGCAGGTACACTCTTTCAATTCTCTTTATGAGATCTGATATAGTGGCAGAATTAGTTAATTATAGACAGTCATTACTTTCAATTCTCTTTATGAGATCGGTAGCTTCTTTCATCTAGCTTAGCTTTTACTGTTACTCCTTCTCTTTCAATTCTCTTTATGAGATCCAAGAACATTCATTTTATAGGGATTCATTATGATATACATGAAGCTTTCAATTCTCTTTATGAGATCAACCTTGGGATACATGTTTTTGGGTTTCACGGGTCGAAAACTTTCAATTCTCTTTATGAGATCGGGGAATAGTGGGTAGATGGGTTTCTTCAGGTGAACTCTATTCTTTCAATTCTCTTTATGAGATCGATGGTCGTATTCCTTGAATGCCCATTTGGTTTTTGGGCATATCTTTCAATTCTCTTTATGAGATCCCACGAGGATGTAATGATTGTGGGTGCCGGAAAGGATATACTTTCAATTCTCTTTATGAGATCGGGCTACCCTAGAGTCGATGACAAGCCCGATGAGTCCCTTTTCCTTTCAATTCTCTTTATGAGATCCAACATGTGCTGGGTATTAATGAAAAGCTTATTTTATTACACTTTCAATTCTCTTTATGAGATCATATTTAGTACTAGCGCAGATACCAGCGAGACTGTATATTTATCTTTCAATTCTCTTTATGAGATCCTATAGCTACAGGCTAATTAATAAAACTGTTACTCGTCAAATCTTTCAATTCTCTTTATGAGATCACGCCTAAAAAGATAGCTATTAGTCTTGGTTGGAATATTCAAACTTTCAATTCTCTTTATGAGATCGATCGTGCTGAGCTTGAGGGGGTGTTTAGTCGTGTTGATTCTTTCAATTCTCTTTATGAGATCCTGATAGTAATGGTAATGTGTTGAATATTGATGGTAGTAATCTTTCAATTCTCTTTATGAGATCCAGGTGGACTATTTCCACTTATAGTCGGTATTCTAGCTTCTACTTTCAATTCTCTTTATGAGATCGGAGTTTAGTAAAAACTTTTTGCAGTAGATATCTCACTTTCAATTCTCTTTATGAGATCATAAAAATGTTATTAGGGATAGGTTAAAGGATGTACAAAAGCTTTCAATTCTCTTTATGAGATCTACTTGATTTATGGCGACAAAGGTGAAGGCAAAACAACATCTTTCAATTCTCTTTATGAGATCGCTCCTCTTTGCCTATTTCTAATAATATTCTCTAGTAGAATCCTTTCAATTCTCTTTATGAGATCTGATATTGAGGATCTTGAGTTTCCAGCTGTATTTGATGATCCTTTCAATTCTCTTTATGAGATCCGTTAAAGTAGAGATTTTGCTTGACCATTTGACATTTGATACTTTCAATTCTCTTTATGAGATCTACGTACCTAGCCCACTAGATGAAGCCAGAAGTATATTCTTTCAATTCTCTTTATGAGATCGAATAAGAAGATAAATTACAACTCAATTGGTTTGGATTTATCTTTCAATTCTCTTTATGAGATCATGGTGGTTCGACTTGGGAGTCTGCGTTTTTTATAGATAAGCTCTTTCAATTCTCTTTATGAGATCTACATTAAATTCATCCACTAAAGCTAGTAGGATATTATGAATTTCTCTTTCAATTCTCTTTATGAGATCAAGACACAGTATATCATTAAGAATTTTGTTATTACTGACAACTTTCAATTCTCTTTATGAGATCGAGCTGAAGCTCATGGATTAAAACCTTTATCGATTTCTTTCAATTCTCTTTATGAGATCAAGGTGATTAGATGGTAGGAGTTAGAGTTATTCCTAATGCTCTTTCAATTCTCTTTATGAGATCTGAGAAAGTATCTTCCACCTAAAGGTTTAGATATTGATGTTTTTGAGTATATTGCTTTCAATTCTCTTTATGAGATCAAAATATCTAGCTACTTTGAAAAGCGGCCGGGTTTGTTTTCCCTTTCAATTCTCTTTATGAGATCACAAAATCAGGAATAAGATTGCCAGGTCGCACCTTAAACTCGCTTTCAATTCTCTTTATGAGATCGTGGGTGATTGTGAGATTTTAAAGAAAGCTGCGGATCTTAACTTTCAATTCTCTTTATGAGATCATTAAGACGGCGAAGGCATTCGAAATCGTAATGGACTACTTTCAATTCTCTTTATGAGATCTTGAATGTTTTTAGGAGGTTTAGGGTGAGGTAGTATGGCTTTCAATTCTCTTTATGAGATCTATAATGAGGCTACTAAAAAATTATTGTTGGATCATCTCTTTCAATTCTCTTTATGAGATCTAACTGTAAATACTCGTTTACATTGAGGGGTGTATTAGTTACTTTCAATTCTCTTTATGAGATCACATCTTTAATGGCGGTCTTTTTTGCCTTTTAATTTTACACCCTTTCAATTCTCTTTATGAGATCCAGTCGGCGAAGCAAACTACAAGGTCGGCATTGCACATCCACTTTCAATTCTCTTTATGAGATCGAAACTCGCAGAAATCATGGAAAAAGGTGCATAAAATGACTTTCAATTCTCTTTATGAGATCATCGCCGGTAAACTCGCATGGAAAGGTAAACTAAGGATCAAAGCTTTCAATTCTCTTTATGAGATCGTTGGATTAAGCTTTATGGCATCGATGATTTCGGTCACGTATTCTTTCAATTCTCTTTATGAGATCCGAGGGTTTCTGTGCTTATTTTCCATGAATTAGTTTATTATATATCTTATTTTAATTTTGTTGTTACGTCAGTTATAGATTTGTACTCAAGTCTATAGGTTGTCACGAAATTTTTTAGCTTTCATAATACTCTCTTGGCACATATTTTATCATTCCGAACCCTGCCGTCCTTCCACCACCTACATTTGTGAATTCTGCAAATTTGAGAAGCATGTCAGTTATTTTTGCATACTCCTTGTTTAGTAAGTCATCTGGTACATAGTATGCCACTATTCCTCTAAAGCCTTCAACCCATCTATTTGTAGATTTACGCTCATATGCTCGATATGTTTTTATTCCTCTTCTATATCCAGATACCGTTACTCCAAATAGCGATACCCAAGCTTTATACATATCATAATCAAAGTGGTAATTAGAGTACTGTTTCCATATTCTTACTATATTTCTTATTAGTAAACTTGGATTTGGCAGTGGATAATATCTATATATTCTCTTGAGATATTCTAGTGGGAATATCTGATTTTTAACATTTTTAGATATCATAGCCAAAATGTATGGAGAAACTCTAAAATACGTCGGTGTTAAGAAATTTACTAGGAAATATTTTATTGGCTCAGAATTCTTATATAAATCTACATAGTCAATACTTTTTATCTTAAAATCTATAATTTCTATTATTTCATTTTTAATTTTTTGTTTGTTAAAAATATCTTTCCATATTATTTCTGCTATTAAATTACAAAGTTTTTTACTGAGTATTGTGTACCTCATCGTATATATTTTATTTGGAGTTAATTTTCTATTTACTATTTCCATTTTTTCATTTAGTAATGTATAGATTGGCGTTGAGGAAAAAGGCGATAATTTTTTTGATTCATGCAGTTCATTTGCCAATTTTTCATTAGCCAATTTAATTACATTATAAAATATTCTTCTTGATTCAAATCCAGAAAATTTATTAAGTATTATTTTTTCACTAATTTTAAAGTTTATGTTAAGAACCATGAATTTATTTGTCATTTTATTTTACCTTTTTTCTAGATTATAGTTATTTTGTTAGCCTATAGCTTAATTCTTTATATAATAATTCACTATAAAATGATGTTCCTCCTCTGTTTTTTGCTGATATATAGTCAGCGATAACTATAATCCCTGTAGCTATTGGTATGAGGGGAGCTGTGTTGACCCCTCTATATCTATCTCCAGTAGGACTTATATACATCTTTATTTCTTTTAAGAAACCTTGAATTATACTAAGATTCCTTTTACTTCTCAACTCATCTATAGATTTTGTACATGCATCAATTATAATCTTGTTATCTAATTGCACTTTTTGGAGCAGAGAAATTATATAGTTATTATCAATTTTAAAATATATGTATGGTTCTTTAGAGATCTTCTTTAAATCATCAATTATTTGATAGGATATGGTATTAATGTCAATATTTTCTCCTACCATTTTTTCTATATAGCTTCTCATTCCGTGATGATGATTTAAAACAGCGATTAATGGTATTAAATATATTTCCTTTATCCCTATTCTCATTTTTCTATAGGTTTTGTAAAGGAACAGCGAGGAGAGTATCTCATGATGTGTAAATCTAGGTTTTAATCTACTGAGATTTTCCCTTGACTGATATATATTTATTGCTTTCCCTATATCATGTAATAAGATAGATAGATCGATACAGTTTTTAATTACTTCTCTGTAGCTATCAATTTTTTCACTATTTATGTCCCTCAATAATATCAGTGAGGATTTGTTTACATATGTCATTATTTCATTTTTAAGAAGAATTCGTGCTTGAATTAACGTATTTATCAAGTGATCATACAGAAATTCTATTTTGTTATCATGTTTCCATGAAATTATATTTTGGGTAACCATTTTTCATACTCCTCCTCTTTAATTTTGAAAGCTAGTGCAGATATATATAATATATTTCTGTTGATATTTAGCTTTCTCCTTATGTACCTCATGTATCTAATATAACTTCTGCACTTATCTCCAAATATTTCGTTAGGCTCTACATAGAAAGTTTTGATATAAGGAGATTTTTCTCTTTCGATTATTTCAGTAAGAAGCTTTATTTTCCCATCGCGTCTTTCTAATATATCTATATTTTTTCTTAGCCAATTTAGATTTACCCCTAGAGATAACTCTCTTAGTTCTTTGATATCTAAATCCTCGTTCCCTAACGTTAATGGTACGAGTATAACATCCCTAACTAGACCACAAATTTTTTCTTCAAGTTCTCTAGCGGTTTTTGTTCCGATTCCTGGCAAATCTAAAATCCAAAGATACAGCGATGAATTTACACCTATCATGTCTGTCATATCTGCTGAGCTATAGATCTCGTCTATTAAGTCTTTGTAACTTACATAATTACTATGATCATATTTAAGAGGACACCTCCAATCTATATATTTATCCTTTTCGTAGCAATAGTTTCTTATTTTCTCAATAGTTCTTTTAACTATATCTATGTTATATACACCTTTACATGGCTCAGATAAATCACATTTTTCACAGTCACTTATGCAGATTACTGCTTCGCCAACTGCATATTTTCCTCTCTTTATTCTCCCTGCTCTCTGCGTTAATGTTGTAGGAGGAGCTGGATCCGTGATCAAAACGTCAAAACTCTCATTTATTCCCGCTTCTACAATTTGTGTAGCTACTAATATTTTACATCTGTTAATTTGATTCACATACTTTAATCGGTCTTTAAGAGTTAATCTTCCATGTAACAGCATTACCGAAGATATACCCTCATCAATTAATTTTTTATACGTAGATACCGCTCTTAAAACCTTATTTCTAACAATTAATATTCGTTTACCTGAGTTATATTCTTCTTTAACCTTTTTTAGCCACTGAACATCATCTAAAAGTATGGTTCTCCAATTAACATTCTCTATAACTGATTTAAACTCTCCAAGATCACCCCAGCTCTCTGGTTTTATAACCTTAACGCAAATATTGCTAGATTTATAATAATTTATTGCTTCTTGTATTCCCTTAATGAATATACTTGGCATTGTAGCTGTTAATATAATCGTCGGTGTTAACGATCGGGTTAGTAATTTAACAGATGCTCTTAGCACTAAGTACATTTTATTACCTGGTTCATAATAGTAATGTTCTTCAGCTACTAATCCTGGATCACCACCATATAAGTGCGCTTCATCAAAAATAGTCGCTGATGTATATATAGACATTCTTGGTACTTCATAATGCGGATGCTCCTTGTGCATTTCTGCGACTGGTAGCTTATACAAATTATATACAAAACTGTCAAATGTAGTGATTACCATCGGCTTTAAAAATTGTGGAGACTTACTTTCATCTATTAATGACATACATTGATATCCTAGCTGATTTTTATCTATAGGTAGTGGATATTTATTCTCTTTAAAATCGAGGTATATCCTTTCTACGAGAGACCGCATCGGTAATATATGCAATAATCTACTACATAGGGAATCTTCATTTTTCATAATTTTTTCGGTGAGAATTCCACTTAGTGATGTTTTACCATATCCAGTTGGTGCTTCATATATAATAATTGGACAAACCTTCTTTTTCAGCGAATCCCCAACTATAGTTATTAACTTTTGATTTAGGGGTCTTAACTCTTTATCCATAAGTTAACACCGATTATTAATATTAAATACTCACTACTATATTATATGAAACATTTTTAAGTTGCCGTTTAATATTTGAAAATACCCTTATTTAGATTTACATTTTTAAGTAAGTAGTAATTTAACGTGGACGTCTTACTCGTCATTATCTCAAAGCAATATGATATACTTATACAACTTTTTGATGTCCACTGTGGATAGACAATCTACTACATCTATTAGGTTATCTTTAAATATCTCTTCTTGTGTAACTCCAGAGAGTTCCATAATAGATAGTCTTTCCAATAACGTGCAGCATGTATAAAGTCTTTCTGGCGATAATGTATTTGTAAATATTAATAAATTTTCTGAGAAAGAGTCTATTGTATTTATGATTGCTTGGTAACTTTTCATCGTTTCTTTAGGAATATTTCTTTTTTGTTGAATTACTGGGAATACCTCAACATATTTATCTAGTATTGTGTTAAGGGAATTAATTAGTTTTTTAAAGTTATCTATGCAGTTAAATAATGATATTAGTCCATGTGTATGTATAGAGTGTCTAGATAATAGAGTTATCCTCATACCCTCCTGAACGTAGGATATAGTTGCAATTTCACTATCTCTATCTAATTTGTCTATCAATTTAATTGTCATAATCACTATTAATGTTGATGATGGAGCTTTTCCTATCCTACTTATTATATAGAAGAGCTTTTTATGCATATTTGAATCAATAGTCGTAATCGTTGGTGGAATAGTTAGGTATATTGAGGGATCTTTTTTACCCATATATACCCTTGATAGCGTAGCACCAATTAAAGAAAGGATAATTTGATTATAATCCAGTTTAAATTCTGGTTTTCTACCTGATTTTCCTCCCATTGAGGACATCCCACGTTCAAACTCGTAGAAATTTATTTTTAATAATGATGGAGGAGTTGATAGCGGAGCATCTGGAAATTCTTTTAGATTTCTAATTAACGTAACATATCCATTAATTAAAGGGCCGATTCTTCTATCCTCCGTGTTGGTGACTTTTAACCATGACATTATGTTTTTTATTATATGGGTAATATCATTTATAGTTAAGTTATATGGTCTTTTGTTACCTAGTTCTTTAGAAAGCTTCATCAGAGCTTTGCACAATCTTTCTGGGTCTTCTATTTTTACCTTATTTTCTATTCTTTGTATCCCATGTGGTTGTAGATAACATACAGTAACATTAAATAATTCGTATGCAAAAGTTCCTGTTGGAGGAAAATTTATATACTCCACTAATTATCCCCTCTGTAGGTAACTATCAATTCCCCATCAACATCATATATAACTGCATTTTCCACGTCTATTTTTAATTCCATGGGTTCTATTTCACCACCAAATATAACATCATATTTATTTACCAAATATTCCATTTCGGTAGGTTTTCTCCTTGATTTACCGACTCTATACGCTTCTATGTCTTTAAAATCCCAATACGTGACTCTATGATAAGCTTCATTATAGATTTCTAATACATGATTACTTCTTAGGTAATATTGTGTTGATATTTCGTCACTCTCAACACTACTTATATCTACAACCCTCACTTTCTCTACTGAAGATATTCCCTCTTTAGAACCAATTCTACTTATTAGAAACGCTGCTTTTTCTAATATGTCAATCCACTCTTCATGAACAAGATATATTACCCTTAGTTTACCTTTAATTACATATGTTTTTCCTACTGCTTGTGCAGCAAAAGGAGACAATTTTTGTCTATGTTGTACTCTAAGATATGGTGAGGATATTACTCTACCTAAATCTTGATAGGGACAAGCAGAGGACTCTATTATCCTACATGTAACATCATATATTCCATTTAGAATCTTTATCGTAGAACTATAAATCTTTCCATTTTGGACTATAGTTTCAGGATTGCCATTAATTTTATTATAGCCATAAGATAATGCACCGATAAGTGTAGATGGGGGAGGATATGGATATGGAGATTGCGCTGCAGACTGTTCTGTCTGTCTAACTATAAACCCCCAGTGAAATGTAACGTCAACTTTAAGTGCTTTCAATCCAGTTTTTCACCGTAGACCAGACTTCATTAAAAAGCTCCTCAACGCTACCAGTTATTCTTTTAATACTTAAACCTTCAACTTCTTCATCCTTGGGTAATTCTTCCTCCTTAAATGCTGATTTATCTGAAATGTAATAGTAAATCTTTAATTCTAATTCATCACTTAATTTTGTATCACTAAATAGTTCTTTATAGTCTTTAGCTTTCACTACCGTTGATGATATATATATTTTAGAATGCGGTGGAGACACTGTAAATACTAGCGGTTTTGCCAATGCAACAACTAAACTTTCTATCTCCCAATGTGGATTAAATCTACTTCTGTGTCCTCCAAATAAAGGTGAAGCTAATGTTAAATATAGTGCCTTAATAGCTATGTCCACCCTTTTCTTAAACTCTTCTTTAAACTTTTCCTCTTCCTTTATGACATTTTCTATTTTGACCATACTTGTTTTTAATATTCCTGATAGCTCCAGATTAGCCATTACACCATATAATGCAGAACCAGTATCCACGTAGTAAATTGCCTGTGCAGGTTCCCTAGGCTCTGATGGGGCATATCTAACATGGAATTGAGACTCAACGGCTACATTCTTAATAGTATCATAAGTAGGAATCATGTAACTAAATTGTATTTTTGATGTTCTCTTAACTGGATCCGAACAATAGTCTCCGCCAGTATATAGAAAGCCTCCAATATCCTCAACCGTACAATGTTTAATAATCCTCTTTTCAAACTCGTGCGGATCTAACTTTTCATTAAATAATTCTTTATCCTTGTTGGTAAATAGCTCGTCAGTAGAGTGTTTAATGAACTCCTCCCTACTACAACGTTCACATACTGGAACTCCAACTTCACTAGCTAATTTCGCTAAGGTAGCCTGGTAGCCATGTGCCAGAGATTCTCCACTAATAGCAGGAACAAAGACAATCTTATATTCATTAGATTCTTGTTTTATTACAACGGGGGCCTTCCTATGCCTAACCATATTACCTATGGACTCAATCATATTCAATGCTTCTACATTAGCTAAAATTCTAGCAGACAAGCTTAAGAACATATTCTCACCCCCCTATTCACTTAGATTTTTCAGATTCACGTGAGGCGGGTAAACCATATGCCTTAATAGCGATCTCCCTAGCTAAATCGAGATTGCCTTTCTCAATCTCGTTTAAAAATTTTCTTAGTTCTTCCTCGGAAGGTATCCCCCTGCACGGAACACAATAGATCTTCTTACCCTTATATCCTCCTTTCCCTCCATAAACCTTTTCAACAGTACCTATTATCACCCTTCTACTCGGTGGATTATCAATTTTAACATCATACTCACAACAAGTAATCTCTACTTCTTTATTGTTATCTAGCTTTAGTTTTACTCTTAAACTATTATTTCTCATAGTTTCGGCCAATCGAACAGCTTCATACAACGCTGATTTAATAACATCTGGAGATAGTGCATAAGCAATTTTATCTACTATACTATACCTGCCAGCAGTAATAAACATGTTAAGTAAATTTATAATTCCCTTATAATTTTCTTCACTCATAAGAATAGATTTATGAAATAAAATATATTAAGGTTAAAATGTAAAAAAGATGAAAATTTTCATTTAAAAATAGAAATGAAAAAATCTCTACAAAAATATTTTTACTTTACTTAGGTAGTTAATTAGTAGATAATTCATTTTTTAAAATGATCATTAACAATCGTCACACTTTTCTGCATATCCATTGCCATCCGCATCCGTGGCATTTTTTGGTTTGTTTGTATTGTGGTATTTTTTCTTCGTTTAGTATTTTGTTTATTTGTTTTATTGTCCAGATTACGTGTTTTTTCATGTGTTCTGTTATTGGTATTTCGAAGGTTTTTTGTGATGGTAGGTATTTTAGTATGATTTTTCTTATTGGTTTGTTTATTTTTTCTTCTGCTAGCATTGCGTATGCTATTGCTTGGTATATGTGTCCTGGTGGTGGCTTTCTTGATGGATATGCATGTTTTACTTCAACGATAGCTAGCTCTTTTCCTGTATCTATTACCTCGTCTACTACACCTATTATTCCCAATCTTTCTGACGCTACTTCTAGTTTTCTCCACCTCTGTTTTACTGGTATTTTTCTGTGTTTATCTAGTGTTTTTCTCCTTCTTCCCTTTATATCCTCTTTTATATGTGATTCTTTTCCTTCTAGCATGCTTTCTGTGGTTCTTTCCTCTACTCCTAATACTCCTAGGAAATATATTATTCTTGGGCAGTAGTGGTACTGTTTTATCCATGTTACTGGTATTAATTCTTTTTCTTCTTCAGACAAGGTACTCACTTAGATCGCGTGTATATTCTGGATATGGTTTTCCTAGAGTTACTTTTAGGGATAAATCTGCTCTACAAATTACAAATATTTGAATATTTCCATCTGCATCTCCTAATACTCTTCTTAATGCTGCTATAAGCTCTTTTCTTGCTGCACTTGTTATATTTCCCATAAATGCGCTTCTCTGTATTCTCGATAATCCGAATCGCTTACATATATCGCTTACTCTTGACCTAATATCATCATCTGAGATATCATATATAACTAGTGTATGTATTTTTATTCACCTCTCGATATATGGTTCATATCTAGGAGCTTTATCCATTATAAATAGGGCTAGTCTTCTAGCTTGAAGTAAAATATGATCAATTATAGGTACACTTCTATTCTTAAAAGTGACTTTTTCATCTAACCTCTCATAAAATGCTTTAATAACATCCCATCTTGCATCTCTACTTAACCTTCCATCACGAATTATCTTATTGAGATCTAAACGTCTTATTAACCTTAGTACTACTCTATCGACAACTGGTTGCCTAAACTCTTCCATTAAATCCATAACTAAAGCTGGTCTTCTTGAGGAATCTTCATGTAAAAAACCCATATATGGCTCAAGTCCACTACACTCCACAGCAAGCAACACCTCTCCAGCTAGTAATCCATATCCATAATTAAGAAGGATATTTACGGGATCCTTTGGTCTATCATATCTCTTTTTTCTCCCTGGAAATCCTACATCTTCTGGAAGTAGTAATCTAAATCCTTTCCAGTATGCCTCTGCAGCTTCAGCCTCGATACGTATAACTTCAAATCGAAGTTTCTTTAAATCATCATATTCTAGCCCTTTAACAATACGCTGAAATTTTGATAATTCCGCAGATATTTCTAGTAATTTTTTAGCTACATCAGGATTTATTCTTAACCTTGCCTTAGCTGCATGATAAATAATTGCTTTTTGATTTCCTATTTTAGCCCAAATAATTCTCTTGACAATATGTGCACACTTCCAACTATTCTGTGCATCTCTCTGCATCTTCTTTAACTTAATAGCTCCACCTTTAATAGGAAATGCTCTAATAACTGGAAAACCTACACTTGAATATACTATTAGTGGTATTTTATGTGTCGCTAATAACCTTAGTAGTGCTGTTGAAATTGATGCTCCTCTAGTAGTAACAATTACCCTAGTAATTTGGGCTGGAGAGACCTCACCAACCTTATTACCCTTCTCCCTAATAATTATCATTCCCCTCTTAACTCCTACAAACATTCCAGGCTTATTAATTAGCAATCTCATTGTAATCTCTCCTTACTACAAACTGGGTAGTAGGGACAGTAACTCGGGCATCTAGAAGGTTTACCAGGATCTCTACCTACCTCAAGAATAGCATATGCCTCATCCCTTATATCCAGAAACTCTCTTCTTAATTCGTCACCAACAACGAAGCATCTTACCCTAAATCTAGGAACATTATTAATTACTTTTACGTAAATTATTAATCCATAATCAATCGGAATATTTTCTTCAGCCTCTAGCGCTAATGCATAACCAGCAATTGTTAGTGGATGGAAAGCTCGAATTTCTCCAGTTTTTAGATCTGCAATAGCATTATAAGGAGTATAGATATCTACACTTAATTCACTACTTAATCCAATTAAACTTCCATCAACTTTACGCTCAATCACAGGGGGAACAGCTATACTAACAATAGAATCAGAAGTTGCATGAGGATACTTAGATAATGTATTATCAATTTTAGCGGCAGCCTGAATAACTAGGAATTTATAAAGGGATAAAGCTTCATTTCGAAGCATATCTTGCTCTTCACTAGTTATTTTATTAAAGATAAAGCTAGCATCATTAATACACTTAGAAACTACATCATCAGCTCTCGGCAATAGGTATTCTGCAACTTCATAACCAGCTACACCAGAAAACCTATCAAAAAGAAGCTTCTTAACCTCAAATAATACTCTATGACAAATATTATGAAAGATTAATCCACGTGCTAACTTAACACTAGGTGGCGGCTGTATTCTACAAATCCTACGCAAATAGATATCTCTAAGTGTTTCACAATATCTACCAGCAATCTCACTAACACCTAAGTACTTACTATCACTTGGAGGTTGAACTGGAGGACTATCGAAAGACCAACCACGTAAATCCTCACTAATTCCCCTCGCCTCAATCTCTTTCCTTAATAACCTAAATCTCCTATCTAAATCAAGCCTATCTAAGAAAAACATCAACAAAATAAATAATAATATCAAAAATAAAGTTTAATTTTCGTGACTCACTATAAGGTATACTACAATTCTCATACTCACGAAAAATCAAAATTAAAATAGTCTAAAACACAAAATAATTCATAGAAAATAGGCACAAAGAAACTCGGATCTCATAAAGAGAATTGAAATTTAAGCTCCGTCATAATCCCATTCCCCCAAACATACTTCCACAAGATCTCATAAAGAGAATTGAAATATAACGATGGATAAAGCATTATGTGCCACGTTTGGAAGATCTCATAAAGAGAATTGAAATAATTCTATTAATGCGGTTTTGAAGGAGTCTCTACTTATTGATCTCATAAAGAGAATTGAAATTGGATTCCAATCTATAAGCCTTTTCATCAACTCATAGTCGTGATCTCATAAAGAGAATTGAAATTCTCATAAAAACAAAAAAGCTTACACTCTTTTTTTAACTGTTTGATCTCATAAAGAGAATTGAAATTTTACATTACGACCTCCGCAGCCTCTTTACGTTTTTCCTCGGATCTCATAAAGAGAATTGAAATTGTGAAATCTCTGCTTAACTCATTAACATACTGACCGAGATCTCATAAAGAGAATTGAAATCTAATGTAAGCTTCTTAGGATTTATTGGATTAGGCTTTGTTGATCTCATAAAGAGAATTGAAATTTCAACCTTTCCAATACGGAATCTCTTCGGCAGCATATTAGATCGATCTCATAAAGAGAATTGAAATGGTGGATATGTTAAATTGTTTGCATCCGTGAGATATCCCGCAAGATCTCATAAAGAGAATTGAAATCTTGAGAAACTAAAATAGGGATGATGAGCTTAACCACTTGGGATCTCATAAAGAGAATTGAAATTATATTATCGTAGAGATATCGCTATATTTATCTTTTGATCTCAGATCTCATAAAGAGAATTGAAATTGTAGTAGTCATATTGATATTCCATCCTTGCTCTTTCCGATCTCATAAAGAGAATTGAAATGCCGATGTCCTCGCGAGATTTGATAATCAACACAACGCTGATCTCATAAAGAGAATTGAAATTACTTCGAGGCAGGCGTAAGATCTCCACAGAAAGATGATCTCATAAAGAGAATTGAAATATTTGTAAGATCCCCAAATGCACCCGAGATTTTTTCTTCTAATGATCTCATAAAGAGAATTGAAATAGGTTATGATGAAGCAAGGGTCAAGGCCTTAGCTGATATTTTGGATCTCATAAAGAGAATTGAAATCTAAAAACAATACGAAATTTGGATACTGTAAATGTTGTTCGATCTCATAAAGAGAATTGAAATGAAAATACATCTCAATCAACTTACCCACAAGAAATAACAGATCTCATAAAGAGAATTGAAATTCAGTATAGAAGTTTCCAAAGTTTCCTCACCAGGAAACTTGGATCTCATAAAGAGAATTGAAATATATTAATAACCTTCCTATCAAAATATTTTTTCTTCTGGCGATCTCATAAAGAGAATTGAAATAAACGTATAATAGGTGTGCACGAAGAAAAAGGAAGAACAATAATGATCTCATAAAGAGAATTGAAATATCAAGAATTGGCGATACCGTTATTCTCCCATCTCTTCTAGATCTCATAAAGAGAATTGAAATCGGTGTTTACGGCTCCTACGATCATTTCAACTATCCAGCTGATCTCATAAAGAGAATTGAAATATACTCTAGTCTTTTTATCATATTTCTAATTGTCTTCATTATGATCTCATAAAGAGAATTGAAATGCACTTACATTATATGGCGCATTCTTAAGCGGTAAAGAGATCGGATCTCATAAAGAGAATTGAAATTTTAATAAGATGCTTTAAATTCAAGGTCTATGATCCTGATAGATCTCATAAAGAGAATTGAAATTGAATCCCAATTGTTTATATGGTATATGTGGATTATTATGCATAGATCTCATAAAGAGAATTGAAATAAAAGTTATATTAAGGCTACTTAGCGGGGTAAACACATATGATCTCATAAAGAGAATTGAAATTGACTTTCTTTATTTTTACTTTTACAATGTCACCTTCCTTTAGGATCTCATAAAGAGAATTGAAATATATTAATAACCTTCCTATCAAAATATTTTTTCTTCTGGCGATCTCATAAAGAGAATTGAAATTAGTACAAGGTCACATACTATTGACTTTTTCCTTAGCATATTGATCTCATAAAGAGAATTGAAATACAATAAAACCAACTATAAAACCCCGCCTCATCAAAAAGATCTCATAAAGAGAATTGAAATTGATATAAAATGCATCTCTGTTATGCTATCGAAATCTATCGGATCTCATAAAGAGAATTGAAATGAGTGTTGATTATTTGTCTTAGCTCGGTAAGGTCATTTAGATCTCATAAAGAGAATTGAAATAGTTCTAGCTCTAACCTTTTTGGTAATGCTTGTACTATTGATCTCATAAAGAGAATTGAAATTGACATAGTCAGCGACAATCACACCTACTACTATCACACAGATCTCATAAAGAGAATTGAAAGTTGTGCTTAACTAATTCCTTAATATTTCTATATAGTTTTTATGTTTATTTTGTGTTTTTTGTATGATTTATTTTGTTGTTTTATGTTTATTTGTAATACTTTTTAATGTTTTTAGGTTTGGTAATTGTATATGGTTATTGGTGGATTATTTTGGTTAGGGTTGGTAGGATTAAGGCTAAGAGGGTTAGGGTTGGTAGGATTAAGGGTTTTATTGGTGTTATGTATGGCTGTAAGGGTGAAGTTAGAGGTAGCGAGAGGAGATAAGGTTATAGGGGTTATTGCTCTTGTGAATAGTGGTTATGAGGCTGATACACCGCAGCTTATGGTTCCGATATGGTTAGCTAGGGAGTTGGGTTTATGGCCTCCTCCGCCGAAGGCTCTGGAAGATGTTTTTGAGACTGCTGGAGGTCCTTTACGAGTATGGATTGTAAGGAATGCTGCTAGGGTTAGGGTATCTGTAAGTGATGCTACTTCTAGAAGTGTTGAGGTGGATATAGTTATTTCACATTTAGCGGATGAGCCATTAATAAGTGATGTGTTAGCTGGTGAGTTGGAAATAGCTGTTGAGGATTTCGCTAAGGGATTATGGAGGTTTAGGTGGGAACCTAAAGAAAAGCTTAGACTAAGTGAAAAATAGTTTTTGTGGATTAGGGGGAAGATAATTACTTATTAAAGCAGAATTTTTCTGGTTTTAGTTTATACTTGGATTTTTGTGGTTAGAGGGTTCTCTAGCTATGGGCTTATATTAAACTCTTATTCTATGATCTCTACACTAAC
>Ga0190367_1000908_pt1 | contig 18902 bp, 46 predicted proteins | sample 4872181011_MG_FD_171838 | JGI IMG/M metagenome (GOLD analysis project Ga0190367, IMG submission 171838) | Hydrothermal vent microbial mat bacterial communities from Southern Trench, Guaymas Basin, Mexico - 4872-18-10-11_MG | ecosystem: Environmental > Aquatic > Marine > Hydrothermal vents >...
CTGGTGCAGACTGCCGGATGCTCCATTCAAGCCCAAGAACTGGGTGATGAGCAGAATTAAGAGACTGCAGGGAGTAGGGGAAGAGATAGCTTTAGGCAAAGGATGGGGGTAAGATGAGGGATAAGGAGCTAGGGAAGGTAATAAGAAGAGTGATAGGGGACGAGGAGATGAGAGAGATACTCGAGGAGCTACTTATGAAGGTAGGCTTCGAAAGAGTTGAAGACCAGCATCTTACAAGCAGTACATTCAGATACGGCAGGCTAATTGTTAACTTCGACTGGGATGAGGAAAGCGAACAGTATGAGGAGTAGCTGGGGGGGTGTGGAACCTCATTTTTCTACTGCGCCCCTGCCACCGTGCGGGGGCAATGGAGGCTCGCTGGGGAAACTTAGCGGCCTCCAAGCTAAAGAAATATTGAGACCTGTAGAAAAAATGCGGAGGGAACATGAACGGAAAGGAAATATATGCAGTGGTAAGAACTTATAAGAGCCTCCAGAAGATAAGACTGCAGCTGTATAATAGAGTCGTGGCATTCGTGAAGAACAACTACGACGAGATAAAAAGCAAGCTAGGGCTAAGTGACGAAAAGGAAACTGAGAAATTATACGCAAAAGTAGCTGATATGATAATTGAGGCGGGCATTGTTTATGATGAAATAGAGATGACAATAAGAATGCTCGAGAAAGTGAGAGAGGCCGAGGATGAATGCTACAGGATGATGAGAGAAGTGGTGAAAGAGCATCCCTTCTGGGAAGAATACCTCAGCAGAATTAAAGGAATAGGACCTGCGATGGGAGCGGTAATAATAGGATGGCTTGGTCCTTTATCAAGATTCAGCACCGTCTCAAAGCTGTGGAAATACTGCGGATTAGCACCAGGGCAGAGGAGGGTAAAAGGCCAGAGGGCAGGCTACAATGTCCTCTTGAAATCGCAACTGTATGTCCTGGGGCAATCGTTGCTCAGAGCAAATGGCTGGTATAAGCAGCTGTATGACTACTACAGAAAAATATGTGAGGAAAAACATCCCGACTGGAGGAAAGCTAAAAGACATATGTGGGCACAGAGGAAGGTTATAAAGAAGTTCCTATCGCACGCATGGGAAATGTGGTGGAAAATAGTAGAAGGAAAAGAGCCGCCGACGAAACCCTACCCGATAGATATACTGAAGCACGCAGATTATCTGAGACCAAGAGTTGACAAGCCTGAAATAAAGGAGCTCCGGTGAGCTGTTATTTTTTGCAGCCTGTATGTTTCATGCGAGCTATAACTTGACTGGAGCCTATTGTTAATGTGCGAGCTAAGTTTAACATGAGGCCTGTGACGAAATGCGAGCTGTTTGCTCACTGCAACCTGTATATGGATGCGAGCCCGCAGCTGTAAGTTTAACGCAGCCTGTAAGAAAATGCGGCTGCGGGCTGGAGCTACCAAAATTATGAAACCTGTTGGGAGAATGCGCTAAAAAGGAGGGAACATGGCAGTAAAGAGAATGTCCGATATAATGCCTGTAAAGCTGGAGACACTTAAAGTAAGGCCACTTTATCCACACCTTTTCCCACAAGGAGCATATAAAAAGCTGATATACCACTTCATAGGGAATCCTGGGACTGGAAAGACAGTAGCCCTCGCACAGATAGCGTCTCAGATCAGCAGAGAAGAGCCCCTACTGTGGATAAATACGGAGACATCAGAATGGATGGTGCGGGAAGTCCTCGACAGAGCCCGTGCGAAGCTGGAGAATGTGATGCTGCTGGACTTCGGACAATACAGACCTGAGCTCGGAGTGGCAGTAGGGAACATCAAGGAATTCGAGGGCAGATATGTCTTTATTGACAGTATCACAGCCTTTGCAGAATACGAGGAGATGAAGATAAGGAGAATAGTCGATGCGATATTCAGAGTGATAAGGGCCAGGAAAATGACAGCTTTTGTAATATCACAGAAAAGGAGCAGCCACAACGACCCCGTCGAAGCAGCAGGAGGCTATGCAGTGTCACACCTGGCTGATGTGAATATAGTGCTTGAGAAGGAATTGATAAACAAAATGAGCTCCAGAAGCCTCAAGGAGAAATTCGGCGAAGGAAAACTGGTAAGGATGATATGGGTTGATAGCTCAAAACTCGGCGGCGCTGTCCCAACGGTCAAGTTCTTTGAGATAAGGGAAGCACCACTTGGGATTGACATAAAGGAGGGATGATGATGCTGAAAGCCGTTGAGGTGAAGTTCGAGGAAATAAACGGGAGGCTGGTTGCGACAGCTGTCTGCCCGAGATGCGGGAAGAAGGTCATCGCTGAATACGATGAAAAGGGGAAGCTGCTGTGGTATCCCTACGAAGGACAGGAAAAGTGTATCCACTACAGGGGGATATACGCTGGCGGAAAAGGAGAGCTCATAGCATATTTTGATGTGGAATTCAATTACAAAGGAGGAGGAAATGAAAAAGAGAGTAAAAATAAGGGTGGTAGAGATGCAGGTGCTTGATAAGAGGAGACTGGTATTCCTGGTGAAAGCCAACGGAGACACATGGGTCACAGGTCATTCGCAGCTGGCATTCTGGGGCTTCCAGCCGATACCAAGACCTCCAGGTGTAAATGATGACTGGGGAGATACATATTACGGGCTAAAGGAATGGAATGATAAAGCAATAAGAAAGGTGATAGAGCACATAGCATATCACCTCGAGTCAATGCCAAATCCACCACTTGTATTGAAGCATGGGGATTACGAGGTGACAGTTGAAGCAAACTATGAGATTAAGGAGGAGAAATGAAGCTGAAAATAATAAACGCAGAGATTGAACTTAAGGAGATGGGCGGACCTCTCACCTATCAGGCCATAAGAGAGATAGCACTTACCGGGGTCAGAATGGGCAGGGCAATAAGACCAACGATAGCACTCTTCTACTGGGATACCACAGGATATCTTGTCCATCCTGACCCGAAAACATGGAACGCAGGGAGCGCCGTAAGAGCCGTCATAATGTCGGGACTCGGAAAGACAATCAAGGATATGAGGCAACGGCCTCCAGATGAAGTGACGATGGTGAGCGAGGTCTGGTATGTGAGCAGGGAAGGAAAAGTGGAGCAGCCAGTTGCACCTTCGAGAGAACCAGACAGGAGGAGTGGAGTGCTCGTAATGAGGAGCGATGTGAGAGGAAGGGTTTACGGAACGCTGATTGACTATGATACCATGAAGGAGATTGAGCTGTCTCCTTTGATGGTGAAAAGCCCAATCATCGATGCATTTTGGGAAGCATGGAGGTGAAGATGACGATAGAAGAGTTAAAGAAAAGGCTCGAAGAAATTTATAAGAAGGTGCCTGAGCTGAAAGGCTGCAAAAGATGTGGTGAGTGCTGCGGACCCATATGGTGGAGTGCAGCTGAAGAAGTTGTGATAAGGGAATATATGAGGAGGCACGGCATAGAATACAAGCGAGCCACTACAATCACAAGGTGTCCCTATCTGAAAGAAGATAATACATGCGAGATATATGAGGTGAGACCTCTGATATGCAGGCTATTCGGGGTGGTGGAGGACCTGAAATGTCCCAGAGGAGCAAAGCCAGAGAGGTATTTGAAGACCGAGGAGGTAATAAAGCTTATGGCAGAGCTTGCAAAGCTCTCTGTGATAGCAGAGAGAGAATTTTTAAAGAAGGAGGGATAATGCATGGGCTCTATCTTGTGAGAAGTGCAGGAGATATTGAGGAGACACGGGCAGAATTCAGGGAGTTTGTGGCGGATTGCTTTGACGAGAATAACTGGTGGCAGGAAGTAGCTGCGCTGACAAAAGACGGGGAGGCCAAGGTGCTTGCGCCCTCAGGTGACTGGAGAGGAAGAGATAAGGAAGGCGAAATGATAGTAAAGAAAGGGTATAACTGGCTGGTAAACGAGCTATCCTGGGGAATCCTCACAGCAGATATAGAGATGTGCGCCTCTACGATAAAGGAGGATGTGTCAGAGGTAGCAGAGAAAGTTAAAGAGATTATGGAAAAGCTGGAAAAGCTGAGAGATAAGAGTGAGGTGCTCGACAAGGTGGATGAGCTGATACAACTATCCAAGAGAGGAAAGGGCACTTTTGTTGAGCATGCGAGAGCATTGCTGAGAGACATAGCAGCATACCTTGAAGCATCAGAAAACCCTCCTTTCACCTACAGGAGAGACCGGGGAATAGCATACAGATACAGACTGTATGACCTGTCGCCTGACAAGGAGGCGAAGACAATCCTGGTAGTTGATGTCCATATTTAAAAGGAGGATGCTATGGTGAAGTGTGATATTTGTAAGAAGAAGCCAGCGGTTATGCATTTCTACCTGAGTGACAAGCCGATACATCCAGAGCAGCCAACGATACACAAGCTCTACATTTGCGAGGAATGCAAGGAGAAAATAAGGGAGATTTTCATGAAGGAGCAGGACCCTGAGGAAGCACAGAGAAAGATATGGGAGCTCAAGCTTGAAAAGATGCATAAAAAGGAGGGGTAAATGAAGGCATGGAGAGCAATCCGAATAGACCACGAAGGAGTTCATGAAGCATGTGAACTCGGATTTGACTGGGAGATAGACAAAAAGAACAGGCTCATAATCCTTCATACTTATGAGAACTTTGACATCAACAGAGGCTTAACAAGGCAAGTTTTACTTGAGGAGCTTGAGAAAGAATTGAAAAAGCATGGCATCAACCCAGATGAAGTGGACTGGAATGAAGTTATTTAAAAGGAGGGGTGATGGCTGAGATAAAGTATGAAAAGGGGATATGGAAGATAAGATGTAATGTATGCGGGCAATGGTATAATCATGCAGCGATAGCATATCAGGACCAGAACTGTGCCGTCTGTAATGATTGCTGGAAAGAGCTCGAGGAGTTTATCACTGAGAGGTTATTTGGTGGAGGGAAAGATGAAGAGGTTCAGGGTGGTGATACCGTATCTCCATGAGTTCCATGTGGAGGCGGAGAATGAGGAAGAGGCCATAAGGAAAGCAAAGGAAGAAGGGAATGGAAAGGTAACAGGAGTGCTTGAGGATGGGATAGAGGTTGAAGACCTGACTGAGGACTCAGAGGAGGGAATGAAAGGAGGTAAAAATGCATAAGGCAATTGGTAAAAAGATTGATATATTTGGCACAAAAAAAGAAGTCGAGAAAGCAGAAAAAGTATTGCAGGGGCATGACTTTAGCAAGATGAGTGAGCCCGAAGCGCGGCTCCTGATACAGAAATTAATAGATGAGCATAACCTGAAGGCGAGTATTTTATATGACGGGAACACGGTCTATAGCTTCAATCGAATAATCCGCTGCTTCAAGATAATCAAAAAGCACGGGGTCCTAGGCTACCCTGGCCGCTTCCTCTGCGGGTCATTTTTGTCCCTGCCCTCGTTCGAGGGAGAAGGTGCAAGGATACTTTTGACAGACGAGGCGTATTACTTCCTGCAGAGCTGCGGAAGCATTGCACACTACAATAAGGCAGGATGGGTCGCTCATTATCCTACAGTCGAGCACCTGAGACAATTCTTCCTTAGAAACGAATACGGGGTGAGGGTACTGGACTTTGTGCCTGGACGATTTGCAGATAGGAAAAGGATAATCTTAGCAATTGAGGAGCTTCTGGGGATAAGAGAAGCGGCTGAAGATAAGGTAAAGGAGGATGCGCCCGCCTTGGATGGAGGTAAAAATGAGGATGATTAAACTGACAAGATTGCTTTCATTCTTGAAGATGTGTAAGAGACAGAAAGGATACGAATGGTGCAGACATTTATCGGACTACAGGCGATGCGGCTCATGTCTATTTGTGGAGGGAGGATGGGAGCATACCTTCCACGATGGACATAAAGATTACGCATACAACTGCATGCTCGAAAGGATTGTCAAAATAGATGGTACGGTGTATGCAGTGTTGTGGCGCTATAACGACGACAGGATAGTTTTCCATCATCAGCGTGCCTGCTCTTGCTATGTTAACTGTGACGAATACGATTTAGTCTTCCTGCCCTCGCATGAAAAGGAAGCTGTCCTGCAAAAAATACCAGCCTTTTACGAGATGGATGAAGTAGATGTTGCTTTAATTAAAAGCAGGGAGGAGCTATGATGAAGATACTGCTCATAATATGGGTACTTATGACCTTGCTGCAGCTAAGCCCTGTAAAAATTGAGGCAGAAATTAAAAACGAGACAGCAAAGGCGATAATAAGCACATTCATGATGGTGCTTGGAGCACTCTGGATTACATGCACCCTGATAATATCAATCACAGCAGGGCAGAGATTGTATGAATGGCTGTTTAAATGAGGAGGTGTGCTATGGCTTATGTGAGATGGTCGCCTCATTCAAACTGGTATATCTTCTGGCACACAAGTGATGCCAGAAGAAAAGAAGACGAGCTGCTCGCAATATGGCATGTTAAGGATGAGAGAGCACCCCTGTTCACCTACAGGGAGCTGGAAGGGATAAAGACAGTTGAGCAGCTGAAGGATTTACTTGGGCTGGACATCCCTGATGAGGAATACGAGGAGGCATTGAAATACATTGAAGAGTGGAGAGAAGATGTGGAAAGGGAATATAAGAAAAAGGAGGGGTCATGACAGTGGAACTTGGAGGTTATCCAACAAAAGGAGGAGGTGTTAATTGCTATCTTAAGATTGAAGGCGGAAAGCTGTATTACATAGAGACGGGAGTTGATGATTTAGGAGAGCCAGTGGCTGAGAAGACACCGCTTGTGAGGTCAAGGGTCTATCCGAATTGCTGGATGCTTCCTGAAGACGAGCGTGACCCTGAGTTGCCTCCCTTCTATGTGAGAGAAACACAGGATGAATATGTGATACATCACTTCGGAGAGGTCAAGAAAGTGAAGAAGGAGGAGTGATGGGAAGCATAGAGAGCATAAAGAGGGCACTCCAGCTGATAATAACGGGAGCGACGCTGAAAGAAAGAGACCTGAGGATGGTACTAACACTCCAAGGGCTTGCCTCTTACTCGGCACTTGCCTCAGAAGATGCCAGCAGGAAGGAATGGCAGGAGAGGGTCGTTCCTATAGTAATCCTTACAGCTGAGCTCCTGGGAGGTGAGCTCAGAACGAGAAAAGATGACCCTGAGGAACTGGCAGCTCAACTGACAAATCGTATGATGGATGAGGTAACGGGAAAGAGTTTTGAGGAGCTCCTTGACGAGCTGCGAGCTCTAGCAGAGAGGATGTCAAGGGAGAGGCTTACAATCCTTGAGATAAAGGATGGGAATTCGAAAACACTGTGGCTGATAAGAACAGGGCTGGAGAGAGAAGAGCTTGAAGCAAGGCTGAAGGAGATAAAGGGCTGGAAAGACCACGATGAGCTGCTGAAGATTGCGGAGGAAAGAGGGATTTTGAGAAGGGAGAACTGCAGGGTGATGAGGATAAGCCTGGGATAGGAGGGAAAAATGGTCGCAAAGGATCTGAAGGAGCTTGAGAGAATATTGAGGTATATTGACACAGCTGGCGAGGAGAAAGTGAGGAAGGTGTTTGATAAGCTGGTTGCCGAGGGCATAGCGAACAAGGTGTCAGAAGCAGAGATGGCTTATATCTTGCTTATAGCTTGGAGTGAAAAGGCCGGGAAAGCAAAGCTAGTTTACTACCATGAATATGGATTGACGCCTGATGCCATCCTGCGTGCATGCTCCCTGTTTCGTGGAGCCTACCCAACGAGGATATGCTATGCTATCTATAAGATAAGATCAACAGGTGCAAGGTTCATGGATATTTTCATCAAACCGACACCAGAGTATAAGCCGTCATCTGAAGCATATCACCTTGTGGTAGGAGAAGATACTGAGGGCAACCTCGTAACCGAGGGGGACAGAAAACTGATTGAGAAGCTCTGGAAAGAATTCTGCAAGTAAAGGGAGGATGATATGGCTGCTGATGTTCATCTCCATATACTTGAGGGAGTGACAGAAGAAGAGGTAAAATTGTTTTTATCAAACCGTCTTGGAAGTAAATATTATGACGAAAGCAAATACCAAGAGCACGAAAAGAAGTATGATGAATTAGTCGAGAAAATGGCGAATACTCCGCAGGTATGGGTTGGGGAAGTAAGCTGGCTAAAAGCATGGCTCACAGGTGATAAAGAAGCATTTGTCCCCTCAGCAGTCGAGAAAGTGACCGAGGTGATAGGAGAAGATTTTCCCGTGATAGATGACGAGCTGATAAGGAAGGTGGAAGAGGCCATGAAGCTCGGCTCAGGGAAAAGCGAATATGAAGTAAATGACCCAGAGGAAGTCGTGAATTTCCTGAAGGAGCACAAAGGGAAGAAGGTGTTCTGGATTACATGGTAGGAGAGAGCATGGCTGTGCTGCGCATACTGCTCAAATACCTGAAAGGCCTTTTTATCTGGAAGAGGTGCTCCTTCTGTGGAAGAAAATATCCAGCGTTCCTGGTAAAGGAAGGAAGTATAGAGCACCACACTGGCTGGGACGAAGAGGGAAATGACCTTTATTACGAAGCACATTACAATGAATGCATCTTTTGCAGAAGGAGGGTAAAATGAAACTGTTCAGGTTCTGTGATGAGGACCTGAAATGTGGAGGCTGCAACTGGAGAGTAAGCTGCCTGTATGTGCTCGCTGACAGCGAGGAGGAGGCCAGGAAGCTGTTCGAGGAAGGAGAAGCTCTCTGTGCCAGCTGCATGTGCGATATGCTCGCAGAGGAGGAATATTGCATATGTTCCAGGGAAGAGGAGGAAAAAGCAAGGGGGAGAAATGAGGTCTGAGAAAAAAGAAATCAGGGTATATGTAGACGACATTGGAGGACATTTCAGGTTCAGAGTATTCTATGGTAAAGAAGGAGCACGGGCCCTGGCTGGGAACATCATACTGAGGAAAGAAGAGGTTGCTGACTTCTTTGAGGAGCTGCATGGGATGCTCACCACCGGAGCAATTGAGAATATCATCAGAGAGGGTGGGATAAAGAGTGAAGTATATAAGGTGCTTAAAGCAAGGCTCAGGGATATATGCAAGAAAGGAGGGAGCGATGATTTATAAAGTATCAATCAGGATAGGGAATCTTGAGCTGAGAAACAAAGACAGAAACAGGGAAGAGCTCGAAATAGTCCGCTGGTTCAAGCAGGACGCATGCATACAGGTGGTCTCTTTCAGCAAAGAGGACCCTGAATCTCCCGCTTCCCTCAGGGCGAGCATCCGTGGAATCGTATGGCCGGATTTCGAGAAAGGTGAAAAAGAGATACTCTACAGGCTCATAGACCTGGGCTTTGAAATCATGAAGAAGTGGGAAGAGGACCTGAAAGCTCTTGTAGAAGGGGAGGGAAAATGAAACTTGAGGATGCAATCAGGCTGGGTAAAGAATGCGGTCTCGAGAGAATTGAGGAATGTGTAAACAATGTCCTTGCACATGCCACGCAGCTTTTCTACTGGCCTGAGATGAAAAAAGAGATAGACGAACTTATCGAGGAGGCAAAGAAAGCAGGAGTGAAGTTCTGCCCAGAGTGTGGCATGGCTATGGTAGATGGTAAGTGCTATGTGTGTAAAGGGAGGAAAAATGAAAATAATCTTTAACGAGCCGAAGGAGTTTATTGAGGAGCTCAGGAAGGAGAAAGACAGGGTACACAGGAGAATAGTCAGGGTAACGATAAGGCTAAAGAAAGCTGAAACTGCTCTGGGAGCTGCAGCTTTCCAGATTGCAGTAGTTGCAACATGCAGGGCAGGTGATGAGCTCATTGTGCTTGAGAAGCCATGTGGGAGCTGCTTCATACTCAATGATGAAGTCAGAAAACGAGCTAATGAAGTGATAGAGCAGCTCAAAAAGGAAATTGAAGAGGTGGGCCTTGAGGTAAGAGGAGGGATGTATGAACCATGAACTTAGCCTTTTTGAGGAGGAGCCAAGGGCAAAGCACAACGATAAGCTGAGAAAACTTATTGAGCTCATGACGCTCCCGATTATAACATTCAGGTCGCCGTGGCCCAAAGAAGAACTGCCACAGAAACCACTTGGAGACATTCAGATGGAAAGGTTAATTCAGCAGATGAACGAGCTCAGGAAGAACAGAGCTGACAATCCCTATGATGAGTTGCTGATGTCAACAGAGTATGCCACACCTTCAGAGATGCTGATATACCTCTATACTGCATCACTTGAAGCACCACTGGCCTCAGAATATGTGAAAATCTACTGCTATATTACAACGCAGTATTTCAAGAGGAAAGGAATTGAGGTCCCAAATGACATAAAGGTTGAAGAGCTGGATGCATGGACAAAAGAAGAAATGTTTAGGCTTGCAAGGTGGATCAGGAATCAGCAGTGGAAAGCAACAAGGAGGGGAAAATGTTGAGGCATGTTGAAGAACTAATAAGAAGCTATAGGGCTATAGCCTCTGAAGCCACGGACGAGGAAATATGGAAAGCTCTGCTCGCACATGCAAGGATAACTGGCAGCTGTGTCTCCTGCGTGTACTCCAGGTGTCATCCAGACTGGGAAAAATACAAGGGAAACCCATGGATAGCGAGGAGATGCATATTCGGGCTTCCACAAGACGCCTGCGGAATGCACAAGAGCATCCTGGACATCAAGGTGGAGTTCGACGAGCAGGGAAATCTAAAAATTTAAAGGGAGGTGTGCTATGAATGTAGAAGTAGTAGTAAAGGCAGGAATAGGAGACGCGGCTAGAAGAGCATGGAGACAGAGAACACAGGAGAGGTATGAGCTGACTGGTGCAAGGATAAAGGTGTCTGAGGGCACGACAATAGCAATAGAGAACCTGAACTGGGAAGAGCTCGCACAGATACTCTATGCCCTCAATGACGCTGGAGCAAACGGAGAAGTGGAAGTATTCTATAGGGCTACTAATGTTGACATTGAGACGGCGAAGAGGATACTTGCGAGATATCTGAATGTGAGGCTGGACAGCGGTCAAGGCAGTCGGGGTAGTCAGAGCGGTCAAAATCAGAGAAGAAGGACGAGGGAGGGCGAATAAGGTAAGAGGGGGTGGGGCTCTCCCGCCCCCTAAAAAGGAGGGCGACATGTATAAAGTAGTGAGAGTAAAAGATGAAAAAAGGTTATCGGCGATTGAGACACCCATGCAGGTTGAATACAGAGAGGGAGAATGGACTGAAGCTGCAATAGGAAAGCTCTTCATCATGAGAGACCCAGACGATGCGTGTAATTTTCTGGCAAAGTTTCTATGGCTCGAACCAGGCTCCCACTACGAGGTATGGGAAGTTGAAGCTAAAGGAGTTGACAAACTCGAAACAGCATGCCCTCATGTAACAAACGCCCGGGAGATTAAGGCCTTCTGGGAAGGGAGAGAGACCAGAAAAGTGCCGACGCCTCCTGGAACTCTCGGAGCTAAGAAAGTGAAGCTCGTGAGGAGAGTGCTGAGTGTCAAATGTGAGGCACCGGTAGGAAGGGTAGAGCCTGTGATAACAGTGACTGGTGATTACAAGTTTACAATGCTATTCTTTGAAATGTTTGGAGGGGAAGATGAAATGGTCGGAGAGGACAAACACAATAGGTCTTGAAGGCGTCTCTCACCTTCTGGCACTGATTTATATGACAGAAGCCGTAGACAAGCCACTGGGGGCACTGATAGTCGGACCTCCGGGAACAGGGAAATCAATGATATTGACCAAGCTGAAGTACGAGAAGGCAATAATAGTAAATGACATCACCGGGAGAGGACTCGAAGACCTGCTGAGAGACATGGGAAGACAAATAAGTGGCTTTGTTGTCATACCTGATCTTCTGAAAGTGATAGCAAGGAGACAGTCAGCTGACAGCTTCTTCTTCCTTATGAACATTTTACTTGAAGAAGGCTTGACAAAGATACAGAGATACGATATTAAAATAGAGTTTCCTGAACCTCTGAGGTTCGGGATGATTACTGCGATAACAACAGAGCAGTTCAGGCATAGAAGGAGATCCTTTGAAGGAAGTGGCTTCCTGTCAAGAAACCTCCTGATATCATACTCCTACTCCAGGCAGGTCCAGGAAAAGATACAGAGGAGAATGATAAGAGGAGAGATGCCAAGGGAATATCTAATAGTGGCACCTGAGAGCAGGATCCCCGACATGACGCCTGAGGTCGAAGAGGCAATTGAGAGGCTTGCGAAACTTCTGGCAAGTGCAAGAGGAGATGGATTTGTATTCAGGGCTACAAACCAGATTAAATCGCTGATCATAGCACAGGGACTGCTTGACAGAGTGGAAAAATTAACAGTAGAGCAGGCGTTTGAGGTGGCATGCGTTATACCTTTCCTGCTCGGGGACAGATACAGGGCCGAGGGGCTTGGAGCAGCAAACGATGAGGACTACTTCACAATGAGACACCTTTACCTGAGGGAGCCACTGCCCAAAGAATTCCAGCATATAGACATTGAAAGGCAAGCCGAAAGGCTCAAAAAAGTAGGTGTTCTTGTTGAGACCTTAAATGGAGGTTATAAAATTGGAGGTGGAACATGATAATCGTGAGAGCATCAGATGTGAACAAATGTAAGAGGCAGTATTGGCTGGAGAAGGAGTTCGAGCCAGATAGAGCTGTGGCACAGAGGGTAGGTGAGAGGCTGGAACTGTTGCAAAAGATACACGACTACTTCAGGGACAGAATAGTTGACGGAATGAAAGAAAGGCAGATTGAGCTGCAGATTGACGACATAATCGTGACAGGGCATATAGACGGCGTGAGAGAAGGCAGGCTCTGTGAGGTAAAAACCACATTTCTCACAGGTAGTCCTGAGATAAAGGAGAACTGGAAATATCAGGTTGCCTTGTATTACGCCGGTGTATGGAATGATACGAAAAGAAGAGTTGCTGATGAGCTGCCTGATGTCGCAGAGATATGGGTATGTGACAGAGAAACAGCAACGAAAGAGAAAATAGAAATCAGGATAACTGACGAACTGATAGAAGAGGCTAAAGAAAACATAACTAAGCTAGCGAAAGATAAAGAGTGGGCTATGAGACAGTGGCCTCCTTTCCCACCTTCACATTGTAGATTCTGGTGTCCATATGCATCCAGATGCCTAAGGGAAGTGAGAGTCGAAGAGAGGAACGAGATAGCCAAGGAATATTATGAGACATACCTGCAGCTGAAAGAGCTTGAGGATAAAGCAGAAAGATTAAAAGGTCTGTTGAAGTTGATGGGACCTGCAAGGTATGCCGGAGGAATAGTTGTTTTTGAGAAGACACAGAAGAAACTTGACTGGAATAAACTTAAAAGAGATGTTGACCTGTCAAGGTATTATGTTGAAGAAAAAACTATCGTTGTCCAGGTCAGAAGATAGGGCGGGTTCCTCCCCCCTCCTTTCCCGCCCTATCTGTTATGGAAACTAACCTGATTTTTTGGCTGCGAGCTGTATTGGTCATGCAACCTGGAGTATTCTTGCGAGCTGTCATGATTATGAAACCTGAGGAGGTGATGCGCCATGATAGCAGGAATTGATCCAAGTCTTAGCAGAACGGGAGTTGTTGTGATAGATGCGGATGGAAAAGTTAAGAGAGATCTGGTACTGACAAGTGATCCAAAGGATAATCTAATAGACAGGATTTGCCGGATAGGAGATGACGCCAACCTGTTTCTATGGGATTGCAGGCTGGTGGTGATTGAAGAAGTGCCATACAAGGCAAAAGGAAGGATAGTTGATCTTGCTGAGCTCGTGGGAGCTCTGATATACATATTTGCGAAGACTGACAGGGCAGTAATCCTTGTCCATCCCCTCACAGCGGCAAAAGCAGTCCTCGGTAGAGCGCCAATGAATAAAAAAGAAAGGCATGAGCTGGCAAGAAAAGTCCTTAAAACAGACCTGAAGGGAGATCTCCTCGATGCATACATCCTTGCCCTATACGGACTAAAACACTGGAGGAAGAAAAATGATAATATGCGGCGACACAATAGAAATACTCAGGACCTTTAAAAGCAATAGCGTTGACCTTATATTGACTGATCCGCCTTATATGATAAGCAGGGAGGTAAAAATACACAGGGCTGCTAATTACAAGTATAAGGGCAAAGACATAGACCTGGATTTTGGAGAGTGGGATAAGCAATGGAAGAATGAAGAAGAATACTATGGGTGGTGTAAGAAATGGCTGAGTGAATGCTTCAGAATTCTGAAACCAAATAGGCACATGGTGTTTTTCTTTGATAAGTTCAAGGTCACACCTGTTGTCAAGTTTGCTGAAAAAAACGGAATGAAAGCACGGCAGTGCCTGTTTTGGATTAAACAAAACCCGGTGCCAAGAGCAAGGTGCGTCAATTTCATGGAGGCGATTGAGATGGCGATATGGCTAACCAAAGGAGAAGTCAAGAGAGATTTTTTCAACTGGAAAATAGGACAGCATCCAAACTACATAGAAGCTGCAATACCACAGGCAAGAGGAAGAGAAAGGCATCCAGCTGAAAAGCCTGTGAAATTCGGGGAGTGGGTGATAAGCTATCTGTCAAAACCAGGTGATACAGTACTTGATCCCTTCTGCGGAACGGGTGCATTCCTGGTAGCTGCAAAGGAGCTGGGAAGGAAACCGATAGGAATAGACATCAACATAAAGTTTTGCAAGATAGCTAAGAGGAGGTTATCAGGAGTAAGTGAGAACCTGTTTGAAGGTTGCCAGAAATATTGAGCCGTTATAATTCTCTGATGAAGCTATATGTGCTGACAGGGTACGCTGAGGATCTTAAGAGCTTCCTAGGCAGGAAAGAAGCAGAGATATGGTCGGAAAGGGTAGCCTATTATGAGGTAGGCATGATAGGAGTGAAGATGCCCATCGGGGGGTACGGATGGATACGAGTCGATGGCTGGCAGGAGAGCGGGACACCTCACGGTAGTGTCGAAGTTGCTAAAATAATTCCCTCCTCTGGGACACTCATCCATGGTGAACCCATTCGTGAGAAACTAAGGTGGGAAATTGCAGATATTATACGCCACTATATAGAAAGAGGTTTAACCTCAAGAGTGTATCATATTGTATGAAGGAGCCATCATGAGCAGGTATATTTGGGTTGCGAGACGAGTTAGGCAGCACAATACCTTCCTCTTTCTCCTCCAGGTGTATAACTAAAACCTTGCTATCATCTTTTGAGAATTTCTCAACCAGGGAAGAGATTGCCTTGATAGTATCATCACTTGGTAGATGAAGAGTAAAGACAGGAGGAATGAATGGAAAATAATTGCCTGTCTTCTTGTCAATCAAAGTCAAAACCTTGTATCCCCTCGGATATGAATCAGGAAAAGACAAACTCAGCTCATCAACACTTATCATCACACCAAATTTCTTACTGAAGTAGAAGTAATCAGTGATCATTATGTCCCTGAGGTACCACTCAATATCTATCCTTTTGTCATCAATCTCAGAAGGACCTTTGTGCCTGATCAGAAGAAGTGTCCCTTCTATCCTGGCATCCAGCTTCTCCTTGAAATCAAGCTTCAGAGCAACATCTTCTCTTATAGGGTAGGCAGTGTCAAAGAGGATATCTTTATCTGGCTCGATTTCACCACTCACAGGCCATGAAGAACCATAAGTGGGATCGAACAGCTCATAATGTGCCGGTTTATTGACCCCGGAAAATCTTATACCCATGAGTGCATAATAGTGCTCGTCGTCAATGAATTCATTAGCAAGGAAGAGGATTGTGGTTGAGTTCTGGCCCCGTAAAACAGCTTCAACTGTGGCTTCTACAAACTCTCTAACGCAGCTCATTTACTTCCAGTTTTTCCACATTTCCTTTACTTTCTCCTTAAGGTCTTTTTCCTTCTGCTCCAGCCTCTCAATTTCTTTCTTTATACATTCTCTTATTTTCTCGTGCTTCAGCTTGATCTTCAGAGTAAAAAGCCCTTCATCCGGATCGTAACTACACTCCTCTATGACAAACAATTTTGTCATCTCTATGAAGAGACTTTTTATAAACTCTGTTAAAAAGCGGAAAAAAGCAGCCATTATTTTGTCTATGTCTTTCATGATCCCTCCTGTTCTTCACGCTTCCTGTCAGCGATGCGCCTCAACCTTTTCGTCAAATCCTCTAATCTCTTTTTCGTCTCAGGGTCCTCTATATTATCGATGCTCTCACTTATCACGGTAGTCAGCCACTCAACGGCACTATCCATCAGCGCCCTTGTGAAAGCTTGCTGGCTCCTTACCTCTGCACGGACCTTCGTGGTGTCTTCTTCAAGTTTCAACGCATTCAGAGCAGCGAGGACATCTGTAGCAGCCTCATAGTATTCCATCTGCGTCAGCGTTATAGCTATCTCCTTCAGCTTAGTTATTATTTCTGACATCTTCATTTCCCCTCCTTCTTAAACAAATAGTTGAAACCACAGACATATCCCTCTTTATCTACCACAACAGCAGCTGCCTTTCTGTCCTCCAACAGTCTCTTAAAACATACTGCATCATCAAATCTCCTGAAGGAAAAAGTGAAGACCCCTTCGTTAGCTTCAACCTTTACTTTCACTATACCTTCGACATTCAGAAGCTCAACTTTCTTTACACCAGATAAGTGTTTCTTCTCAGTCACCAGCTCGCCTTCCTCACACCAGGTATTTTACCTTCAAGAGCCAGCTTCCTGAAACATATCCTGCATAGCCCGAATTTTCTCCAGAATACGAAGCCCCTTGTCCTGCCACAAACAGAACATATCGGAAACCTTCTCGTGCTGAACTTCGGCTCCTTCTGAGCCTTCACCTTTATCGCTTTTCTCGTCATCACTTATTATATCCGTGTCTGAGAAATGTCAAGGAAAAAATAATTTTTTGACTTGACAATTTTATAATTTCGTTATAGTTAGTGATGGCAAAGTTTAAAACAATCCCGGCAACTGAATGGACGCTGAAAGCACTCCACCTGTTGAAGCTGATAACAGGCGAGAGCATATATTCGATCACCGAAAGGGCGATCTATAAGGAGCTGAGGAATCTGAAAAAGAAGAGCCAGAGGCATTTTCAGCAGCTGGTTGAAGCATGCTTACTGGAGTATGAAAGCGCTAATAATAAAAAAAGGAAAAAATAAGTCCAAGGTGATATTTTTCAGACCAGAGCAAGCGAAGGAAATTGTCTTTAAAGATGGTAGGGTAATTCTGGTTCTTAGTCTTGAGAATACAACGGGCACTCTCTCTTTTATCCCTCCTGACAATGTGGATAAATTCATAGAAGATATGGCAGGCTTTATATGCTACCCTGATTTTGTAGCTCCACAACCTACAATCATGAAAATCAATGTCGATGAAGAAGGAAAGGTGCAGTCATACCTCCCGATGGTTCAGGGAGGTATTCCGGGTATCGGAAGGTAGCCATGTTCTGGCTGATCTTCTTTATACTTGTAGCTATCGGACTTTTTATTGTATGCAAGTTTGAGGAGGAGCTTGATGCTCCAGCTGAAGCTGTCCCGGCCCTCTTTTTCCTAGTTGTTATCAGTCTCATTGTCAACATAGCACTCATAAGCAAAGGCGTAATGACATATCCGGGTCTCGTGTCACTACGCACAGAGGTGAAGACGCTCGGAGAGAACATCGAAAAGGTAAAAAGTTCCTTGATAAAGACGGAGACCAAGATTGACCTGCCTAACCTCCAGCTGGCAACCCGTATTGCTGACTACATCAAAGAGTATGCCAGGAAGAAAGCAGAATACAACTCGAAGCTCAAATACTATCAGACAATAAGACGCATAAGAGTTTATCTGTGGTTTTCTTACGCCATGTATATTTCAAAGAAGATATATGAACTTGAACCGTTGAAATAAGGAGGGGGGCAAGGTGAGCGATGTCGACACAGGTGCACCGCGATTAATATGTGCTATTTGTAAGCAGCCGATAAAGGATAAGAAAGACTGTTTTTACACCTTTTGGAGAGGGAAAATGATTCCGGTCCACAGGTCCTGTGGCAAAAAGATGGGATGGGTGTTGTTGGATGGCAATAAAGTTGAGCTGAGAATGATTTTAGAGAAGAAAGACGACGAAATAATCCTGAGGGTAGAGAGAGAAGGCAAGATTATTTTCCAGTGTGACCTCAGATATATCTCGTGGCATGAGATAAAGGAAGTGCTGGTTAGCCTCATATCAGAGACATTCGGGAATGGGAAGAAAATTTTACTCCCCGTGGAAGAACCTGAAGATTGTTAGGCCTTTTCTGTCTCAAGGAATTCTTTCAATCTCTCGTAGCAGGAAGGACACAGAACTATTATCTTTTCGAGCAGAACATCGTCTTTATCAACGGCTCTCTCTATCGTTAATACTACCCAGCCATCAGGTGGATACCCTTCATCAGGTCTGAGTTCCTGTTCATAGCCGCACATATCGCATATAGCAATGTCTTTATTGTCATCTAGTCCGGACGACATCACTAAGCTCTCATCTACCTCCTTGACTTCCACAATTTCCCTTCTTTCCACTTTTTTATACATCCGTCGCACACTTTTATGGTCCTTACACCAGGTCCCCATCTAACTTTCACAGAATATAGTTTCCCTCCAAAACGGCGTATGGCCTGGTTTATACCACAGCAGAACCAGCAGCAAGCAAGGAGGCAAAATTCCTCATCAACGGAGAGAACTTTAAGTTCTGCTCCTGCGCGCCTGGCCCAGTCAGCTATTAACTCCTTCGCTGCTCTGAGTTTTCCCGTTACATCAACATTTTTGATAGCTGTCTTGAAATCATTGTGCTCATCCATAAAATTATCCTTTGAAATCTTACCAGCCAGAAACGACTCGATGCTCTTCTGCCAGTCTGAAAATAACCTGAGATATTCCTCTATCTCCCTGATGGTATTGTTGTCAAGAAGGCTCTGCTCCTTCAGTTTTTGAACTCCCATCTTATCCTTCTGTTTCCTTTTTTGCCCTTAAGATATTGTCCAGGATTTTCTTCAAAGCGTCCTGCTTCGGCTTGACTCTTATCTCGAGCTCACCCAGCTCCGGGTGATATTTAAAGCCGCTCACCTTCACGAGTCTTTTGGC
>Ga0190367_1000909_pt1 | contig 18885 bp, 23 predicted proteins | sample 4872181011_MG_FD_171838 | JGI IMG/M metagenome (GOLD analysis project Ga0190367, IMG submission 171838) | Hydrothermal vent microbial mat bacterial communities from Southern Trench, Guaymas Basin, Mexico - 4872-18-10-11_MG | ecosystem: Environmental > Aquatic > Marine > Hydrothermal vents >...
TATAAGCGCTTTACCTCCCTTCGGGCGGGCTAAAATTCTACCGCACACGTTACATTTAACGACTATAGTCGCGTGATCGAATATTATCTGCTCGTTCTCGCAATCTGGACATTTAACTAGGAGAAATCTGCTTTTAGGCTCCGGGATTAAAATCTTCCTTTTCTTCACTATTTCACCCCTATAATTTCTCAACTATCTCCAGTTTCTTCAGCCTTATTCCCTTCCTGTGAAGTATGTAGCCGCACACTCTACATTTTAGTTTTAGAACTTGTTTTTTAGTGACTTTTGCCGTTCTTTTCTGCTCGGGCTTTCTCTTAGACCCGTAGCCTTTTTGCTTAGCTCTATACCTGCGCTCGCCCTGGGCTAGGCTGCGGCGCTTGCCTGGCTTATATAGAGTCACGGAGTGTAGAGTATACTTTTTACATCGGGGACAGTAAGTCCTTATCTCTTTAGGTACCTTCATAGCATCCACCGCTATATATAACTCGATGATGGAATTATCAACTTATATTTAAACTTTGCAGATAAAGAAAGAGAGAATTTATGTTTCTATGCCAGCTAACTTGAGAAGTCGGTTCCAGTTCTCCTCAATATCTTTCTTTATCTTTTCTAGAAGCCACTTATTCTCCGGCTGTAATACATGCCTAAATCTGCCCTGAAGCTTGAGGTATTCCTCGACAGGCTTTGGTTTTTTAACTAGGACGTTTATCTTCCATACCCCGTTGTCGTACTCGTATAGCGGCCAGACACGGGTCTGCACGGCGAGCCTCGCTATCTCTATGCTTCGACTGGGGTCTGCCCTCCAACCGGTGGGGCATGGAGTGAAGTAGTGTATGACTGTGGGGCCTTTTACCGAAGCAGCTTTCTTAAGCTTGTTGTATAAATCAACCGGATAAGCCGGGTTCGCGGTCGCCGCGTATTTTATGCCGTGGGCTACGGCTATCCCTATAAGGTCTTTCTTCCTCTCCTGCTTTCCCGGTATCACACTACCAGCCGGACTTGTGGTAGTGGCAGCTCCTCTAGGTGTTGCACTCGACCTCTGAATTCCCGTGTTCATGTAGGCCTCGTTATCGTAGCATATGTAGATTAAGTCATGGCCTCGCTCTAACGCGCCGCTGAGGGCTTGCAAGCCTATATCGAAAGTGCCTCCATCGCCTCCAAACACTATGACTTTAGGCGGCTTTACTCCTCTCTTCTTCTCCAACGCTCTAAACGCTGCTTCGATTCCGCTCGCCGTCGAGGCCGCGTTCTCGAAAGCCGAATGCACCCAGGGGACTTTCCAGCTAGTATAGGGGAATATTGTGGTAGCCACCTCTAGACAACCCGTAGCCGCTACCACTATTTTAGGTCCCGGAACAGCTTTCAACGCTAGCCTAACTACTATTGGCGCCCCACAGCCCGCGCAGAGCCTGTGTCCAGGGGCTAAGTACTCTTCCCTGGGGATTTCCTTTATGGTTTTCACCAAACCTAAACCTTCAGACACGATTCTCACCCCCTACTCCCTAACACCAACCCATACCTCTTTTTCGGGGACTTCTCCTTCTTCCGCGATTTTCTTAGCTTTTTCGAAAATCTGTACTACGTGCTCGGGCTTTAGATCTCTCCCGCCTAGCCCGTAGACGACGTTGAACAGTAGAGGCCTCTCCTTCAAGTTTATTAGAGTAGCCGCAACATCCATGAACAACTGAGCTCCCGGACTACCGAAACTATAAGATCTATCCATAACCGCCAAGGCCTTCACGCCTTTTAGAGTTTCAATCAATTCTTTCTGGGGGAACGGCCTATAGAGAGTAAGGCTTACCACTCCCACTTTCTCGCCTTTCTCCCTCAGCTTTCTTACAACCTCTCTTACCGTACCCGCCGCAGAGCCTAAGATCATTATGGCTACCTCAGCGTCCTCCATACCCAAAGTCTTTAAGGGCCTATAGGTTCTCCCGCTGAATTCTTCGAATTCTTCAAAAGCCTTTAAGATGTATGGATACGAGGCTTTTAGAGCCTCCGCTTGGTGCTTCTTATGCTCTATATAGTAGTCGAATAGGTCAAGAGGCCCGTAGGTCCTAGGATTCTCGGGATCCAGCGGGTACACGGGCTCTTTGGGAGGTAAGAACTTGAGGATATCTTCATCTTCGAAAACTTTTACTCCCTCTAGCGAGTGGGTTAGTATGAAGCCGTCTAAGTTTACTATAGTCGGGAATAGCACGTTCTTGTCCTCTGCTATCCTGAATGCTTGGAGAGTTAAATCGTAGGCCTCCTGTACGTTTTCGGCGAAGAGCTCTATCCATCCCGCATCTCTAGCCGCGTAAGCGTCGTCGTGACTGCAATGTATGTTTATGGGAGCGGACAGCGCTCTATTGCCCAAAGCCATGACTATAGTCGTGCGGAGAGAAGAGGCTATGTATAATATCTCGTACATCAAGGCTAAGCCCTGGCTTGCCGTGGCGGTGAAAACTCTAGCCCCGGCTAGTGAAGCACCTACACAGGCCGAGAGGGCGGAGTGCTCTGACTCTACGGGAACATAGGCCGCGTTTAACTCTCCGTTATTAACGTATTCGCTGAGCTTTTCAACGATAATAGTTTGAGGTGTGATCGGATAAGCAGCTATAACGTCGACATCTACCTGCTTCACGGCATACGCTACGGCAGTATCCCCATTCATTCCTATAATCCTAGCCATATCCAACCCCCACTATAGCTCTGACACCATTTCTATAGCCTTTACAGGACACATATTGGCGCATATTCCACAACCTTTACAGTAGTCGTAGTCTATGGAAACACTGTCGTCCTCATGTCTTATAATCGCTGGTTCTGGACAAGAAACCCAGCAGAGCAGGCATTTAACGCATTTATTTTGATCTATGACAGGCTTAAAAGTCCGCCAGGCTCCGGTCTTATACTCTAAGCTAGTGGCGGGCTCCGGTATGATAGCGGCTATCGGGAGATCCTTCCAAGTTTTATATTTCATACTTCGCCACCTCCTCATAAGCTCTTTTAACTGCTATTTTATTTTTCTCCAGTATTTCTCCTTTGAAACGTTCGCCTAAAGCGTCTAGAACAGAGTCTAGCGAGGCTAAACCGGTAGCCTTTACGAGCGCGCCTAACATAGGCGTGTTGTATAGAGGCCTATTGAACACCTCCAAGGCTATCTTATGAGCATCAACCGTATATACTTTCAGAGATTTCTCTTTTGCTATTTTAATTATCTCCTCCGAGACCTTTGTCGTGTTTAAAATTAGGTAACCACCCTCCTTTAAACCGGCAGTTACTCCTTCAACGTTTGTGGTTAACAGCACTGGGTCTATAACGACAACTATGTCGGGCTCGTAAACGCCGTAGTGTATATCTATAGGCTTATCGTCGATTCGCGTAAACGCCCTCACGGGAGCTCCTCTACGCTCTGGGCCAAATTCGGGGAAGTGCTGAACGTACTTACCTTCTCTGAGAACTGCTCGTGCTAAAAGTTCGCTTGAAGTAACAACGCCTTGCCCACCTCTGCCATGCCAGCGAACTTCAATCAAACAGCTCACCCTTCGCATGAACATTTAAAACACTCTTCTTTTAATCTTTCGGCTCCCAGGCGCTCTTCAAAAAACTTATATTACGATCGTTTAAAGATAGCTTGGTGTTCGGAATGCCTACTGCCGACCGAATATTGAAGAAGCTCAGTAAGGTAAACGTTAGTAAAATTCTGCTAATAGCTCTGCTAATAGGCTCTCTGCTTATAATGGGCGGCCTACTATACGTTATTGTAAATAATCCTCCCCCTCTCTACCGCGAAGGACCTTTCGCCTACGGCTTAAATAGACAATCGAGCATGGAAACTCTAGTTGTCGCTTTCGCCTACGCCGTGGGCATTGGCGGCCTCTACTTACTCTATAACACTCGACGCTACTACTACGATTTAAGATTCCTTTCAATAAACTTAGTGTCAGGGACTCTGCTACTCCTGCTCTCCCTAATCCTATTGCAGTCAATATACGCTATGAAAGTTGGAATGTAATTAGGTTATGATATGGGAAAAATTGAGGAAATTCTGAAGAAAAGAGGAATTCTCGTCCTCTTCTACAGCGATTACTTTACTCCACTCTCTTTAATCTGTTTAAAATACCTACAGAAAGCGAGAAGCGGGGATAAAGGATTATACTTTGTCCAGGGAAGAGCCGCAATGCCGACCCATCTATTAAAGGTCTTAGACCAATTAAGCGAAAAATTCACTGAAAATATTATGGTGGTTCCGCTATCTGACCCGCTACATCAATTTATCATCGTTAACATGCTAGAAAGCTTTGTGGATTGCTATGATTGGGTATTTTTCGATAACTTCTTTACAAATCTCCTAGTAGTGAGAGGATTAGCTAAAAGTCTTCGAACATTAATTATAGCTTTTGAGCAAATTTCGAAAATAAAACAGGTCTCTAAAAAGCACAACGCGTTGTTCGTAATCGCGACTGTTGAGGAGATAAGAAGTATTGTGCCTTTGGATAGAGTAAAAGCCTTTGCAGACGCTGTGGTTAGAGTGGAACGTTACGAGGGAGAGGTAAGAGCTACTGTGGAGAAATGGGAAAATGATAACTAATCTGAGTAGTATTGTAAGCGATAGAAGAGTGGTTATATTTTGTGATGCTTTGAAAACGTATACCGAAGTTTTGAACATCTCGAAGAGGAGAGGATTAAAAATTGAAATTTATCCTTCTATTCCGCTTGAAGAGGAACTAATTCACCACGACATCATAATAGTTATAAAGAAAAAGCACAAAAAAGAACTCAAGAAAAATCGCGTAACAAAACTATACACGTACCCAACTTCGGAACCCCGCTTCTTGCTAGATTTAGTTTCTGCGCTAAAAGGCGAATTTATAAAAAGCATTGACATCGGCATGGATCCTGGGCTGTACAATATAGGTATAGCCGTAATAGCCGATGGAATACTCGTGATGGGGGAGACGGTGCCCGATGCCGATACCGCCATGAATATACTTAAGGAATTGCTAACCTACGATCCTCCCGTCAAAAGGGTGAAGTTGAAAATAGGCAATGGAGAGAATTACAGGCTTCTCTTACAGAAGATTACACAGTTAGGCAGCAAAATCTTGGGTGAAAAGGGAGAGGTAAAAATGGAACTAGTCGACGAGTATTATGCTAAGAGACAAGTTTTAGCAGTAGATTTCCTGAAGGATAAAAACGTGATAGCCGCGTTGAAGATTTTGCTGAGCAAAAGCTATAAAGAGCTTCGGTAATTGGAAGTTTAGCTGACAGTAACATTTTATTGAATACGAATTTATATGTTTGCTGAAAGATATCCATTACAATCGGCGTGGGACCTCCCATGGAGAGCAGCTTTATCAGGGAATTTAACAAGGAATTTAAGAAGATGTACTTTGACTACAACAAGGCGGTGTCAGAAAACGATTTTGATAAAGCTATCGAAATAGGAGAAAAGATTCTACAAGGCTTAATCAAGATATCGAGGGAACACATCTTAACCATCTTGCGAAACAGCACTATTAAGGAGTTAGTAGAAGACATAATAACTTTTCATGAGAAAAACTTGGCGTTTATAGAAGGCACGTGTGAGGCAATTAAGGATATGCCAGTCCTATTCACGTTCGACGCTAAGGAACGCGCGGTAGAGCTCCTCTCATCGAGTATTTCGGAGTTTTTCAGTTTTGTACTAGGAGCCTTAATGGTCCTAGCCGATTTAGAAGCTACCGCCAGGGAGTACACCACAAATAAGGAAGATAAGAACTCGGTGCCTAGAGTTATGTAGGCTTTCGCTTAGGTACTATTTTTTCCTTAGGTGCGGCTTCGAAAATTTCTAGGTAGGGCCTTAGCACTTTAGGTATTATCACTGTGCCATCTGGCTCTTGGAAATTCTCTACAATAGCGGTTATCGCCCTAGATGTAGCTATAGCCGTGGAATTTAACGTGTGGACATAGCCCTCCGCGGGGGCGCCACGAACCTTAGCGTATTTTATACCCAGCCTGTAACTCTGGTAATCCGTAACGTTGCTACAGGATACCATCTCCCTATACTTAGCCTGTGCCGGCATCCAGGCTTCTAAGTCATACTTCTTAGCGGCTACAGCCCCTAAGTCTCCAGAGCAAACATTTACAACCCGATATGGAATTCCCAATCCTTGCCATAGCTTCTCGGCGTTTTCTATCAGTTTTTCATGCCATTTCCAAGATTCGTCAGGGTGAGCGAAGACGAACTGCTCGACCTTATTGAACTGATGAACTCTAAATATCCCCTTCGTATCTCTGCCGTGGGCTCCGGCCTCCTTCCTGAAGCAGGGGCTTATCCCCGCATAGAGGATCGGTAGCTCGTCTTCCGGCAGTGTTTCGTTCATGTGGAGTGCTGCGAGCGGATGTTCAGAGGTAGCTATCAAGTACAGGTCTTCGTCTTCGATTTTATAGATCACCTCTTCGAAATCCTCAAAGCTTATAACTCCCTCGTAAGGCTTTCTCTTCATCATAAATGGCGGTTCGACTATCTTAAAGCCCTGCTTCGATAAGAAGTCTAGAGCGTACATTATAAGCGCCATGTCGAGCCATACTAGGTCGTCGTAAAGGTAGTAGAACCTAGACCCGGCGACTTTGGCCGCTCTAGCCGTATCCGCTAACCCCATGTTCTCGACATAGTCGGCGTGCCCCATAGGCTTATAGTCTATGACTTCGTACTCCACCTCGAAACCTTTCGTCTCCTCTAAGAACCTGTCTAAGTCGTCGCGGTAAACTCTGGGCTTGCCCCAGAAGCGTATCGGAACATTATCGTCCTCGTCCTCACCCATAGGAACGCTCTCATGTACGACATTCGGTATACTTAACAAGACGCGGTTTCGCTCTTTCTCTAATTTTCTCATCTGCACCGTTAAAGCTTGTATTTCCCTCCTCAGTAAACCGGCCTTCTTTATGGCTTTTTCCCGCTCCTCGCCCTTTAAGCCAGCTATTTGCTTTGAGACTAGGTTTAGCTCGAACCGCTTTTTGTCTAGAAGAGCTTTCATCTTACGCCACTCGCTATCTAGCTTTAGAGCTTCGTCGACTATCTTACCGTCGAGTCCTCTCCTCTTCTGGGACCATCTTAGCTTATCTGGGTCGTTACGCAGGTAGTATAGAATGCTCCACACAGCCGGCACTTGGGCCCCCGGCTTTAATCTATTGGCGGTGGATTATTAAAATCTTTAGCTTTCCTATACTCTTTTATCCACTTTAAAAAGCGCTCAGAGGGAGGATACTCTTCGTACAGCAGATCTCTATTCGCCTCCAACAGTTTTTCATTGCTACCTAGGATAGAAGAGAAGAGAAGCAAATTGTGGCTTAGAATTCTATTATTCCACTCTCTGTCTCTGAGTATGTGATGGGATAGGATCACGTACTTTATATTATGGGTTAATTCTCTTAAATTTTCAAGACCTTGTTCCACGTCTTCTCTTCTAACTTTCCTCCCAGATAAGTAAAGAGGAGGGCCACCCACTATTAATACGTCCGGCTTTACAGCAAGGATATAGGATAAGGCTCTCTTCGATATTGGACCTTGTACGTCCGGCGCATACGTTAGCTTGTACTCGCCATATGCCACAGTAAACGCTAGCACCCATCCCAGTTTAGATCCTTCCGGTCCGTGGGGTAAAGGTTGGGAAGCTTCTATAAGAGTCGACCCGAATAATAGCCTGCTAGCGTCGAAGTATAAGAGTTTGGCTGAGCCTATTTCTTCGATTTTTTTCCGAAAAACAAAACCTCTCTTTTTCTGATTATAATTTATGTGCTCTTCAATACTCTTCGCTAATATCACCTTGTCCGAGTAGATTCTTCCATATGTTTCCTCGTCGGTCCATTCATACCAGCTTCTAAATGAGGGAGTGTAGTGGTCGAGGTGGTAGTGGCTTACAGTAACGACATCCGCCTTCTCGGCATAGTGTAGGATTCTCCGGCGAGCTTCCCTAACCGCCTTGAACTCTAGAGGGTGAGGAGGTAAGCCGTAGCGTCTAGGCGCTAGCGAAACTCCGGGGTCAAACAGTATCTTAACGTCCGGAGTCTCTACGAAAATGCACATGCTGCGTACTCCTAGGCTTTCATCCGCGACTGGAGTTACCTTTATCCTGCCCACTCTCACTCTATCATCCTTTGCTTATGTTTAAACTGTTCTTCGTACCGTCTTCTTAACTCCGATAGCGTGGTTACCTCGTATGGGCTCTTATCATGCCTTATCCTAGTTATTCTGGCGAACCGTAGAGCTAAGCCCGACTTATATTTCGGGCTTTTCTGTATCTCGCTGTAAGCCACCTCCACGACTATTGACGGTTTTACGATCACCCTATAATCCTCTTCAGCCACCTTTAACTGTAAAAGACGCTTAGTCATCTCCTTGAACTCCTCATCCGTTAATCCTTTAAAGGTTTTACCTACTACTGTAAACTCTCCCGAAGCTTCGTCTAACACGGCTAGATAATAATCGCTTAGCCACCCTCGTCTTCTTCCATGCCCCCATTCAGCGGCTACGATTACGACGTCTATAGTGTCTGAGGTTTTGATTTTCAGCCATTTTTTACCTCTTATACCTGGGGTGTACTCGCTGGAGAGTTCCTTAGCCATTAAGCCTTCATGTCCCGACGTAATTGATTTCTTGAAAAACTCCTCTGCCTCTTTCAAATCCCCTGTCACTATTCTCTCCGATAAATACTCGTCATCAATGACCTCTTCTAAAAGCCTCCATCGATCCTTATAGGGTAAATCGACTAGAACTCGTCCATTTAAGAATAAAATATCGAAAAACTTAGGGGATAATGGTATCTCTTTTAAAAGCCGGGGGATATCCTTCTGTCTCCTCACTCTTTTTACTAATTCCTGGAAGGGGAGAGGTTTGCCGTCTTTTATGCTTATAACCTCTCCATCTAGGACAGCACTGGACGCTCTAATGCTTCTCTTGACGATATCCACGACTTCAGGTAGATTAGACGTTACGTCAGTAAGCCTCCTGGTAAATATCCTGATTTTATCGTTTTTCTTGTGAACTTGGATACGGACGCCATCGTACTTAAACTCGAAAGCGCACATGCCGCCGTGCTCTCTTAAAGCCTCGGCTACGCTGTAGGCCATAGAGGCTAGCATAGGCTTCACAGGTCTGAAGAGCTCTAGTGAGACGTTTTCTAAGCCTCGGCAACCCTTATTGAAGGCTTTAAAAGTTAAGTCTCCTATATCGCCGGTAAACATGTACGCGCGCCTGACGATTTCCAAGTCACACCTTAAGGCATAGGAGATAGCCTCCAGTATTACGCCTTCGTTAACCCCTATTCTCATCTCGCCGAAAATAGAACGTAGCAAGTACTCTCTTTCATCCAGAGAAAGAGGGGAGAGGAGGCTCTTGAGAGCTTCTTCCTTTTTCCTCCTTGAATTCTCTCCCTTTATCAGCGCTATTTTCTCAAGGCGTTTATAGACTTCTTTAAGTGTACTAGGTTTCTCGATTAGAAAAGTCTGGCGAGATTTCAAACTTCTTAAAACCTTATATACTGTCGACCCGCCCACATCGAGCTTTAGATCTTTATACTCCGGGAATATTTTGCCGGATATCAAGAGTACCGCTATCTTAGCGTTATCTGGGCCGATTTTAGATAGAAACTCTGAGAGCAATCTTACTTTCTCCTTTCTGCTCTGGATGCTTTCCAGTGTTTTGCAGAGCGTTACGAAATCCTTAAACTGTACTTCACTCGCCACCTTTAACCACCCATTCTTCAATGCTCTTTTGATAGAGAACGGAGTGCTTTGTTAACCGGTAAACTAAAGTTTTCACTCTTTTAGGCGAGAAGTTTTTTTCGTTTACTAAAAATTCCTCTAACCCCTCTATGTCCGGTTTTCTGAAGGATATGGAATAATCGCTATCGACCTTCGGGTGAAGAAATACCTCCCTGACAGCTTCATAGTCGAAGTTTATCTTATCTAATATCTTGTAGGGAAGCTTCTCTATCGACCCAAACCTTTTTATTAGCTTAAGCGCGGTTTTAGGACCTATTCCTTTTACTCCTTCGTTAAAATCTGTCCCCACGAGTATAGCGACATCTATCAATTGTTCCCTGGAAATCCCCAAATGTCTCAACGCCTCTTCTAGAACAATCATCCCTGGAGTTAGAGGTTTCACCAAGCCTAAACTAGGCAGGAACTCTGTACCTGAAATCGTCAAGTACCTGACTAGGCGAGGGGCCCCGTAAAGCACGCTATCATAATCCCTGCTACACACGCACCAGGCGTCATTTCTGGCGGTTATATAGGCCGCTTGAGCTTCAGCATCGGAAGGCGCCTGCACTATGGGTAACCCCATGTACTCTATTACTTTTTTAGCGTCGTCGATCATATCTTTTGTTAAAAGCGCGCTCGCTACAGCTTTGGAATATGCCCTATCAAACCTACCCTCTTTTAAGGCTTTCCGCCATTCACGTAGGGCTTTCTCCCTACTTTCTCTTCTCTTTTGCAAAGTTCGCTCTTTTAATGGGTGAGGCCTACCGTCGAAAACAAAAACCGGCCTTATGTCGTACTTTGCCATCAAGTGCGTAATCCTAAAAGCTAACCCGACTAAGTGAGAGGTTATGCGTCCTTTTGCATCTGTTAAAGGTGTCCCATCGGGTTTACGTATCAAAGCTAGGAATTGATAGAGCATGTTATTTGCATCTACCGCCACGATTTTAGACGTTAAATGCTCGAATTTTATTTTCCGCTTTTTCAGTAAAACCCCGATATTGGCGCCCATTCACCCCTTCCCGCTAATTCCAGTTGCTCAATTTTTAGAACACGTTACTGTTTAAATAGCTTTGTAACTTGATATAAGCCGTATGAAAAGGAGTGTGCTAGCGCTAACTCTATTAATGATGCTAATCCTCACTGCCCTAATTTGCTACGCTGAAAGCTACACTGTAAAAGTGCACATATCCCCCTACAATCCCTGCCTGTTATTAATAGTCGACCGTGAAGGCAATCTGGTTTTGTTCTACAAACCCCCTGATGAAGCTTTTTCCGTCAAGTTAAGCAGTGGCGAGTATTACGTTTACGTCGAAGAAGAGAAAAAGGGCACGGTATACGTCGGCTATTCTAAAATAACTGTACCACGAGATGCTATAGTTAACATTACTCTCAAACCTATAGAAAAAATACAACGTGAAAAAGTAAAGATTGAGTTGGGGGAAGAGGTTAAAGAGTTTAAAGTGACTACATTATCGGGCTTCACGATATTCGAAACCTCAGGCTACACTTCCCAAATTATTGAAATACCACGCATCCCCCTATTAGTCGAAGTTTCGGAAAAAAACGGCTCTAGATTATTTTTCTACGACCCTGAATACAACTTCGGAGAATTATTAAACTTAATTACCGGCGGGTATGCATCTCTAGGGGAAAAAGGCCCCGTTTCTGAATCGTTAATCACTACGCCCAGAAAGCAAAGAATGGAAATTGAGCAAGGAGTTCTTAGAAGAGCTCCACTAGACATTAAGGGCGTGGCGTTTTGGACAGCGATAGTACTTTTAACAGCGTCGGCTATTTTTATACTAAGCAGGAAGAGAATACGAATTGAATAAGGCTTAACCGGTGGTTCAGGGTTGAAAATGGAGAGCACTACCTTGAGGATTTACAAGTATATGGTTCTCCATGGAAAGCCTGTAGGAGTTAGGGAGCTTCAGAGGAAACTTAAACTGAGCAGTCCTAGCCTAGTGTCCTACCACTTAAACAAGCTTGAGAAGATGGGCTTAGTCAGCAAGTGCCCCGATAATAAATATGTGGTGAATAGGCTTCTTCGCGTAGATACTCTAGCGTTTTTCGTTAAAATGGGCAAAATAGCTTTGCCCCGCTTCCTCTTCTATTCGGTATTCTTCACTGGCATGCTCTTGGTATATTCCCTGATTTATCGTCCCCGATTTCTAACAGAGTCTTACATAGTCGGCTTTATAGTCGCTTGTGCTGCAACGGCAATATGCTGGTATGAAACTATCCAATTGTTGAAGAAAACTTAGATGTGGTGGACCGGGCGGGATTTGAACCCGCGTCTTTGGGCCCCGTGTGTGTTGCGGGGACTCCCGCTTGCAATTCCCGCCGGCAAGGTAGCGGGCGCTCTTCCCCTGAGCTACCGGCCCTTTCTATTAAGTAAAACAAAAATTAAATAAACGTTTTGGCTAGGAATATTGCTCCTGCGGCTATCGAGGTGGTGCCGTGTACAAGATTAGGGCAATAACCCTTCACGTGAATTTTAATAAGAAATTCGCGAAGCTAGAGGAGGTATTCGAGTATATCGATAAATATCTAGATAGGTTAAAACTCATATCTAGAGAACTAGGAAAAGATAGGGAGGTACTTTCAAAAAGACTAGTTCTACCATCTCTAGGAGAATTGAAAGCTAGAGTAGGGGATTTTAAGTTTTCTGAAATTGAAGCTCTAGAAGACTACCTGAAGCAACGCGTCGACTACTACGATGTGCCAATAGAAAATTTAGGATACCCTAACCTTGAACGGGAAATTCCACGCGTATTCTCGAACACAAACAATCTATTTCTCTCTATAGGCCTGACAAGAGATGATTTAAACGAAGAATCCTTAACAAGAGCAGTAACTGTTCTTAAAGATATATCGAGAGAAGCGGGGTGGATCTCAGCGGCCCGATTCGCGTTCTCGATAGGACCTCAACCGCTTACTCCCTATTTCCCCGTTACCTCCTCTCCGCAGACAGGGTATACTGTAAGCTTATTGTACATCAACGACCTTCTAACCCAGCTTTCCTCGAAGAGCGATGACAGCTTGGCTCAACTGAAAAAGAGGATAAGGATTATCTATGAGGAGCTAAGCCGAAAAGCTCTTGAAGCATCCTCGAGAGTAGGGCTTGTTTTTCTGGGGATCGATCTTTCTATATCTCCGTGGCTTGAAGAGAGCATTGTTCCTTTAATCGAGGCTTTTAAAAGGAACGCGACGACTATAGGATCTCCAGGGACCCTACATATCTTGTATGAGTTAAACGGTATCCTCTGGGAATTTAGCAAGAAAACCGGCGTAACCGGTTTTAACGAAGTCATGCTGCCGTTAGCCGAGGATGAAGGATTGAAGAAGCGTGTAAGAGAAGGAGATCTCAGGTTTAAAGATTTCCTAATATACTGTTTTGTGTGTGCGGCAGGCTTAGATATGATTCCTATACCTGAGTGGACTGACAATCGCTTATTAATGCATCTTCTTAAGGACCTACTTTCTATCTATGCTGTTAAGAAGAGGACCTTAGGGGTTAGGATAATACCCGTCGGCGTGGAAGCGGGAGAAGAAGTAGATCTAGGGATTTTCGGCAAGACTCCCGTGCTAGATATTTTAAAATAAAAACCAGAGTATTTTCGTTTGTCTGTTAATTTACGATATTATAGGTAGCTGAAGACATAAGCTCCTATTCTTTTCATCCCTTCTCTGATCCTCTCCTCGGGCTCGCTTACAAAAGTCATTCTAATATGCCCTTTCCCCATGTCGCCGAAGTGGGATCCGGGTATTACGACAACGTTCTTCCTGTAAAGTAATCTATTGGCAAATTCTTCATCGTCTCTTTTCATCTTCTCCAGGTAGTAGCGTATGTCTACAAAGAAGTAGAAAGCTCCTTTAGGCAGCACGGTCTTCGCCTCGGGCAAGTACTCCTTTATGAGATCGTACATGAGATCCCTCCTCTTCCTATAGGTCGGTATGACTATTTCTTTCAGATATCTGTCCTTAATTCCGTCTTCGTAGAACTTTAAAAGAGCGTATTGACCGACCGTATTCGGAGCCAAAGATACATACTGTTTTATTCTCTCCATAGCCTCTATAGCCTCTTTAGGTCCGGTAACATAACCTAGCCTAAAGCCGGGTATAGAAGCTTCTTTAGAAAACGTGTTTATGGTTATGGTTCGCTCCTTAGCCCCGGGTATGGTATCAGGCCATACGTTCTCCTCCTCGAAGATTATGTACTTGTAAGCGGCGTCGTAGATAATCCAGAAATCGTGGCTCTCAGCTAAATCGACTAATCCCTTAACGAACTCTGGATCTATGATCCTACCCGTGGGGTTGTCGGGGCTCAACAAGATGAAAGCTTTCGTTAACGGGGATATAACCTGTTTCAAGCGCTCAAGGTCTGGTTGATAGCCGTTCTCTACAGTAACAGGTATTTTCTTCACGCGTCCTCCCACGAGTTTTATGGCTTCGTTGTAGCCTAGGTATGTGGGGTCTAGTATTATCACTTCTTCGTTCCTATCAACTACTGCCGATAAGGCGAGGAATATGCCCTCGGTGCCTCCATCCGTAATTATGATCTCGCTTCGAGGATCATAGTCAACGCCGAAGTGTTTCTTTAAATCTTCGGCGATTAACTCCCTGAGCTCCGGCAAACCCCTAGTGCCGCAGTAGGAAACCGTTTTTTGAGGATTTTCTTTAAAAAGGGAAGTTATGTAGTCTACTAGCTCTTTAGGAGGAGGAAGGCTTGGCGCGCCGCCTCCAAACGAAATGATATCTCCCTTCCTCCTAGCTTCATCAAGTAGAGCCGCTATTCTCCTTATAGGAGAAGCTTGGATATACGAAAGTCTAAAGGATAAACTCGGCATAACTCTACCAAGATATAGAGTAAGTTGTGGTCTATATATCTTAAAACTAAATATCCAGCAGTAATCTCATATCTCCAATGAATAAAAGTTTAAAACTCCTTGACAAAGCTGTACTTTATTCTCTAGCTCTGAGCATCTACTATCTTATTTTTTAAAAAAATCTTAATCTTCTCGGCTTGCTCCTTCTTGCCGATTTCCTCAAGTATGTGATAAAGCTCCAATATTTTCTTCTTTATACCTTCTCTAATTTCTGGAGAACACTTTCCATATATATCTGAGACTTTATCGAACTCTCCATCTTGGATAAGCTCGGCTACATAATCCGGTATGGACTTTGTGATTATCTCTTTATCCCTCATTATAAAAACGAATCCGCTCTCATAGTCTATCTCAACTCTAACTTTTCTTTTCCGTAGCTGAGAAAGTTTTGATATAGCATCTCTCGCCAATACCTTCTCCATACCGTAGATAGAAACTGCCTTTTCAACTTTCTCTATTTTCCCTCTCTGATAAATTTCGATTAAATCGTCGAAAGAGAGAGGCAAAGTATACGTGGCACCCGCGACTGTTATATAGCCTTCAAGCCCCTCTACATTATCCGTTGGCAACCTTATGTCCAGAAATCCATCGAAAGTATACACAGGCACTATCTCCTCAGTGTTATCGGGGAAAACTATCTTTACCGCCTCATCCCAAAGCTTAGCGCTAGGCTCTCCCAAGATTAAATGCTCTCCTCCCTCTAGTGAGGCTACTCCAAACCTTTCAACTATGTAGTATGCATAACCTTCAGCGAATCCCAAGACATCAACCACTATAAAGGATAACCATCCCCGCCTAGTTTTTATTTTCACCTTACGACTTTTGAGTATCCTTAAGTGAAGTTTTTCTTCCACGAATTTCCTAAACTCATCCTCATCAACAGTATCCTTAACGCCTAGCCAGGGCAATTAATATCCCCCACTCAACCATATATAAGTGAGGCGTGGAATATAAGAATAGTTTCTAAATAGCTATATTGACGAATTTCCGGGTGACTGTAAACATCTGATAGATGGGGGGAGCAGTATAGATTAGATAATTCCTCAATACAAATTGCTGACGAAGATAACTGAATTAAGCACTCAGCTTTTACTCCTATTCACAACCATAAAGTTTAAAAATTGTGCGGCAACATAGAATCACGGGTCTGAGGTCTTTTAGGGCCCGTGGCCTAGCGGTGGGGCGTCCGGCTCGAGGGGCGACTACCCCTCCCGGAGGATAACCGGAAGGTCGCGGGTTCGAATCCCGCCGGGCCCATCACTACTTTACAATAAACTCTCGGTTTTTGTTTTATACTGATGCTTAAGCCTTACTAGTCTTTTCTTAAATACGTAATTCCGTTACTCGCCTATTTCTCGTCTTTTTTAAATTGGATTTGCGAATTCTTCGACCTAAATCTTTATTAGTAAGTTCAGGTAGTGGCTTATGAACAGACTTGATGGGAGGGAAGAAATTGCCGCCTTCAAGTGCAACGGAAATACTACAAGAAGCTTTGGGTAGTGCTGTCTTGGTTAGGCTTAAAGGAGGAAGAGAGGTACGCGGCATATTAAAGAGCTTTGACCAACACTTGAACTTAGTATTGGATAATGCCGAGGAGATGAGGGAGAACAGGTCAAGGAAATTAGGGCTGATTATAGTTAGGGGCGATAACGTAGTTTTAGTAAGCCCAGTTTTAGGCAGTCAAGGGTAGATCTTTATGGTAAAGGGTACGACGTCTTTTGGGAAAAGAGGAAAGAAAAAAACGCATATTAGGTGCCCTAGATGCGGGCGGCACAGTTACAATATTAGAAAAAAATACTGCGCAGCCTGTGGTTGGGGGCGGTCTAAGAAAATTAGGAAATACTCATGGCAAAACAAGAAAGTCACGAGAGTGCGAATCCGCTAAATTAAAACGTAATTTCGAAGCCTTAATGAACTCTAAGAAGATAATTACTCTCATCCCCCTAGCTCAAGCTAGAAAAGGCGAGCGATTTATAGCGAGAATACTCCGAGCTTGTAAAAGATGCCCAAACTACGGTTTCTGCGCTCAGCGGTTAAGGCAGGGCTTTACCTATGAGGTTAAGCAGGTTAGAGACGTAAAACATTACTGTCCGGTAGCGAAGACTTACATGGTTGTAGCTGAGGTTGCAGAACTGCCGGCAAAGGTAGCTCTTCCGAAAAAGTATGCTCTAGTAGGCGCTGTTATGTCTCTTCCAACCTTACAGTGTAATTTTAAAAAATGTAAATATAGAAACTTGTGTTTGCCTAAGGGCATAAAGAGAGGAGAGAAAGTTAAGATTTTGAAGATTCTCCCTGAGAGCTTGGAGTGCCCTCTGAACTACGAGCTTTCTCTCGTTCTCGTTCAGCCTCTTTCCTAGGAATTTCGTACTCCTCTCTGAAGATTATTTTTTCGATATTAGGGAAATGCCTCTGAATATCTCTTATAATACCCCTTATCGCTATCCCAACGTTCTCTACCGAAAGAACGCGCAAAGGTAGGTTTATAGTTGCCGTTTTCTCTCTAATCCTCACTCTGATATCCTCTCGTGAAATCACTCTTTTGAGCCAACGGTATACTAGTTCGCGAAGCTTCTCCGAAGGTTCCTTTAAAACTTTTACAATTTTCAATTCATAAACTAAAGTTTTGCCCGCAAGCGGGTGGTTAAAGTCTAATATAACCCTGCCGCCTCCCACGCTTCTTATAATGGCGTGTTGTCCATTAATCTCTACTTCTTCGTTTACCCTGGGGATTATACCTCTTCTGCTCAATTCCCTAGCCGATATCGTTTTTATTTTTGATGGATCTCTCTTTCCGAAAGCCTTTTCGGGAGGAAGCTCTATAGTTGCGGTATCTCCTTCTTTAAGTTTTAGAACTTCCTCCTCTAAGCTTTTAAAAAGCATTCCCTCTCCGATGATTACTAGCTCTGGTTCGTACTTTACGTTCTCGTTGAATATTCCTCCTTCCTTAGCTTTTTCTTCTAATGTAGTATCAATGACCTTCTGGTCATCTTTATTGTAGACCGTGTATTCTATCAGTACGAACGAACCCTGCCTTATCGCCATTTAATCCCCCTACTCAGCCGCAGATAGTCCTGCCGGTTCTCTTATACATCCCTATACATATTTATTACTATCTACTCTACACGACGCTGAACATAAACTTTACAGAGAATTTAAATCTAAGAATTCTAGGTGCCGAAAAGACTTGTGAAATTTAGATATACCGGGTGAACCTATCGATAAAAGTGGATAACACGGCTTTTATATCCTCTATGCTTAGCGTGGAAGTATCTATTACTATATCGAAGATGCTCCAATCATCGAGGTTTATGCCGTAATGCTTCTTAGCTCTCTTAAAGTTGCTCTGCTCCCTAAAGAGTATCTCTCGTGTCGCCTCCTCTAACGAAATTTTTTCTCTTCCAGCTAACCGCCGGCTCCTAACTTCTAAAGGAGCTTTAAAGAATATCTTTATGTCTGCGTAGTCTTTTACTATCCAAGCAGCTAAATGTCCCTCAACTACTACGCCGCCTCTTTTCGCTTCCTCCAGAGCTCTTCTATCTATTTCTCTATCTATTGAAGGATCTTTCTCTGCTAGCTTGTGCAGTTCTATCAGAGATAAACCTCTTTCACACGCGTAAGCTCTAAAGAGCTGGCCGCTCGAGACATAGCGTAAATTATATTTCTCTGCGATAAACCTAGCATACGTGGTTTTGCCGCTCGCCGGTTGCCCGCTTATAGCTATAGTTATCCCGGCCTTAGGCAAGTTTCCAACCTAAACGGGATAGCTACTCCTTACAGCCATCTTAAGGTATTTTCTTAAGCACGCATGGCAGAGATAGCCTCCGTAAGGACGTTGAGGTGGCCTATGCCCCTTCCTCTCCTCTTTAGCCGTCATCTTAGAGTATCCATGTAGCGGCCTTTTACAAATAGCACACTTTGGGATGTTGTGTTTTTTAGGGACAACCCTTATAACTACTCTCCCTCCGGGAGTCCTGACTTTTACCCTTTTCGTAGTTCTTGACCTAAGAGCTGGTCTCGGCATTTAACTCCTCCCCGATTCTCGGTTGGCTCGGGGTCTAAACAACAGCAATGTTTAAAAGTTTTTCCTCTTTAGTACAGGTCTGGTGGTGGTAGACGTGCCTAAGGTTATAGACATCGGTAGGATATGCGTAAAGATAGCTGGCAGAGAAGCCGGTAGAAAATGCGTCATCGTCGACATCATAAACGAGAATTTCGTAGTAGTCACGGGACCTAAAGCCCTGACGGGCGTGAAGCGACGCAGAGTAAA
>Ga0190367_1000910_pt1 | contig 18882 bp, 16 predicted proteins | sample 4872181011_MG_FD_171838 | JGI IMG/M metagenome (GOLD analysis project Ga0190367, IMG submission 171838) | Hydrothermal vent microbial mat bacterial communities from Southern Trench, Guaymas Basin, Mexico - 4872-18-10-11_MG | ecosystem: Environmental > Aquatic > Marine > Hydrothermal vents >...
TTATAATCTCCGCTTTTGATAGATTTTCGGAGACAAACTTGGAAATTGCCTGAGGAATTCCCATTGCTAAAATTAAATTGATCGTGGTTAACAAAGAGATCGTAACAGCGTACAATCCGTATTTTGAAGGACCCAGTATTCTTCCAAGTCCGATGTGCACTATGTATCCAGACAAAATAAAGACTAAACGGGCAAATCCAAGATACAGAGTTCCCTTTACGACGCTTTGAGGTCTCACGATATGACTCTTAATCTAAAGCCTATAAATTCCTTTACTTAGCTATTCCCAAACCACCTTTTAGGTGGATAAAACTCATTTACCATATCCAGCAATCCTAATCTTTCCAACCTTTCTACAAAGTGCTTTTTGAGACTTTCATCTTTTGTTATCCTCGGTTTTAATATTTTTGCAAATCTTAAGTCAAAGTTTACTCCTGAGAAATCTGACATGATCTTAAGCCATCTTTCCGGTTCTGATGTAACTTCCTCGTAGTACACAACCATGCCCTTTTCATCATCCGCTTGCTTAAAAGCATAGTAGTTGCAGTATGTCCAAACTATAAGCACCCTATCAAGCCAATCTTTGGTGTTGGTCTCCAAGTTGAATCTCTCTGAGATAATTTTATAGTCAGGACATATCAGAAACCAATTTCCCGCAAATGGCGCTTTAGGCAACATATGTGTCAATATCCCTCTACCAAGGGTAGTAGTCTTTATTTTCAAGAGTATACTTGCGAAGCTAACTTTTTTTGAAGCTGGCTCAAACGTTTGGGATATCCAAGTATCAATGGGATTTCGAATGATGTGGATAAAAGGACAACCATATCTTTTGGATATTTCCCTTAGTATGAAATGACATCGGTTTGGTTGAATTATAACTTTGTCACCAGTATACGAAAGCATATCAAAAAGTCTTTCAACAATTCTATCAAGATGAAAAGGTAATATATCCACAGATTTACAACATTTACTTATACGACTATAGCTATCTCTAAGTTCTAATAAATTATGAAGATATTCATAACGAACTTTTTTAAATTCAGGTTTAAGATAGCAATCCCAAGGGTTAAATCCATGTAATTTTGTACTTTTGGCAATCTCATGCCTGTTTATTAATTTTTCAGGTATCACTGGAGCTAGGGGCTCATAAAATATGAGTTTATCTCTGTTACTTTCTTTTAATATTCGGTAGAATATAGTTGTTCCTGAGCGATAATATCCATTGAATACCAAACAAATCATTACTCTTGCATTGAAGTATTAATTTATAGATTTTTTTACTTTGTGCTTGTGATGGAACTCATAGTATATTCTTAATAATTTTTATGATCTCTTTTCCTATTCTTGTTGGATTGCACATTTTTTTAAATGTTACATATCCACATCTAGCTATTTTTTCCCTTAAACTATCATTTTCTTTCAGTTTTAAAATAGCTTCGGCTAAAGCATACTCATTTGCCATTTCAACTAGTAACGCATTAACTCTATTTTCAAACAGCTCCCTGTTTGCTGAGTTATCTCCTACGATAACTGGTTTTTTCATAGCAATAAACTGAAACGTTTTTCCAGCAATTACTCTTTTTGCTTTGTCTATGTTGGAAAAATGCCCACCTAAGCAAATATCTGCTTTTGCAATTTCTATTGGTAATTTTTCATAAGGCACCCATTCGATGAATTTAACGTTTCTGACGTTCAGTTTCTGAGATAATCTACCAATCTTTTTACGTTCTGGTCCTTTACCAACTACAATGAACTCAATATCTTTGTAAGTCTCAAGAATCTTTGCAGCCTTGATAATATACTCTATCCCCTGCAATGGTCTGTAGGTTCCATAATAAAAAACCTTAAATTTTTTATCATCTCGTCTAACATTTCTTGGATAAAAGTATTCGTCGTCTGCACCTACAAACACTCTATGAAATTTTTCTCTTGGTAAGTCAAATGTATTAACGAAATAGTTTATATGTGCATTTGTGTCAAGTGCTACTTTATCCGCCAACTCACATGAAGATTTATCTAGCCAATAAAAAGACTTACCTACAATTGAATTCGGTTTAAACCTCCTTCTTTCAAAACACATTGTATCATAAGCTGATAGAAATGCATCAAACAGTATTGGTTTATTTTTTAAGGTTTTTCTCACTATATGAACCAAAGGTTGTCCAAAAAACCCCACAAAAATAATGTCAAAGTCGTCCCTTTTTTTTAATTTTAGCAGAAACTTTACCAATACTGTTGGATATCTTGTCACATAAGATTTTGATAAATCTGTGCATTCAATCACTTCAACACCACATTTCCGCAATCCTTTAAGAATTACTGCATTTCGTGTATATGTCGGTTCCCTACCAGAAATAAACAGAACTCTTGTCATGGTAACCTATTTTCATTTTTATTCTCTACTTCCTCTTTCTTCAATCTATACAGAATTTCTTCTAATAGCAATCTCTGCATCTTAATCATATCTGCAAGTAGTCCGAAGATTACTGTTATTACTCCAACTGTTATGAGCATCACTGAAAGAACCGCTGATGGTATATATGGCTTTACCATCCCTGTTCTAAAGTAATGTATAAGGACTCTGACAGCAAATATAAGTCCTACCAAAAGTAAAGCTAAGCCTATTGAAAGAAAGACCTTCAGTGGATGGTAGTCTCTGTATGTTCTCAAGATCGTTATTCCTGCTCTTTTAGCGTAGCTCCATATATTTGGTATAAGTCTCGATTTTCCTTCTCTCCTTCTGAACTCCACTGGCACCTCTATAACTTTTAAATTTTTGTTTGCAGCTTGGATTATGGTCTCTTGGACATATGTGTAATCTCCAAGCAAGTTCATTCTTAAAGCTGCTTCCCTCGAAAAAGCTCTAAAACCACTTTGTGCATCTTTTATCGGTAAACCTGACAATCTACGGGTAACCCAGCTCGCAATTTTGTTGCCGATTTTCTTGGACCTCGGCATGTGGTTGAGTTTGTCTATCTGTCTATCTCCAATGACTATATCCGCCTTTCCTTCAAGAATTGGCTTGATTAACTTAGGTATTTCTTTAGCGTTGTACTGCCCATCAGCATCTATGTTAACTATAATATCTGCACCTAACGCTAAAGCCGTCTCAATTCCGTTTTTGAATGCTTTTGCCAACCCGAGATTCTTCTTATGTGTGATGATATAATCCGCTCCAGCCTTTCTTGCTACCTCTGCTGTTTTGTCGATTGAGCCGTCGTTAATGACAAGTACTTCGACCTTGTCGATACCATCTATTTTTCGGGGAATTTCCTGAATAACCCTACCAATCGTTTTTTCTTCGTTATATGCAGGGATTGTTACGATTAGTTTCATCGTGTAGCCACCTCACAATTTTCTTTTATCTACCATGATCATGGTTAATAATATGATTAAGACAAGTAGTGATGTGATGAATCCTATCTTAAAAGTAAGAGGATTGTACCTAAATTCAACTATAGACTCGCCGCTCTTGTTTATATGTACAGCTGACAGCATTTTTAAATATGGGATTATTGTAGTCTCTTCGCCATTAACATATGCATGCCAGCCTGGCCACACTCTAATTGACGTCACCAGTAGACCTGACTGATTTGTTTTTATATAGTATTTGATATAATTTGGACTATACTGAACGATTCTGATTGTAGTGTTACTGAGTATTTTATTACCACCGACAAAATACGCCCCTGAAGGACAATTTCTATTTTCGAAAATAAATACGTTACCTGTTAGAGTGTAAACATTCCACTCTTTTATTATTTTGTTAGGAATACCTATAACTTTAAAAGCAATATCACCATTAGATGCTTTTCCATTGATCGTGAGATAGCCATCCCTCAAGGCATCAATTTTTCTGAGTGTCCAAATGGTAACTGGGTCTGTATTACTTTTTAATGCTCTAAGCTTTATATAGTAAAAACCAGGCGTGAGCTTAATTGGTTTAGTAAATATTATGTTAACCCAACTATTATCTCTTATCTTACTAGAATTTATTATGGTTGAAAATATTTTTTTGTTAGTATTATTAGTTTTCTTATAAATTTCAAGAATAATATCAGTATTAACTACTTTCTTTCTATATGTTGCCATTAGGATTGAAAATCCATATAATGTGAAGTTGTCCTTGACTTTAAATGTTTGCCCGACGACATTTGGCGGTATTGGTGGTGCTGGCTGATCATTTTTAGTTTGTGAAATATATACAGGATAGGATGTTAATATATATCTTATAAATAATTTATTCATGTACTCTGAATTATTAATTTCAATTTTTTCAAATCCAAATTTAGTTGCTGTGGGGGTTACCCAAGCATTTTGCACTATATGTGAAAGTATCTCCTTCTCTTCAGTGCGTAGATATCCATGAGCAAACGGCTCAGGTACACCATAAGCTGTCAACGTCCCCGATATTAAGTATGTATCGGTTGTCGCAATAACCTGTTGTCTAGGAATTAAAGATTCTCTAACGTATTCTATGGTTGGTGTGACTGGATAAAAAGTTTCTACAGGTACTATTGCATTTTGTGATTTACCAACTACTGAAATATCAAAATAATGTATGACTAAGATTACGATTGCGATAAATATTAATATTATTTTTTTATATTTATTTAAATTGCTATTATGTATTAATGAATTTTCTATAGCTTTTAATAACATCTCCATGCCTACTGCGCTAATGATTGCTAATTCCAAATCAGCAAACACAATAGCTCTATGAGAGGGATTATTGTTAAATGGTGGTAAAATATATAGAAAAGTACTAATAGGTTTAATATTAAATGTTATTATTAAAGTAATTACTAAAGTCAAAAACCAAAATATTGGTGATAGGCCTCTAGATAAGACATATCTATATCTTTTCAAGAGACATAAGACTATGAAGAACGATAAAAGTATGACGGTCTTTCCTACGTACCCTGTCTTTTCAACCCTAGGTACCAGACGATCACCAATTTTAAGATAATATTTTATATTCCAAAAAATATCTATATCCTTTAAGCTTAAAGCTGAACCTGCATGCCTCCAGGAAGTATCTATTACATGCATCCATTCTACAAATGGAAAAATGAAAATCGACGCTAAGAGTATACCTAAGGCTATACCTAAAAAGACTTTTAGTATAGCAGACACTGGATTTTTATTTTCATTAATAAAAATAATCCAAATTGTATATAATATTAATAAGTATAGTCCCAATGCAGTTATGAATGGGAAAAATCCAAATATTAGCATAGAAATGGTTATTGACAACACAGCGATCCAGCTAAATCTCTGTGTCTCAACAACCTTTCTTCCTGCCCATAATATCCAAGGTATCCAAGCACTTGTTGAAACATGAGGCCACATTAGCCATGATGCATTAAAACCACACATCATATATGTCATACCAGCAAAAAACGAAGGAATAATTCCGATATCTTCCCGACACAGCTTATATGTACCGAACCCAGCAATTACTAATTTAGCAACTAAAGCAAGAGTAAATCCTATTCCACCACCAAATAGTAAAAAGATTATAAAACAAGGTTCAATCGTATAGAATACTGGTTTACCATAATTTCGAAGTGGATTCCAAAGTGGGATATTACCCTTTAAAATTTCTTCTCTGATAAATATCCACTGGGGTAAGAGAGCATCCAATATGTCAGATCTTTCTGGGTTATAAAGTGGTAATGATAAACCTGACTCCTTATAGCCTGGATATTGCAAAAGAAGATCCATGGGAGCGACAATTTCTCCAGAAAAGACATTAGCACCAAGATAGATATATGCCAAAACGATAAATGCTGATAAAACAATAATATCTTCATATTTTGTTAGAATCGATTTTAACCTTGTATATTTATGTTTACTCATCATATATTACACCCCAATCGAAAAATCTTCTCTATCTCTTGTTAAATTCGGGTTGTAATATGGATCTTTGTCCAAGATATGTCCCCACTTCTTCCGCATGTATTCTATCTCTCTCAAAAATCTCGCCTGCTTTTCTGGCGTATCTTCGTATCCCCTCGAAAGCGATTCGTAGTGATACAGCACAGCGTATGGAGTGTAAACGATTAGATAACCTTTTTCCCTTAGCTTTAAACAGTAATCAACATCGTTGAACGCTATCGGCAAATTGACTTCATCAAAACCGCCCACTTCTTCGAATAGGGATTTTTTGGTGAGCATGCACGCTGCTGTAACAGCTGAAAGGTTTTGAACAACATTTATTTGAACAACATTTATTCTACCCACATAACCATGAGAATTAGCTGGATAATGTCTATGGGAGTGTCCAGCAACTCTATGAATACCCAAACCCAGAATAATGCCAGCATGCTGGATTGTATTGTTAGGATACAACAACTTGGCACCAACAGCGCCAACTTCTTTTCTCTGAGCGTGCTCAAGCATTGCAGAAAGCCACTCCGAGGTTATAACCTCGGTATCGTTGTTCAGAAACAGAATAAACTCAGAATCGACCTTTGAAACTGCATAGTTGTTTATCGCCGAGAAGTTGAACGGCTTATTGTATTCTAAGATTCTTATCTTCGGATGATCTTTGATTGTCTCATAGTATTCGAACGTCTTCTCTTCTTGGCTGTTGTTGTCAACGATAACGATCTCGTAGTTCTGATAGGTTGTCTTATTTAAAATAGAATCGGTACATCTCTTCAGCACTTCAACCTTATCTTTAGTGGGAATTATTATCGAAACCTTCGGATTCCCCTTTATCTTATATTTGATCCTGTAGCTACCGAGCCATAAGCCGTCGTAGACTCCTTCTATCTCAATTCCTCTTCTCTTCATCGCATCTGCCAAAGCCTTTTTAGCCGCTTTATAGGCATACATCTTAGCTTCGGGTCTGGATGCACATGAAGTTTCAATTGCTCTCCAATGGTATAGTATCTTTGGAATGTGGGCAATCTTATCCGTATGCTCCAAAACCCTCAAAAACAGATCGTAATCCTGACTACCGTCGTATCCGAGTCTAAAACCTCCAACTTTATCAACAAGAGATTTTCTTATTACCGTTATGTGAATCAAGTAATTACAAGATAAAAACATATCTGGACTGTAGTCAGGTTTGAAAAACGGATCTTTTCTTCTACCTTTTTCATCAATTTTGTCCTCATCGGAATATATAAAGTCCAAGTCGGGCTTTTCGTTTAGCAGTTTAACGACCTCATACAAAGCAAACGGTGCCAGTTCGTCGTCGTGATCTAAAAACGCCACGAATTCGCCAGTAGCCAATTTCAAAGCTTCGTTCGAATTTCCTGCAATACCCAAGTTCTTGGGCAAGAACTTTACTTTAATTCTCTTGTCTTTTTTAGCGTATTCCTCCAAAATTTTTCTAACGTGAGGCTTAGTCGATCCCCCATCTGCAATGCAAAGCTCCCAGTTATCGTAAACTTGGTTTAAGACAGATTCGATCGCTCTTCTTAGCCACCTTTCATCTGTATTCCAAGTAGGCATTATTATGCTGATTTTCGGTCTATACTTGAATTTCTTACATTCTTCAGCCATTCTTTTTAGATCTTCCTCCTTTGGTTCATTCTTTAGAATCCATAGCTCGTAATCGTCTCTCACTTTTATGTCGTGATACACTTGAATGTTTATACTGCCATCTATCTTTTTACCATCGTAAAACAACTCAACTTCGCCAAAGCTTGTGTGTCTGTTAAACCAAACTGCTGATGGTTCACCTAAAGATCTAAGTCTCAATGTTACAAGCTTACCTTCACAGTTTTCTATGGGCTTGAATTTAAACGATGTATAGTCGTTATCGAGAATTTTCCAACCTTTAACGACAACTCTTCTCTCAAGCTTTCCATCCACTTCAACTAAAAGCTCCAAATCCTTGTTTCTTCTTTGATACGTTGCCGTCAAGATTTTAATTTCGTTGAGTCTATCAGCTTTAGCTCTAAATTTTATCACAAGCTCCTTATCAAGCTTCAATGGTTCGTGAGTCCCCAAATGTAACATATTTGTTTCAAGAAGTGGTTTTACAATTTTACGTTTTAAAGCTAATCTCTTACGGATGTATTTGTTAGCTCTGTTTAAGAAAACTAAAAAGCCCTCGTTTGCGATTGTTCTCAGTCCAATTATTCCTAAATCGTAATAAAATCTCCTTCTTGTTCCTAACGGTAAAAGTTTGTCTATTAGTTTTTGATATTTAGCCAGAATCTTAAATGTAACACTTTGCTGAATTTCATGTAGATGTTTTTCTACAGTTGCTAATCTGTTCTTTAAAGCTTCATTTTCAGCCTCAAATTTTGCTATTAAATTATTCTTGTCTGCTACCTTTTCCTCTAATCTTCTAATTATCTCTTGCAAGCGCTTAATTTCATTCTTAGTCTCAAATAATTTGTTCTTTAAATTTGTATTTTCTTGAATTTTATCCTTTAAATCGATTTTTAATTTCTCTATTTCGTTATTCAAATCTTGTATTAGGGTAGATTTCTTGTCTATATCTTGTAGTAATTTTTGCAACTCATTTTTAAGGGATTCAGCTTCAACCGTTTTCTGATTCAATAAGGTTTCAAGGTTTTTTATATGTTCATCTTTATCTCGAATTGTCTGTGCTATTGCATTAGATATCAGTTCTAATAATCTCTGATACTTGTTTATATTTAAGTATGACTTCCCAAAATCAACTTCTGGAACTTTTTTACCAATTATATATATCCTCCTATATGTTGGCGGTAGAAAATCTCCAAGTTCCAAGAAGTTTTCGTTATAGTATCTATATACTTCTGCAACTCTTTCTGGAGTTATACCGAAGATATAAGCTGAAAATATAAATAACTGCATTAGTAGCCAATTATTTATATTGTTTGTTTGGATCTTAGTAAAATTTAGACCCTTACTCTTTATAAATTCTTCAATATCTCTTTCCCTTGGCAAACCATTCTCAATGTGCTCCTTAAGCCATCGATGATCATTACCAAAGAATCTCTTGAAAAATTCATTAGCTCTAACTTCGGCATCTTCAACCTCCTTTGAATAAAACGGAGCGGCGAGTATAACCAAATCTTCACTAACTTCAATCATATTCTCCAAGACTTTTATTCTGTCATTAGGTGGTATGTGCTCGAGTAACTCGGAAGAAACAACAACATCAAAAGATTTTGGTTTAAAAGGTAGAGCTTTCGCATCTCCTACGATGTACTCTTTTGTGTCTGGTTTAGGATCTATATCGAGAACTATAAGATCAAATTTTGATTTATCGAGAAAATCCCTAAGTCGTCCATTTTTACCACCAACATCAAGTATACGAATTTTAGCGTTACTACTTTTGTAGTAATTATTTATTACGTTTGCAATTATGTAATTGCGGGTATAAAGATCAAATGGTAAATTCTTTATCTCTTTACAGGTCATTAAATATCACCATCACTACTTCTTCATGTAGGTACCTACGATATCTTTGGATTCCCCAATAGCCTTTACAACTCCATTCTCAAGCAACATAGCCCTATCACATATATCCGCTATCATTTCAGGACTATGACTGACAACAACTATCGTAGTTCCATTTTCGTTCAACTCTTTAATCTTTTCAATGCACTTCCTCTGAAAGTTGATATCACCTACAGCCAAAACTTCATCTATCAACAGTATCTCTGGTTCTGTAGCTATAGCTGTCGCAAACGCCAATCTAGCGTACATACCCGATGAAAAATTCTTAAGCTTCATATTTTTAAACCTTTCCAGCTCGGCAAATCTGAATATCTCATCACACCTCTTTTTAACCTCTTCCTTTTTCAATCCCATAATAACTCCATAAACGTAAACGTTCTCCTTAGCCGTTAATTCTGGATTAAAGCCAACACCAAGCTCAAGTATAGGTGTAACCTTACCTCTAACTTCAACCTTTCCGCTGTCTGGATATATAACTCCTGCAATTATCTTCAGTAAAGTTGACTTTCCCGAACCGTTTGGACCCATGATTCCAAAAATCTCTCCTTTTTTGACGTTGAATGTTACGTCTTTCAAAGCCCAAAACTCGACAAAATCCCTTTTACCCCTTATAAATGCGACGATCTCTTCAAACAACGTGTATCTTTTCTCTATGGGAAGCTTAAATTTTTTAGATACTCTTTCGACTTTGATCATTATAACACCTCTCCAAACTTTCTCTGTAGCCTCCTGAAGAATACGTGCCCGCTTATGAAAACGAGGAGTGATGATATCAGAACATATACGAAATCGTTGATCGAAAATGTGTTGTATATCATAACATCCCTATAAAGTTCGATAAATCTCGTCAGCGGATTAAGCATATAAATGTTCACATACTCCTTCGGAATTACTCTAATTGGATACACTATAGGGCTTGCAAAGAACAGTATGTTGGTTATTACTTCCCAAATCTGATTTAAATCCCGAAAGTAGACCGTAATAGCAGATAAGTATAGATTAACGCCATATACGAAAATTAGATATACGATATGTATAACTGGGAATAGTAGAATGTACATACCTATCTTGCCTCCAAATATCACTATTATTGGTATTAAAATTAAGAGTTCTATGAATGAACTAAAAAAATAGGTTAGAGTAGTAACCAACGGAAGAATCTCCCTACTCAAATTCGTTTTTGTGACAAAATTAGCCTTACTTATTATTGAATACATACCCACTGATGTAGCTACGGAAAAAAATCTAAAAACGAATACACCTACTAAGACATATAAAGCGAAGTTTTCAACGAATCTGAAAACATTTCTGAAAACAAAGTAAAGTACAACTGCTAACAGGAAGGGAGCCAGCAAGCTCCAACCGATTCCAAGCACAGTTCCTCGATATCTCAGCTTAAACTCGTACTTCGTCAATGTTATTATCACATCTCTCTGCCTTAGATAGCCAAACATTCCTCAACACCTTCCAGCCAAAGCCATCGATGTATTCCTCAAATCGTTCAAATCTTTTACCCCTCTGAACTACCTCCCTCTTTTTAAAGACTTCTCCAAGCTCCTTTATTGCATCGATCTTAGATTTAACTATCGAAAATTTACCATCAAGACAAAAGTATATTACGGATGTCAAGTTTCTGAGCAAGAAAAACGGCAACTCTTTAATTAAAATTCTCCTTGGTGCATTCTTCAAAACACTCCAAACCCAGTTTCTGCTGTTGTAATAGACTGAAAAATCTGACAAGAATCCCGTAGAAGCTGAATGAACATGATATGCTATCGCTGTGGGAACAAATCTTATCTTCCATCCTCGCAAAATAGCTCTCAAGCTTAAATCGACATCCTCGTTGTACATGAAGTAATCTTCATCGAAAAAGCCGATATCTTCGAAGAGCCTTCTCCTATACAAAGCCGCTGCAGCGCAAGCTCCAGCTACGTAGCAAGATTCATCGTACTGCCCTAAATCCCTTTCAAAAAACCCCCTTTCCATCACAGCCAACCCTCTATATATAGCATGTCCAGTGGAGTTTATCAAGCCGTTCAAAAAATAGATCTTGGAGGCAAAGATCCCCGCCCTCAAATCGTTCCTAGCAGATTTTACCATCTCTTCAAGCCATTTATTATCCAAGAATACGTCGTTGTTAACAAGAGCTACCAAGCCACTTTCGATCAATTCCAGCGCTTGATTTACTGCTTTGGCAAATCCGACGTTCTCATCATTCCTGATAACCTCAACCTTAGAGCTTCTGTCCGCAACATCCTTTATTATCTGAACGGATTTGTCTGTTGAAGCGTTGTCCACAACGAGAATCCTGAACTTTTTGCATGTTTGAGATAGTATGGACTCTATACATCTCTCAATATATTTTTCTCCGTTGTAGTTAACGACAACGAACGTCGTTCTCATACTTTCCTCTCACACCCAAAATCCCGTCCTTCAAACCTTCCAGATAATGCCTTATCATTCTCTTCTCCTTGAGCTTCAGAAAATAATACAGTATCCTGAGAGGTTCTGTGATCAAGGCGTAGAGGAACATTCTAAGCCCGGCCTTTCTCGCCACGATGAGCCAGTTCCTCGCTACGTAGTAAAGATATTCTTTACTGAACAATCCTATAGTCTTGGATACCTTGTGATAAGCACATGACCTGCAAACGAGAAACTTGTAACCCCTCTTTTTCGCCCTTATACACCAGTCCGTCTCCTCGTGCATCATGAAGAGAGTTTTATCGAACAATCCAACATCCTTCAGAGCTGAAACCCTAATCAACATCGCACAGCCAACCAAACCGAATGGCGGCTCGAAAGTCCCGACCTCGCACCTCTTATTCTTCAGGTACAGTTTTGGATATCCCAAGAATAGCTGAGTGCCCGCAGACCACACAACGTCATCTCCGTAATACTTCACAACTGGTTGACATGCCGCAATCCTGTCATCCCTTTCCATCTCCTGAATCATCTTCTCCAGAGTATCTCTTTCAAGAACGACATCGTTGTTTACGAGGAAGATGTAGTCTGATCTATCTATAACTTTCCTGATCCCAGCGTTGCAACCGGCAGCATATCCCAAGTTCTCGTTGAGCCTAAGAACCTCAATCTGGGGAAAAGCATTCTTTAGTTTTTCAACTATGCCAACATCCGATCCGTTATCAACGAGCAAAATCCTGCAAGGATAGCTCTGATTGAGTAATGATTCTATGCACTCCGCCGTGTCTTCAAAGTTCTCGTAGTTTACCACTATTGCGTAGACTGTCTTCATTTGTGCGGAGGATAAAACCAGTCCCAAGGTTTGTTGCAGCGGGGATCGTCCTCTCTGCCATTGATCCTCTTAGGAACTATCGTGGGATCGTTCCAAGGCCTTCTTACCTCGTCAGGATTCTTGTAATCGTAGAGTCTGTTGACGAAGTAAACGAGCATAGCCGGTTCGACTCCCAAAGCTTTGAAACCGTGCCAGTAGTGTCCGGGAACTCTAACTACCTGCGGATTATCCCCAGTAGATATTATTTCGGCCAATTCTTGAGTTTTATCGTCGTAAGCACAGATCTTGATAGCACCTTTTATGCAGACGAAGTAATCTACCTGCCCTCTCTCATGCTTGTGCCAAGCCCTGACAATTCCCGGATATGTAATCGATAGATTTGCCTGAACTATCTCATCTTCGAATATCTCCCAGTCCTTGCGCATTATCTCTGTGAAAAATCCCCTCTCATCCGCAAACCTCTTCAATGGCTTGATAACTATACCGGGAAGCATTAGTTCACCTCCATCTCGCTCTTCAAAACCTTCAAAGCTTTCTTCAAATCGTAGGGCTTTTCATTCAAATATCTTGCAGCTTTCGAAACGTCGAGGGATGAATCCCTCGGCCTCTTTGCAATCCAGTTTATCTCATCCATCTTCGAAGGAACTATAAGGCTTTCATCCAACCCAAACTCTCTGGCAATCTCCTTAGCAAATTCGAACCTAGAAACTCTCGTGGTTCCAGCTAAATGAAAAACTTCCTTAAGCCCCCTTTCAGCAATTTCCAGCAGCATCTTCGCCAGATTTGTATTTAGAGTGGGAGTAATGAACTGATCCGTGATTATCTTAACGCATTCCCCCTTCTCAAGCTTGTTGATCAGCCACAAGGCGAAGTTAACCTTTCCGCTTGCCGGTCTCGCCCCATAAATAACGCAAGTCCTTGCAATGCAAAAGTCCTGACAATATTTTTCGCCTAAAAGCTTCGTGTAGCCGTAATAGTTGATGGGATTTGTTTCGTCCTCTTCTTTGTACATCCCTCTTTCTCCGTCAAAAACGTAGTCCGTTGAGATGTAAACCAAAAAGGCACCAAGCTTTCTCGCCATTTCAGCAACGATCTTAGTCCCTTCGACGTTTATCTTATATGCTAATTCTTTCTCAGTTTCGCATCTATCTACATCCGTAAGTGCTGCAGAATGGATGATCACATCCGGCCTAACATCATCAATAACTTTTACAATACTGTTCGGATCAGCCAAATCGAACTTAACCGGCTCCCCAAACTCTGGCTTGTGACTGTTGTATCCCGAATAAACATTGTATCCCCTTTCCAAAGCTATTTCAGCTACCTTACTCCCCAACAATCCACTTCCACCAGTGATAAATACCTTCATAACTATCACTCCGTGATTCTTTTAACGTTTAAGTTGTCAAAATCCTTATCAAACGAATATATCTCCTTCACACCCTTCTTCACCATGATAACGTAAGCTATAGCATCACTTAATCCCACATTCTTCTTTTTTGCGATCTTCAAAGCGTTCAGGCAATCCTTCTTTGTAACGTCGAACACCTTAACATTTCCAGCAACAAGCAGGAATTCCTCAATCTTCAGAGCTTCATTCAGCGGTAGATAGCTCTCAAGCAGATTTGCTATCTCAGCAATTTGAATGACCGTAATGCCAACCTCCTCACCTTCGTTTATCCTCTTAACAATCTCCTTGGCCGACTCCTTTATCTTTACCTCGTGAGGTTTCAACTTTCTTTTCGGTTTTATGAAGGCGTGAACGAATACGCTCGCATCAACGAATCTCAAGCAACTCCCTCCTTACGGATTTCCAATCGGATAGATCCGATTTCAAATCAACTTCAATCTTGTCGAAGAATTTGGTAAGATCTACCAGTTTATACGGCCTTATAGTGATCTTATCCCCCTCAACTCTCAGAACTATCCTTCCGTCCTTTGCATACTTTTCCCTCCACTCCTTCGGCAACACCAATCTACCCTGTCTATCCAGTTCCTTAATTACTTCCATATCAGATGCCATGGCAAAAATTCAGCAATGGAACTATTTAACAATTACCACCTGAGCTTCCAAGGTGTTGGGTGCAGAGTTCTTTCATCAGCTAAAGGCCTCCACCACCATTCATTTTCAATATACCACTTCACAGTTTTCCTTATCCCTTCTTTGAAGCTGTGTCTTGGTTTCCAGCCCAACTCCCCCTTAATTTTCGAGGAATCCAGACTATATCTTAAATCGTGTCCCGGTCTATCCTCAACGAACTCTATTAGGCTTTCATCCTTACCCATCAGATCGAGAATTGTTCTCACGACTTCAAGATTCGTTTTCTCCTCGCCGCTCGAAATGTTGTATACTTCTCCCTTCTCTCCCTCTCGCATTACCAGATCTATTGCTTCACAGTGATCCAAAACATATATCCAGTCTCTGACGTTTTTACCAGTTCCGTAAATTGGTACTTTCAGATTCATGGATGCTCTGATGATTGTCTTAGGGATCAGTTTCTCTGGAAATTGATAGGGTCCGTAGTTGTTCGTGCATCTTGTGATCATGGCATGTAAGCCGTAAGTTCTCACGTAAGACAAAACGAACATGTCAGCAGCAGCCTTACTTGCTGAATAGGGTGATGAAGGCTTTAACCTATCCTCCTCTCTAAAAGAGCCTTTCATAATATCTCCGTATACCTCATCCGTACTGACCTGAATGAGCTTAGCTTCTGGATTAATCTTTCTCACAGCTTCCAATATCGTAAAAACCCCTATAACGTTGCTCTGCAGGAAGGAATACGGATTGGAAATGCTTCTATCCACGTGCGATTCGGCAGCGAGATTAACTATTGCATCAACATCCTTCATAAGCTTAGAAATCAACTCGTAATCCGATATATCACCTTTAACGAAAGTGTATCTCTCGTCGTTCTCAATATCTTTTAGGTTGTTTGGATTGGATCCGTATTTCATTGCATCCACGTTAACAACTTCGACATCCGAATACTTATCGAGGAGATATCTAATAAAGTTGCTCCCTATAAAGCCCAAGCCACCTGCAACGAGCACCCTCATGCTATCACAACACTATGTTGGAGTTGTCTCCAACCACAAACCTCTGTCCCATTGGCTTTGAATCTCCCTTCTGAATCGTTACTCCCCTACCAATCAGGCTCTCTATTATCCTACCAGCGTTTATTATTTTGCTACCCTCCATTATCACACTGTCCTCTACTTCCGTTCCAATAACCTTACAGTTGTTTCCTATGGATGTGTATGGCCCTATGTATGAGTCAACTACCTCGCAATTCTTTCCAATGATGCATGGCCCTTTAACTGTTGAATTCTTAATGATACTCCCTTCTTCAATTACAACTCTCCCAATAACTTTAGAGTTGTCTAAGATTCCTTTAATCTCCGATTCGATCTCATCTAAAACCAACCTATTAGCTTCAAGAATGTCCTCCGGCTTTCCAGTGTCTTTCCACCAACCTCTAACTATTGAAGCTTCAACTCTGTAACCTTTATCAATCAGCCATTGAATTGCATCCGTAATCTCAAGTTCATTACGCCATGAAGGTTTAATATTCTTACAGGCTTCGATTATTATGGGCTTAAAGAAGTATATTCCCACCAACGCATAGTTAGAAGGTGGGACTTTCGGCTTTTCTATTAACCTCTTCACCTTACCGCTCTCATCTAACTCAGCGACACCAAAACGTTGTGGTTCGTCAACTTCCGTAAGCAGTATGAGAGAGTCTGGATTCAACTCCTTAAATCTTTGGGCATGTTCAACAATACCATCCTTGAGAATGTTGTCACCTAAATACATTACAAATGCTTCATCATCCAAAAACTCTTCAGCAACTAGTATTGCATGAGCTAATCCTAAAGGATCACCCTGATATATGAATTCGATGTTTGCATCCCAGTCAACTGATCTAACAGTTTCAATTACTTGATCTTTATTTGGGCCAACAACTATACCTATATCTCTTACTCCAGCTTCAATTACATCTTTGATGGCATAAAAAAGCACAGGCTTGTTGGCAACAGGAATCAACTGCTTCTGCTGAGAATAAGTGAGCGGTCTTAGTCTTGTTCCATGCCCGCCAGATAGTATCAATGCTTTCATATGGAATCTGGACTAATAATCCATTTATTTAAGTCTTACGTGAACTACAATATCACTAAGATGAAAATAGCTTACGTATACGATGCTGTATATCCATGGATAAAAGGAGGTATAGAGAAGAGAATATACGAAATCGGCAGGAGATTGGTGAGTAAGGGTTACGATGTTCACTGGTTTGGAATTGGCTGGTGGGGGAATAGAGAGCACGACTTAGACGGTATTAAGCTCCATCCTGTATGTAAATCACAGAAACTTTACGTTGGCGATAGAAGGAGCATTAAGGAAGCTGTATTTTTCGCTTTGAATTTATTAACTAAGTTGTTCAAATACGATTTAGATGTTATAGATTGTCAAGTCTTTCCGTATTTTCCAACCTTTCCATCGAATCTTTACACATTGATTAGGCAAAAAAGGTTGATACTGACATGGCATGAGGTTTGGCAGGATTACTGGTACGAATATATGGGCCTAAAAGGTTTCTTCGGTAAAGTTGTTGAAAACTTAACTGCAAGAATTAAGTGTGACTTTATAGCTGTTTCCGAAAGAACGCTACGAGACTTAACTTTAATCGGAATCGACAACGTCAAACTCATTCCAAACGGTATAGACTTCGAAAAAATAAGGCAAATCGAACCTGCAACTCTAAAATCTGACATAATATTTGCTGGAAGGTTAATCAAGGATAAAAACGTCGATCTGTTACTCAAAGCAATAAGAATTCTCAAGGACGAAATAGGTAATTTGACCTGTCTGATCATCGGTGATGGGCCTGAAAGAGACAAACTTTGCAGGCTTGCACTCGAATTGAATTTAGACAAAAACGTCCGTTTCCTCAATTTTTTAGAATATGACACCTTAATATCCCTAATGAAATCTTCCAAGGTCTTCGTTTTACCATCTACGAGGGAAGGATTCGGTATAATTGCCTTAGAGGCTAACGCATGTGGATTACCAGTTGTAACTGTTAGACATCGTAGAAATGCTGTAACAGAGTTAGTTAGAAAGGGGTGTGGATTACTATGTGATTTAAATGCTAAAGACTTAGCTGAAAAGATAACAATTGCAATCAAAAAGAGGAAACATATAAAAAAGAGATGCATAGAGCATGCAAGAAAATACGACTGGAATAGAATTGTAGAACTGATCGTAAATTTGTATGAAGGTAAGTGTTATCCTCCCGACGAAGGATGAAGAGGGAAATATACGTGATCTCATAGATAGATGTAAAAAGATACTTGACAATTTCGAATACGAAATAATAGTCGTCGACGATTCGAATGATAGAACGCCAGAAATAGCTGAATCCATGGGTGCCAAAGTCGTTAGAAACGTTAAAGGATACGGAAATGCATACATTGAGGGATTTAGAGTTGCAAAAGGTGATTACATCGTTATGTTGGATGCAGACGGAAGCTACGATCCTTGCGAAATTCCAAAGCTCTTAGAACCACTTATAAGAGGTGAAGCTGATTTCGTTATCGGTAGTAGATTTAAAGGTAAAATAATGCCAAAATCCATGCCTTGGCACCATAGATACATAGGTAATCCTCTCTTAACGAAAATCATGAACTTTCTTTTCAAAACTAAGATCACAGATGCCCATAGCGGAATGAGGGCTATAAAACGTGAAGCCCTTTCAAAGCTCAGCTTGAAATGTCCCGGAATGGAGTTTGCATCGGAAATGATAATTGAATTTGCAAGAAAAGGTTTAAGAATTGTAGAGGTTCCAATTACGTATTACCCACGGAAGGGTAGAAGTAAGCTTAGATCTTTTAGAGACGGGTGGAGGCATCTCAGATTTATGCTGTTGTATTCGCCAACAGCACTTTTTGTAATCCCAAGCTTGATATTACTAACAGCTGGCATTATATTGATAACGTACGTTTTACTATTTGATCCAATAAGAACGCATTCGCTCGTTTTGGGATCACTTTTGACAATTCTTGGATTGCAAACGTTCTTTTTCGGAGTGGTAAGTAAGATATACAGCGCCGAAATCGGATTAACGAAGGAAGACAGAATAACTAAGTTCTTTTCACGCTATTCCGTACTCGAAGAAGGATTGCTGGTGGGGTTTATCTTAGTTGCAATTGGTTTT
>Ga0190367_1000911_pt1 | contig 18843 bp, 22 predicted proteins | sample 4872181011_MG_FD_171838 | JGI IMG/M metagenome (GOLD analysis project Ga0190367, IMG submission 171838) | Hydrothermal vent microbial mat bacterial communities from Southern Trench, Guaymas Basin, Mexico - 4872-18-10-11_MG | ecosystem: Environmental > Aquatic > Marine > Hydrothermal vents >...
GCATAGAGCAGGCCCTGGAGCAGGTGGGCTTCGCCATAGATCCCTTCAGGGACGCTGAGGAGCAGGCCCGCGAGGCCATAGAGCGCCTGAAGGCCGTGTTGCCCATCAGCATGGAGGTCTTCCTGGTGAAGGTCATCGTGCCGCCTGAGCACGTGGGCCGCTGTTATGGCGTGGTGAAGAACTACGGCAAGATCGTGCGCGAGGAATGGGCAGCCGATGGCTCCTGGCGCGTGGAGGTCGAGATGCCCGCTGGCCTCTACGGGCCCTTCTTGGAGAAGATGGGCGAGCTCACCCGGGGGGCGGCCGTGATCACGTTGGCGGAGGGTGGAGGTGAGCCTTGACGCTCTACTTCAACCGCCGCGACCTGGTGGTGCCGGGCGACCTCCTGGCCGAGGGCGATTACGAAGTGGGCGAGAACATCCACAAGATAGGCAACCGGTTTTATGCCACGCGTGTCGGCCTCTTCGAGCTGAAGGACGAGAGGAGGATAACCGTCATCGCCCTGAACTCCATCTACGTGCCCAAGCCGGGCGATATAGTCATCGGCGATGTGGTGGACGTGGGCGTGGGGAGCTGGGCCGTTGACATAAGGGCGCCCCGCCTGGCCATCTTGAGGGCTGCGGACGCGCTGGGCAAGCCCTTCAGGCCTGATAGGGAGGAGCTCACGCGCTTCCTGACCGTGGGCGACACGGTGATAGCGAAGGTGAAGGCCTACGATAGGACGCGCAACCCCCTCCTCACGCTCGGGGAGCCTGGCTTAGGCAAGGTAACCTCGGGCCTGATAGTCCGCATCACGCCCTCTAAGGTGCCCAGGCTTATAGGCAAGAAGGGCTCCATGATAAGCATGCTCAAGCGGGAGACGGGGTGCCAGATCGTGATAGGCATGAACGGCGTGGTGCTCGTGAGGTGCAGGAACCCGGAGGACGAGGAGCTCCTCGTGGAGGCCATAGAGAAGATAGAGCGCGAATCGCACGTGGAAGGCCTGACGGACCGCGTGGCCAGGATGATAAGGAGGAGGAAGGGTCTTGCCGCATGAAAAGCCCAAGCTCATAAGAGATGACGGCAGGCGTGTAGATGGCCGCGGTCCAGCGGACCTGAGGCCAATCCACATAGAGGTGGATGTGCTCGCGAACGCGGATGGCTCTGCCTACGTGGAGCAAGGGGGCACTAAGGTCCTCGCGGCCGTCTACGGCCCAAAGGAGATTCACCCGAGGCACCTGGGCCTGCCGAACAGGGCCGTGCTGAGATGCCGCTACCACATGGCCCCTTTCTCCGTGGAGGTGCGCAAATCGCCTGCCCCCAGCAGGCGGGAGATAGAGCTCTCCAAGGTCATCAGGGAGGCGCTTGAGCCCGCCCTCTTCCTTGAATATTACCCGAGGACGGCCATAGATGTCTTCATAGAGGTCCTCCAGGCCGATGGGGGGACGCGCTGCGCCAGCATAACGGCTGCTTCCCTCGCCCTCGCGGACGCTGGCATTCCCATGCGCGACCTCGTGGCCGCCTGCGCGGCTGGCAAGGTGGAGGGCATCCTCGTTCTAGACCTCTGCGATCTGGAGGACAAGTATGGCGAGGCCGACATGCCCTTGGCCATGATGCCTGGCCTAGGCCGCATCACGCTCCTGCAGATGGACGGGATGCTCACGCCGGAGGAGCTCAAGGAGTGCATAAAGCTCGCGATGGATGGCTGTAGGAAGATATATTCCATGCAGAAGGAGGCGCTCAGGGAGCGGTTCCTCAGGATAAGGCGTGAGGTAGAGGCTGCTGAGGCAGCCGAGGGAGGTGTTGGCGGTTGAGGTGGATGGCTAAGGAACCCGTGATCTCGCGCATCAAGAAGAAGCGCATCCTCCAACTCATATCCCAGGGCAAGCGCGTGGACGGCCGTGGCCTCCTAGATTACCGTGAGATAACCGTGGAGAAGGGCGTCATAAGGACAGCCGAGGGATCCGCCATGGTCTGCCTGGGCCAGACGGAGGTGGTGGTGGGCGTCAAGGTAGGCCTGAACGCGCCTTACCCGGACACGCCCAACGAGGGCATCTTGACCGTGAATGCCGAGCTCGTCCCGCTCGCCAGCCCCACCTTCGAGCCCGGGCCACCCGATGAGAGGGCCATAGAGCTGGCCCGCGTGGTGGACAGGGGCATAAGGTCCTCCCGCGCCATACCCCTTGAGAGACTCTGCATCGTGCCGGGCAAGAGGGTTTACATAATCTTCGTGGACATCTACATCCTGAACCACGATGGCAACCTAGTGGACGCCTCTGCCCTCGCCGCCCTGGCTGCCCTCTCGAATACCAAGGTGCTCGGCTACCAGATAGATGAGGAAGGCCGCATCCTCTTGGACAAGTCCATCTGGCACCCCCTGGAGCTCCAGAACTGGCCAGTAGCCGTGAGCGTGGCCAACATCGGGGGCGAGCTGGTGGTGGACCCGTGCTTGGACGAGGAGCTGGCCATGGAGGCCAGGCTCACCATAACCGTGGACAAGGACGGCCGTGTTTGCGCCATGCAGAAGAGCGGCCCAGGCTCCTTCTCGGCCGAGCAGGTGATGGAGGCAATAGATATAGCTAGGGACAAGGCTGCCGAACTCAGGTCCATGGTGATGAGGTGAGGGCGCGGTGGGCAGGACGCGCAAGGTCGGGCCTGCTGGCTCCTTTGGTGCCAGGTATGGCTCCACGCTCAGGAAGAGGTGGGCCCGCATAATCATGGCCATGCGAGCGCCCCACAGGTGCCCTAGGTGCCAGACCAAGGCCGTGAAGCGCATCTCCGTGGGCATCTGGCGTTGCAAGAAGTGCGGCTTGGTCTTCGCTGGCGGTGCTTACGTGCCCTACACGAAGACGGGCGATGTGTCTAGGAGGACTTCGACAGCCCCGAGGCCGAGGTGAGATGCCTACCATCATGATAACCATGTCCAGGCGCCCTACCCGCATCATAAGGACTTTTTGTAACGAGCTCGCGGCCACCCTACCCGGCGCTATACGCGTGAACCGCGGCAAGATGAGCTTCGAGGACATAGCCGAGAAGGCTTGGGAGCTTGAGGCTGACCGCGTCATCCTAGTGAACCGGTGGAAGGGGAACCCGGGCAAGATATGCCTCTACTTAGTGGGCGATGAGGGCCTAGAGCCCTACCCGCCCCTGATTTACATCTACGGCGTGAGATTAAGGCGCGACATGGGCATCCGCCTGGGCAGGGTGAGACGCTTGGCCGTGGCCGCGAGGCCCGAGAGGGCCAGGCTTGGGCGGGCGTTGGCGAAGTTCCTTGAGGTTCCCTTCCTGAGGGCTGGCGAGGAGCTTGAAGAAGGCGAGCGCCCTGACGTGCTGCTCAAGGTCTGGCCCAATCGCGAGCGCTATGCCGTTATGAGCTTCTTCAGATCCTCGGATGGCCGTGAGGTAGGCCCCCGCATAAGGGTGAGGCACCTGATATGGGATTTGGAGTGAGGCGCTTATGGCTCACGAGGTGCTGGTTCGGGTGCCGCTGGCGGACGAGGCCTTGGCCCGTGCAGCTCTTGAGGCCCTCAGGCCGGAGGCCGAGAGGCCTGCTTCTGGCAGGTTTGAGGCCCGCGTGTGGCTTGAGGATTCCGTACTCTGCCTGGCGATAAGGGCGCGTGATACCTCCTCCCTGAGGGCCGCTCTCAACTCCTTCCTGAGCTGGCTCAGGGCCCTGAGGGATGCCTGTCTAGCGGCTGTGGGTGCCTGAGGCCTCAAGCCTTTTATCACGCCCGCGGGCACCTCCAGGCGAGAGGCCATGAGCGAGGAGGCTGTGCCACCAAAGGTCCAGCAGATGTTCCTGCGCTACCAACAGCTCCAACAGCAGCTCCAGCTCGTGCAGGCCAGGAAGAGGCAAATCCAGCTTGAGCTAGCCGAGGTGGAGAACGCCCTCAAGGAGCTGGAGAGGCTGGGCGATGACGTGCCCATCTACAAGTCCGTGGGCTCCCTCCTCATCCGCGTGGACAAGGCCAACGTGGTGAAGGAGCTGGAGGACAGGAGGGAGTTCTTGAACCTCCGCCTGAAGAGCGTGGAGAGGGAGGAGGAGAGGGCTCAGCAGCAGCTTGAGGAGCTTGAGCCCAAGCTCAGGAAGGCCCTCGGGGCGAGGGGCTGAGCTGGATGGCAGATGAGGTGGTCATAGGCCTCCCGGAGCTCACGGACGAGCAGGTCATGGAGGTCGTGGAGGCCGGCGAGAGGGCGGCCAGGGACTATGTGCTCTCCGTGCTCCCGCCCAAGAAGATATATGACATGGGTGTGTCCATCGTGGTGGAGGGCACCAGGCCGCTCACCATAACCGTGGACGTGGAACTCCGCGTGGCCTCCTCGGCCAAGGTAGACCCAGACGAGTTGGCGAGGGAGGCCGCCAGGAAGGCCGTGGAGGCCGTAGAAGCCAAGCTGAGGGAGCTGGCCCTTGCCGGTCGGGGAGGAGCTTAAGGCCCTGCTGGAGCGCGTGAGGCCCAGGAGGGCGCTCATCCTCTGCCACCACAACGCCGACCCAGATGCCGTTTGCTCGGCCATAGCCCTGGTGGAGCTCCTCCACGCTCTCAGGCCGGGCCTAGAGGTCAGGTGCTACGCGGCCCAGGGCGTGAGCAAGGTCTCCAAGCGCGTGCTAGAGCACCTGGGCTTCGAGTTCTCTGATGAGGCCGACCCGGCCTGGGCGGACGTGCTCTTCATGGTGGATACGAACAACACGGAGCAGCTTGAGGAGCTGAAGGAGGCCGTTGAGGCCAGGGCGGCCGAGGTGCCCTTGGTCGTGATAGACCACCACGCCAGGCACCCGAGCACCGAGCGGCTGGCGGCCTTCAGCATCGTGGACGAGAACGCCTCCTCCACCTGCGAGATTGTGGCCCGCCTCTACCGGGAGCTGGGCGTGGAGCCGAGCCTTAGGGCCGCGAAGGCCCTCTTCCTCGGCATAGCCTACGACACGAGACACCTGGTGTTCGCGAGCGCGGACACCTTCCTCGCCATAGCCGAGTTGGTGAAGGCTGGCGCCAGGCCCAGGGAACTCTTCCCCCTCCTCTCGGCCGAGATGGACTACTCAGAGCGCGTGGCCAGACTGAAGGCCTGCGCTAGGACGCGCGTTTACAGGTTTGGCGATTGGCTAGTGGCCACCTCCTACGTGAGTGCCTTCCAGGCCTCCGTGGCGAGAGCACTCCTCAGCATGGGCGCCCACCTGGCCGTGGTGGCTGGCGAGAGGGAGGGGCGCCTGAGGGTGAGCATGCGTGCCACGAGCGATTTCTCGGCCAGGACGGGCGTGCACCTAGGCCGCGACCTAGCTCGGCCGCTGGGCGAGCACATCAAGGGCATGGGAGGTGGGCACGCCCTCTCGGCTGGCGCGAACGGAGAAGGCGGGGTAGAGGATGCCCTGGCCTTCTGCCTCAGGTTACTCGAAAAGTTGTTGGGCGTCAAGGGAAAGGAATTAAAGTGAGGGAGGGCTCGGGCCGCTGGTGGCAGATGGGCATAGTAGAGGTAGAGGACCTGACCTTCACCTACAGGGGGGCCAGGCGGCCAGCCCTAGAGCACGTAGACCTCTCCATAGAGCGCGGTGAGTTCGTCATCATCACGGGCCCGTCCGGCTGTGGCAAGACCACGCTCTGCCGCTGCCTGAACGGCCTGATACCGCACTTCTATCCGGGCGACTTCAAGGGCCGCGTGCTCGTGGCTGGCCTGGACACGCGGGAGCACGAGATATGGGAGCTAGCGCAGCACGTGGGCCTCGTTTTCCAGAACCCAGAGAACCAGCTCTTCTGCTTGACGGTCGAGGCCGACGTGGCTTTCGGGCCAGAGAACCTGGGCCTGCCCAGGGACGAGATATGGAGGCGCGTGAGGTGGGCTCTCCACGTCACGGGCATGTGGGAACTCCGGCACCGCGCCCCTCACGAGCTCTCCGGCGGCCAGCAGCAGAGGGCGGCCATAGCGGCCGTCCTGGCCATGGAGCCAGATGTCCTAGTCCTAGACGAGCCCACCTCCTTCCTCGACCCAGCCGGGGCAGCCGATATACTGTCCCTGGTGGCTCTGCTCAACCGGGAGCACGGCATCACGGTCCTCCTCATCGAGCACCGCCTAGACCTGGCCTCCGCCTACGCGGACCGCATCGTGGTGATGGACAGGGGGCGCGTGGTCTTAGACGGGCCGCCAGAGGAGGTGCTGGCCTCGCCCGAGGCGGCCAAGCTGGGCGTGGGCATTCCAAAGGTCGTGAGGCTCTACAAGCTCTTGGCCGAGCGCGGCCTGCGCCTGTCGAAGGTCCCCCTCTCGCCCACTGAGGCAGCCAAGCTCATCGCGGAGGTGGCTTGATTTGCCCATCGAGGTCCAAGATGTCTGGTATGTCTATCCCACGGGCGTGGAGGCCCTCAGGGGCGTCTCGCTCACCGTGCACGAGGGCGATTTCGTGGTCATCATGGGCCCCAACGGAGCGGGGAAGACCACGCTCGTGAAGACGCTGAACGGCCTGCTGAAGCCCACGAGAGGCCGCGTCCTCGTGGACGGCATGGACACGAGGGAGGCCACGGTAGCCGAGCTCGCCCGCAAGGTCGGCCTGGTCTTCCAGAACCCAGACCACCAGCTCTTCTGCGAGACCGTGGAGGAAGAGATAGCCTTCGCGCTCAGGAACTTCGGCTTCCCGGAGGAGGAGATAGCGAGGCGGGTGGAATGGGCCCTAAGGACCTTCGGGCTTGAGGAATACCGGGATGCCTCCCCCCTGGCCCTGAGCGGTGGCGAGAAGAAGCGCGTGGCCCTAGCGTCCGTGCTCGTGTGGGACCCGAAGTATTTGGTCCTAGATGAGCCCACGCTGGGCCAGGACCACGCGCAGAAGGAAGTGCTCCGCAAGCTCATCTCCGGCCTCCTAGGCGAGAGGGCCGTGGTGATGGTAACACACGACATGGAGTTCGTGGTGGACTTCAGGCCCCTGCCCCGCGTGGTCCTCTTGGCTGAGGGAAGGGTGCTCGCGAACGGGAGAGCCGAGGAGGTGCTGACGGATGAGGAGCTCCTCAGGCAGGCCAGCCTTCTGAGGCCCCAGGTGCCAGAAACCCTCTGTCGCCTGCGCAAGCTCGGCCTGCCCGTCAGGACGGACGTGCTAGACCTCTGGGAGGCCAGGGACATCATACTGAGCGCCAGGAGGGAGCTGAGATGAGCGCCCTCCTTGAGGGATTCGCCTTCAAGAAGAAGGATTCCCTGCTCCACAGGCTAGACCCACGCGTCAAGCTGGCCTACGCGATAGCCATGATGGTTGTGGCTGGCGTCCACCAGGAGCTGGTGCCGCTCCTCGTCCTCTTCCTCGCGCAGGTGCCCCTCGCTCTCTTGGGCAAGGTGGGGCGAGAGCTCGCTAAGACGCTCAGGGCCTCTCTCCCGCTCGTCCTGCTCATCCTAGCCACTAACGCTCTCTTCACCTGGTATGCTGGTCAGCTGGACATCTACGCGCTAGAGCGCATTCTGGCCCTGGCGGTGCGCTTCCTGGCCTTCGTGGCCAGCTTCTCCATCTTCACCCTCACCACCTCGCCAGACGACCTGAGCCTAGCGCTAGAGCAGATGGGCGTGCCATACAGCTTCTGCTTCATGTTCCGGGCCGCCCTCAGGTTCACGCCCGTGATGGCCAGGGAGGCCAGGATAACCATGGATGCCCAGAGGGCGAGGGGCTTAGAGCTGGACAAGGGCGGCCCCCTAGCCCGCGCTAGGCGCTACATACCCATCTTAGTCCCCTTGGTGGTGAATGCTATAAAAAGGGCCTGGGCCATGGCCGAGGCCATGGAGTCTAGGGCCTGGGGGGCCTCCGAGAAGAGGACCAGCTTATATGTGCTTAAAATGGGCAGGCGCGATTACCTAGCCCTCCTGCTCATAGCTGTGGCCACGGTGGCGGCCGTTTTGGCCCGTTATTACCTTTCCTTCCCCTGCATACTGCCATATATAACCGCTGCCCTCGGCCTCCAGCCGTGAACTAGGCCGGTGGGAGAAACCTTTTAAGATGAGCTCTCCCGCCCCCGGCACGGGAGACCCCCTTGGCCGAGGAGGCCCGGTTAAGAGCGCTCAGGATGGCCGCTCATGAGATACTCCGGGGTGCTGAGAGGGCGATAGAGGAGCTAGACCCAGAGCAGGTGGAGACCTTCATAGAGCTCCTCCTCAAGGCCAGGGAGGACGGCCGCAAGGTCTTCGTGGTCGGTGCTGGCCGTAGCGGCTTCGTGGGCCGCGCTTTCGCCCTCAGGCTCATGAACCTCGGCTTCAACGTCTACGTGGTGGGGGAGACCATAACCCCGCCAGCTGGGCCAGGCGACATACTAGTGGCCATCTCGGGCTCTGGCGAAACAAGGGGCACTATAACGGCTGCTGAGGCAGCCAGGGAGGCTGGCGCCACCGTGGTGGCCATCACGTCCTACCTCAGCTCGCCCCTGGGCCGCATGGCGGACCATGTGGTGGTCGTGAAGGGAAGGACGAAGCTCGCGGCCATGAAGGACTACATAGTCAGGCAGATGAGGGGCGAGAGCGAGCCCCTCGGCCCCCTGGGCACCATCTTCGAGAACGCCTGTATGCTCTTCTTGGACAGCCTCATCGTGGAGGTCATGGCCCGCCTCGGCATGACGGAGGAGGACGTGAGGAAAGGCCATACCAACCTGGAATAGGCTGGCTTCCCGCCCTTTAGGCTCTAGCCCCTCAGGGGGCCTCTAGCTCGCGCTCAGCAGAGGCCCTCGCGATCTTCTCCACCACGGGCCCTGGGAGGGCCACGTCCTCTTTTGTGATACGGGCTGGCCGGACCACCACGCCACGCCCATCTATGATGATAACCTCGTGCATGGTGAGGCTGTGCGGCGTCTGGCGCATCTTCTCCACCAACAGGAAGCGCCTCAGCACGCCCCCCCGCACGAAGCGCCTGAAGCGTATGATACCGTCCGCGATGTGCTCGATACCGAACCCAAAGGCTTCTGAGTTATGGCATATCACCCCGCCAAGGCCAGCCACGAAGTTCTCGGCGCCCTTCACAGAGAGGTCGTAGACAAAGGGCTTGTCATAAGGCACCTGCCTCACGGAACGCACCCTGAGGAACGCGAGATCACTTGGCAGTAGGCTCCTTAGCCTCATTAGCCCCTCGGCCTCCTCCCTTCCATCCTCCGTCAGCTCGTAGGTAGCTGGAGCACCAGAGCCTGCTCTCCTGACCAGGCCGTAAGAGGCCAATCTCTCTAACTCCCTCACGCACACACGGTGAGGTAAGCTCAGGCATGCGGCGAGTTCGCGAGCGCTTTTAGCACCATCTAGCAGGGATATGAGCAAGTCAGCCCTCCTCCTGAGCTTCTCGGGCTTAAGCACTTTCTCCAGCACCCTGCGCCTAGAGGTCCTTACCTTGCCGAGGTGGGTGTAGGTCCCGCTCTTACATGCCGTGGGATTCAGCTTCCTCAGCAACTCAACGACTTGGGCCTTAGGTATGCCCGTGAACCTGCTTGGGAGACCGAGGTCGCTTACAGGCTTGCCCATAGCTCTCGCGATATCAGATAATGCCTTGCGCCCCTCCCCGTAAGCGATGTTTAGGTCAAACCGCCTCCCACCGCTCGTAACTATCGTGGGGAAGACGCCGAGGCTAAGCAGTAACAGCGATAAGGAGGACGCTAGCTCCCTGCTGGCAGTAGTATAGGTCAGCACCCTGTCTGGTTGGTAATGGCCATCTCCCCTAAATAGGCCCACCAGGAACTGGCGTTGTAAGCTCGGCGGGGCTGAAAGCACTAGGTCAGGTATCGTCTTGTTCCTCGCTCCCGTCCTCAGGCCGAGGACCAACTCCATAGCGATCCTCAGCGTCTTGCTGTTCACGTCCACGACTAGCTTGTTCTCTTGCTCGTACACCTTAGCGTCGAGGCCAAAGAGCTCCCTTAGGCAGCTCACCAGGTCGGCCACGTAGTCTTCCTCAGATGAGCTAAACGTGAAAACCACCTTGTTCTCCTTCATGAAACCCTCGGCCGTGTAGTAGCCGAGCAAACGCATTAACTTCTCGTTCACCGGCACGCGGCCGTTTATCGGGCAGCTACCGACCACCACGCCATCCTTGGGCTTAGCTACTAGGGAGAATTTACAGCCCTTAAGGTCGCTCAGCCCTATTCCTGCCTCTAGTAGCACCTCAAGAGGAAACACACGCCTAGAGCGCCAGTAATAACGCTGCGTGTCCCTGCCCACCGAGTATCTCTCCCTTATGAGGTTCAGCAGCTTCTCATGCCTTGCCACCCACTCTGGCACATCATGAACGTATATGAGATCGCGCAAGTGCTCGTGCCCAGCCAGCTCGGAGAGCAGATCTATATCCTTGGCGTTCCATGTAGTAAGCTCGGGAAGTCTGGCTGGTGCTAACACGAAGTCGCCAGGTTCTAGGTCGCGGCCCGCCTTTGGCGTGGGCCTAAGATCCTCTAACACGTAAATGCTATGGTCAGGCGATATCTTCACGCTCCTGCCAGCCTCTAGCCTTACCTCGTATAACGGCCCCACGGCTCTCCTGCGCACGACCCTTGCGATAGGCTTCCACACAACCTTGAGGCTCCTCAGGTCTAGGGCTAGGGTCTCCAGGCCGAGGCCGCTTACGTCAATCGAGCCCTCCTCGCCCTTCAGGAAGAACTCGTCCACGAATTCTCCTATCGGGAGGACCCTCACCCTGCCGCTCGCATCCCTAATGGCCACGGGCTCGTCCCAGGCGACCGATGTGGTGATGGCGTATTGGCTCACGGCCAGGGTGGTGAAGCCCCAGCGCGCTAACACCTTCTTCACGAAGTAGGAATACTTGCGGGCCATGGCTGGCTTGTCGAGCCAGAAGGCGGACATGGAGTCTATGACGAGGCGGCCGCGGCCACGCCCGAGCTCCTTCTTGGCCTCTATGACCTTGTCCACCAGAGCCTCCACGTCGAGCGACTTGAGGGACCAGCGGTCCTCAGCGCCCGTGAGGGCATCTATTATGATGAGCTTCCCGGCCTCAAGCCCTTCGCGGAAGCCCAGGTTGAATTGCTCTGCCTGGCGCAGGATGCTCTCCCTGCTCTCCTCCGTGGTAACGTAGACGCACTTGTCGCACTCCCTCAGGCCCTGGGCTATGAAGTGCATGCAGAAGACGGTCTTCCCCGTGCCGGGCTCACCTGTGATGGCCACTAGGAAGCCCTCGGGTATGCCACCGGCTATGAGCTTGTCCACCTCTGGGATGCCCGTGGACAGGCGCCTGAGCTTGGGCAAGACGCCTCCCTCCGCCCACGGCCTCCTGCTGAGGGCGCCAGGCCCGGCCTGTGCTAGCTGTGAGCTCACGTTAATATCTTCCCCTGGGGATGCCAGCTGGGTGGCCATGAAGCTCGTGCCCCCCTGGGCGGTGGAGAGGGAGCTCCTGGTGAAGGCTGAGGACGAGACGGACCCGCGATACGGCTACAGGCCGGAGGAGCGGCCGCTGGACGAGTATCTGCGCCTGGGCGTGGTGAACTTGGACAAGCCGCCCGGCCCCACGAGCCACGAGGTAACCACGTGGGTGAAGCGCCTCCTGGGCGTGGGGAAGGCGGGCCACGGAGGGACCCTAGGGGCCTGGTGGGCTCTCGCCCTCTGGGCCGGGGATATCCGCGCGTAACAGGCGTGCTGCCCGTGGCCCTTGAGGACGCGGCCAAGGCGCTGATGGCCGTCCTGAGCGCTGGCAAGGAATACGTGGCCGTGATGAAGCTCCACGACGACGTGCCCAAATCGCGCGTGAAGGAGGTCATGGCCGAGTTCGTGGGCGAGATATACCAGGTGCCGCCCGTGAGGGCGTCCGTTAAGAGGCGCCTCAGGACAAGGAAGATATACGAGCTTGAGGTCCTTGAGGTGGAGGGACGCCTCGTCCTCTTCCGGGTGGCCTGCGAGGCTGGCACCTACGTGCGGAAGCTCTGCGTGGACATCGGGCGGGCGCTCGGCTGCGGGGCCCACATGCAGGAGCTCCGCAGGACGCGGGTGGGCTCCATGACGGAGGAAGAGGCCATCACGCTCCACGAGCTCTCGGAGGCCGTCTACCTCTGGCGCGAGGAGGGCGATGAGGGGGCCGTGAGGAAGGCCGTGAGGCCCCTGGAATACATGCTCTCCTTCCTGCCCAAGATAATCATCCGCGACTCGGCTGTGGACGCCATCTGCCACGGTGCTCAGCTGGCCGCGCCAGGGGTGCTCAAGCTGCACAGCGGCATAGGGCCGGGCGATTTAGTGCTCATAACCACGCTTAAGGGGGAGGCGGTGGCCTTGGCCGAGGCCCTGGTGTCCAGCCGAGAGATGCTGGCCATGAGGAAGGGCCTGGTGGCCCGCACGCTCCGGGTGCTCATGAGGCCCGGCACCTACCCCAAGATGTGGAGCTCGCGGGAGGAGGCGAGGCGGCCTTGAGACGGGCACGGCGGGGGCACGACCATTACTACTCCAGGCGCCCCTCCTCGCCCCTCAGGATGGGCCTGATAAGGGCCAGGCTCAGGGACCGCTACTTCGAGTTCTTCACGGCCTCTGGCGTCTTCTCCAAGCGCAGGATAGACCTGGGCACGCGCCTGCTCATAGAGACCATGGAACTCCCCGAGGAAGGCCTAGCGCTCGACATCGGCTGCGGCTATGGCGCGATAGGCATAGTGGCCGCTGCCATAAGGCCCAGGCTGCACGTCATCCTCACGGACGTGAACGAGAGGGCCATCTGGCTGGCGAAGAAGAATATAGCGCACAACCTGGTGTCAGCGAACGCTGAGGTGAGGCGCGGCTTCCTCTACGAGGCCGTGGAGGGCCTGGTGTTCGACGTGATACTCTCCAACCCGCCCATAGCCGCTGGCCTGAGCGTGGTGGAGAAGCTCATCAGGGGCGCGGCTGAGCGCCTCAGGCCAGGGGGCTCGCTCCAGATAGTGGTCCGCTCCAAGATGGCCACTAGACCGAGAGCCTTCATGGAAGAGTATTTCGGGAACGTGGAGGTGGTGGAGCGCAAGAGCGGTTATCGCGTTTTCAAGTCCATCAAGACCCCTGGAGCTCCCCCCTCAGAGCTCTAGCGCCCTCCCGAACTCCTCTGAGAAGGCGAGCTGGCTGAGGGGCCTCCGGGGCCTAGGAGGCGGGCTCTCCGCTGGCACGCCGACCACTACCATGGCCACCACCCTGAGGCCCGCTGGCGCCCCCACCACGCGCCTCACGGCTTCCTCATCGAAGGCGCCTATCCAGCAGGAGCCGTAGCCGAGGGCTGTGGCCGCGAGGGCGATGTGCTCTAGGGCTATCATGGCGTCCTTGTCGTGCCAGCGGGGCGACCTCCTCGGGTCGGAGAGGCAGACGAAGACCACGCCTGCATCTGCCACGAAGGCCTGTCCCATGGCCGCCCTCGCCAGCGCCCTCTTGCGCTCCGGGTCCCTCACGACCACGATATACCAGGGCTGGAGGTTCTTGGCCGATGGCGCCAGCCTCGCTGCCTCAAGCATGGCCCTCACGTGCTCTGGCGGTATCCGCGCGCCCCTCTCATAGCGCCTGATGCTCCTCCTGGCCCTCACGACCTCGAAGAATTCCATCCGCCAGCACCTCCCTTCCCCCTCGCAGCCGGATGGTAAAAAGCCCTGGGGGGAGCTCCCTGAAGGCAGGCACCTCCCTGGCGGGGAGGCCAAGGCATTTAATCCGCCACGCCCTCTCCCGCGTGGTGCCGCCCTTGGAGGAGGTGCTGGCCCTCCTGAAGCGGTATGCCCGCATGGTGGACGAGGCCATAGAACGCTACATCCCCCGCGAGTTCGACGAGGCCTACGTGAGCTGGGCCTGTGGGAAGCCACGCTTCGCCTACGACGCGGAGGCCCTGACGGAGGCCATAGCCAGGCCATTCTGGGACCTGCTGGACCGGGGAGGGAAGCGCTGGCGGCCAGCCCTCATGCTCATGGTCTACGAGGCCCTCTCCGGCTGCGATGCCGAGGAGGTGCTCGACTTCGCCGTCATACCGGAGGTCATCCACAACGGCACGCTCATCGTGGACGATGTGGAGGACGACAGCGAGCTGAGGCGCGGGAAACCGTGCGTCCACCGCATCTACGGCCTCGACATAGCCATAAACGCGGGGAACACCATGTATTACCTGCCCCTCATGGTAGTCCTGCGCTCCGACAGGCTGGACGAGCGCACGAAGCTCCGCATCTACGAGATGTATGTCCAAGAGATGGTGCGCCTCAGCTTCGGCCAGGCCATGGACATCGCCTGGCACAGGGGCATAAGGGGCGCTGAGGTATCGGAGGAGCAATACCTCCAGATGTGCGCTTACAAGACCGGCACGCTGGCCCGCTTCGCTGCCAAGCTGGGCGCCATCCTGGCTGGAGCGCCTGAGGAGCAGGTGGAGGACATGGGCCGCTTCGCCGAGGCCGTGGGAGTGGCCTTCCAGATCCAAGATGACATCCTGAACATCACGGGCGATGTGGCCAAGTATGGGAAGGAGCTCGGTGGTGACATCACGGAGGGGAAGCGAACGCTCATGGTCATCTACACGCTCCGCCACGCCAGGCCAGAGGACAGGGAGCGCCTGCTGGAGATATTGGACATGCACACGCGGGACCCCGAGCTCATAGCAGAGGCCATAGGCATCATGGAGCGCTACGGGGCCGTGGAATACGCGAAGGAGGTTGCCAGGCGGCTCGTGAGGGAGGCATGGGCAGAGGTGGACGCCTGGCTTAGGCCATCGCCTGCCAAGGAGGCCCTTAGGGCGCTGGCCCGCTTCCTGATAGAGCGCGAGTTCTAGCCCCGACCTCGCATGTGAGAAAAATGAAGGAGGGGTTCCTGGGGAAGGCTGCTAATAGAGATTGATGGTGCGCCCCCTCCTCTTGGCCCAGGCGGCCACGGCCGTTATGGCGATGAGCACGGCTGCCACGATAACCAGGCCCTCAGGCGTGAGCAGGTAGGCTATCGGCCCTGGCCCGGGTCCTGGGCCTGGCCCTGGCGCTTCTTCCTCGACCTTTGGGCTGGTCTCGGTGCCGGTGGGCGCCTCCACGACCAAGGCCCCCTCCTCGCCAGCTGCCTCTGGCACGTCCAGGCCCGTGCTCGGGTCGTGCTCCAGGGTGCCGCCGTCGAAGTAGCGGTAGATGAGGAAGAGGTGGAGCGTCCTTCCGGCCCTGAGGTAGGCTAGCTCCACGGGCATGACCTCCACGCTGCCGTTCGGGTAGCGCACGATGCTGGCGTTCACGAACCTGAACCAGCCAGCCAGGGTGGCGTTCTCGGAGAGGAAGCGCACCTCAAAGAGCTTCTTGAGGCCAACGCGCGTCCCAGCGCGGACCTCGCGGCCCGTGCACTCATCCGCCCTCACGTCCACATCTTCACGGCCGAGCTTGACCTTCGCCAAGAGGTGCCTATGCCTCGCTGGCTCGCCCAACTCCCAGGCCTCCTCCTCCAGGGCCTCGCTCAGCCCGTCGACCTCCTCCTCGAAGGTCTCGGAGAAGGCCTCCAGCAGGCCCTTCAGGCTAATTAGAGCGGAGGAGAGGGCTGAAGAGCTCTCAAGCTCCATCATCTGCCAGATGGTCGCGTTCACCGTCCCGAAGAACGCCTTTGCCTCGCTCAGCAGCCCCTTCACGGCCGTGGCCAGGGCGCTCACGTTCCCGAGCTTGGCCTCTGAGGCCTTCTCCTCCAAGTCGGATAGCATCTTCTCGTGGAGCTCCAGGGAGGCGAGCGTGTTCTCGACCAAGAGGACCATCTCCTGGAGCAGGCCGGAGACATCGGCTGGGCTGGCTTCCTCCTCCAGGTCCTCTAGGGCTAAGTCGGCCAAGTCGGTCAGCTCATCGCAGGCCGAGAGCACGGTGTCCTCCAGGCCGGAGAGCTCGTGCCTGAGGCTGGCCAGGAGCTCCCTGAGGTTCGAGGGCTCCTCAAGGCCCGACAGGAAGTCGGTCAGCTCGGTGCCCGAGGCGTTGAAGGCCAAGAGCTTCACCCTGAGCGCGAGGCCCGTCTGAGAGGGCGCCACCGCGTCCTCCAGGCCCAGCTCCTCGGCCAGCTCCCGCAACAGGTCCACGTTCCAGCTCCAACTTGCGATAACCAGGTCCTGCTTGAGCTCGGCCCTGCGGACCGTGTAGTTGAGCTGCTCGTCCACCCTCTCCTCCACGGGCACGAAGTAGAGGCGGCAGCGGAGCGTGATGTTGCCCTCGGCGAACTTAAAGGCCGGGTTGTAGACCTTGGTGAGCTTGTAGGCGAACCAGATGCCCACCACGGTGCCGTTTGGCGCCTCTATGTCGTGCGGCCCATCCAGCTCCCACTTGCCCTCGGCGAAGGAGAACACGGGCGGGTGGAAGAGTTTCTCACGGCCCACCTCGCACATGATGTCCTTCAGCTTCCTGAACTTCTCCCTGAAGGCGTGTCTCTCCCACATGGCCAGATGGCCGCGGCAGCGGTGCCAATCGTGGCTTAGGTGCGAGACCTCCTTCCTGAGTTCGCTGAGCGCCCTGTGGCTGGATGGGCTCTCCCTCAGCTCATCCAGGCGGACCTGAGCCGTGGCCAGGGAGGCGCTGAGCTCCTCAAGCCTACTGGCTAGGTCCTCCGCGCCCACCTCAAGGGCCTTGTCGTGGAGATCCGAGATGGCGTCGTCCAGCTCCGAGAGCAGCTCCTCTATCTCGTCCAGCTCCTCCTGGCTCACGGGCGGGTGGAGGGCCATGACCTTGGCCCTCAGCTCGGCCAGGAAGAGCTCTATGTTGTTCGCTTCCTCAGGCCCGAGGCGGACGCCCTCGGCCAGCCGCCGGGCCAGGTGCGCTACCCAGGCGTGCGGGCTGAGGAGCGATGTGTTGGGCCAGGCGTAGTATTCTATGAGAGCCTTGTAGTGGGCCACGTAGACGGTCGTGTTCTCGCGCACATACCACCAGGCGAAGAAGGGCCTCCGCTCGTTCAGGGCCAGGCCCACCACGCTCGTGTTCACTATGAGCCAGCCTTCTTCGTGCCTCAGCTCGTAGGGCTTGCCTTCCTCCTCGGCTGCCTCAGCGAGACCAGGTGGCGAGAGCGCCAGGAGGGCGGAGGCAAGCAGGAAGCCCGCCATCAGCAAGCACGCCAGGCGCCTGCTCCACATGCCCACTCCCGTTCTAAAGGGGGGCAGGACGCATGGCTTAAGCGCTCCTAGTTCGAGCGGGCTAGAAGGCGGTTTAGACAGGCCTAGAACGTCAGGAGGCCGAGGGAGGAGAGGAGGAGCACGTTCAGGAAAAGCAGGACGAGACCCACGGGGAGCGCCCTGTCCAGTCTCACGCCCTTCCCGAGCGAGACAGCCGAGCAGGTGAGCAGGATGGACCAGAGGTGCAGGATGGGCAGCACGCGCACGGCCACGTCGTAGGGCACGAGCATGTATATGTAGGGGAAGATGGCCATCGGCAGGCTGGCCAGGCCTATGCCTATGAGGAGCTCCAGCTCAGCTCCACGGCGCCTGAGGAAAAGCAGGCAGAGGCCCTCGCAGATGAGGAAGACAAGGAATAGCTGGCCCATGTAGTGCGCGAAGAGCAGGTATGGGCAGGCAGCCGATGTCCGCACGTAGAAGAACAGGACGGGCATGAGGCGGGCACGTGAGCAACCGTAGGCCCCGATGAGCGTTATGAGGACGGCGGCTGGGAGGCCAAAGGCCCGTTTCTCGCAAGCCAAGCGCATGAGGGGGGCCAGGAGGAGGGCCTTGAGCACCCTCTCGCCCGGCGTGTGCCTGGGGACGAGGGAGGTGAGCGTGCCATCCTCAAGCGCCCGGTAGAGGCGCCTCCCCTGCTCGCTCAGGTAGTAGCGCTTCCGCCCGTCCTGGGCTACCAACTCGGACATGATGCTTAAGTGGTAGTATATGGTGCCCACACCCAGGCCAAGCTCGCGCCTGAGTTCCTTGAAGGGGAGCGGGCCCCTCTCGCCCAGCAGCCTTAGAAGCCTGAGGCGCGCCGGGTTCTTCAGCACGAAGAGCCAGCGAGCCAGCTCGTCCGAGTTCAACTCATGGATCCTGAGGGCGCTGGGACCTTAAAGGATTTCGGCTCCAGAGCGGTGGAGCCCCCGGCAATTGAGAAGCCTGGAGCAGTAATTAAAATGCCAGGACGGCCTTAGCTTGCTCCAACTTTGAGCTCCCTCATGGCTTCCTCGTCATCATACCTGTAAGCCGGCATGTTCCTCTTCCTCAGTTCCTCTATGAAGGCCTGTAATGGGAGCCCCGCTAGCTCGGCCGCCTTACCAGCGCTTATTAGCCCACGCCTAAATGCCTCTATCGCAACTGCCAATTTCACGTCTTTTTCATCAAGCCCTTCTGGCACCTCAATACTAACCACCTTTGTCATTATCAGCACCCTTAGGACAGGCACCCTCAGAGGTAGTTAAAGCTCTTCTCACACGATTCGGCTTTAGAGCCATGGCAATTAAGACTCCGGCAATTAAGATTCCTCTCCGGCCGTGCGCGGGGAGAGGCTCACGTTGGACAAGCGGCATCGCTCTGCTCGTCTAGCGCTTAACTCGTGCTGAGGCGGGAGCTCCAGCGCCTAGCGGACCAGCTGGCCATCTTCCACCACGAGCTCCCCGGCCTTTATCACATACCTCACCAGGTTGGAGCCCAGCCTGTAGCCCACGTGCCGGTGGTCCGGCACGTCAAGGAGCACCAGGTCGGCCTTCTTCCCCGGCTCTATGGAGCCAACCTCGCCCGAGAGGCCGATGGCGTGGGCCGCGTTCAGCGTGGCAGCCGTCAGGGCCTCGGAGGGCAGCATGCGCATGCAGTAGCAGGCCAGGGCCATCACGGTCAGCATGCTCTCCACCGGGCAGTTGGGGTTGAAGTCCGTGGCGAGGGCCACCGCCAGGCCGAGCTGGTCTATCGTCTTCCTCGCATCCGCGAAGCGGCCCAGGAGGGTTGTGAGGGGGCTCGCGGGCAGCAGGACGGCCACCACGCCAGCCTCGGCCATGGCCCTCAGGCCGTCCTCGGAGGCGAAGAGAAGGTGGTCGGCTGAGGCAGCCTTCAGC
>Ga0190367_1000912_pt1 | contig 18841 bp, 19 predicted proteins | sample 4872181011_MG_FD_171838 | JGI IMG/M metagenome (GOLD analysis project Ga0190367, IMG submission 171838) | Hydrothermal vent microbial mat bacterial communities from Southern Trench, Guaymas Basin, Mexico - 4872-18-10-11_MG | ecosystem: Environmental > Aquatic > Marine > Hydrothermal vents >...
GGATATAATTCCTTAATCTCCTTTATTCTTTTTTCGATTTCATCCTTAAGTACATCCGCCTTGTACTCGCCTGAAAAAACATCTATTCTTGCAGCTATTGCCAGTTTTGCTGCAAGAGCTCTAGCTATTTTACCTCTCTGCCATCTGGGTGCTCGGAAGATTGCTGGATACTGGAATATTACGCCGTGCTTCGGCGGTTTGCCTCCTGTCCTCAATGCCCTAAATAAAGCTTTCTCAGCACCTAACACTTGTATTGTACTTGCAGGCAGAGTTGCGAGCTTGTTTAATCCGCCAGCTAATGCGATTAACCTCGCTCCTAAAAGTGGACCCACAAGTCCTCTGATGTTAGGCGCTACTTCCTTCATGGCCTCGTCTACATATACTTCAAGCTTTCTCCTTAGTTCATATAGTCTAAGAAGCTGGGAAGCGAACGCCTGAATGTACTCTATGTCAAAGGACGTCATTTTAGCTCCCATGCTCTTCTTAGCTACATCAACAATACGTCTAGCTTTTTTCTCATCTAGACCTAAGGCGATTAGTTGTTCTGCCCTCATATTGTCTCTTAAGCCTATATTTGCGACAACTTTAGCGTATAGCTCATGTTCTCGTATTAGTTCCCCGAGCTCAGGGAAGTGAAGGCCATACCATTCTCTAAGCCTTGATGCAAAGAGATTTATTGTTCTATCTATTTCATCTATTGCTGATATTGACTGGGCGATAAATAAATCTCTTCTCTCTGCAGCTTCTCTTACCTTCATTTTTGTTAATGTCTGTGAAATTTCGAATAGTTTATCAAGGTAATTCTCGTAGTCTATACCTACTTTAGATAGATACTCTGGCAATTCCCTTCTGAATTTTTGTGCTAGCTTGCTAGGCAATTCGATTTTTACATTAACTCCAAATTCTCTCTTGATCCTCCTTGCCAGTTTCTCATCCTCTAACACTAGTTCGCTGACGCCCCCTTCTATAAGCTTTCCGATTAGATCCCTTAGTTCACTTATAACTTCGCTTTTTTCAAGCATGTAGATTTTTTGAGATATTTCGTCAACGCTACCCTCGAAAAGCACCTTATCTATGATATCTCCATTACTGTTAAGCGCGAAGACTCCCAATATATTATCAACTAAATATGCTATCATTTATCCCACCGCTTCTCGTTAATATTTAGAAAAACATCACCTTGCTTAGCTTCAACAACCCTGAGAATTACCTCATTAACCAAACTTCCACCTAAGGAAAACACACACTATGATATTAATATATTTAATCGTTGCTTAACGGCTCTTGATCGTGATAAGGTTGTGTATTGGATTATTCGGTACCTTATCTAATGCTTCACCAGTAGTCTGTTAGTGCTATTTCCTCTGGCACTATTTTTACTAGGATTGGATGGAGCTATGTCCAAGTCCGACACAAAGTCTGGAAAACCGCCGCAGCCCTTAATGAGTAAGCCCCACCTTAAAAAATACAAAAGATGTGAGAGCATAACTTTCGCTCCTCAGGCTATATAAACATGCTTTATTTAACCATCTATCAGATGATTCATTCCCATTAACGTTAAACATTACACCCTGGAATATTTTAAGTAACATCTGAAAGAGCTATCTTCATGCTATGTTTTGCTCTCCGGCAAAACTAAGTTTCTATAAGCCTAGTAGGATATACATTTGAAATTTATAGCTATGTAAGCTTCTTTACCATCTCTACTGCTTATCATTAACTGTTCTATGGGGGAGTTTCCTCAAGTTGCCTTATGATTTTTTCAAGCTTTTCTACGAGCTTCGAGTTATCGTAGGGACTTAGTACTTCATCACATTTTGGACACATAAACATATAGCTTGACGCCTCTCCAAATGTGTAACGTGTATTACATTTTCCACAATAGTAGTAGGGTCCATCTAGCTCATATTCAAGCCTTCTTTTGAGTTTTTCTAAAACTCTCTTCTTTCTCAGCGCTATTATAGCTTCAGGGGAACTGTCAGTTATCCTCCATAAGTAAGTGTACCATCCTATTTTCTCGTCCCTTATCCTTCTATACTTTACGATATTTAGGTCGAATAGCCTGTGAAGTAGTCTTCTGGTCTCGTTTATATCAAGCTTAATAGCCCTCGATATTGCTTCATCTGTCAATTCATCATTCTCTAAAAGTAAAGTAACTATATTTGCAGCTTTTTCCCCCAGTATTCTCTCAGCCATTATAAGTAGTAATTGTTCATTCTTCATCGTTATGCCTCACAACCATTTTTCCCCTAGCGCTGGGGATTATCTTCAATTTATAATTAGGAAAACTGATACAAAGTTCTTTTCCTCCATATAACCTATCTAAAAAGACAGCTAAAGCGGCAACTTCGCTATGTGGCTGGTTTCCAATGGCAACATTATAGTCTGCAATACTATATAACTCTGCAGGAACTTTCTCTGCTCCCACAACTACAGCTAATTTTTCACAGCCTCTCAATTCCTCTATTAGCCCTCTTTCCGCAATATTTATCCCATACATCGTTAAATGAACTATTCTCCATCCATTGTTTTTTAATTCTAAAATTTTCTTTCTCCAGTTCGTTTCAACGTAGACCTCAAATCTTCCTCCCCAGTTGGATACGACGTTCCTTATGGACTCGACTACACTCCGCTCTATTTCTCCAAAATAGATTATTGCTCTCGCTCCGAAGGCTCTAGCTACAAGCCCCACATGCGTGCTTATCCTTTTATCTCTTCCTACCCTATGCCCTAGCCTCAATACCACAACCTCTGGATATAGCTTCAACTACTCCCCCTCTATTCTCTATCTCGCACAAGATTCTACGGATTGAATCCCTAGTTCCTTCGATAATTAAATTAACAGTACCCTCATTAAAGCCTAGAAAATCAACATATGCTAAAGGATATATTCTTTTGAATAAGAAATCAATACCATCATTATCCGCTGGAAGTTTTAAAGTAACTCTCAGGTAGTTTCTTAACATCGATAGAATTTTTCTCTCAAATGCCGCAAATCCAATACCTTTTAAAGCAGAGATGGCTACTGTTTCAACCTTACCGATTCTATCCCTAATGATATCCTGAAGGAGAGCTAATTTATCGCTATCCACTAGATCTATCTTATTCAATACGTATAGTACATCACCTAGTGAAACTCCTAGATTTTCAAGGATATTTACGCTTGCGTTAAACTTCCTTTCAAACTCCGCCTTCTTTACGCTTGCATCCATTACTAGAATTACTAGGTCAGCATAAACTATTTCCTCAAGAGTGGTGTAGAAGGCTTCGACTAAAAGAGATGGCAGGTTCTCTATAAATCCGATAGTATCGGCAAGAAGTATTTTCCTACCTAAGATATTTATCCTCTTTATCTTAGTTGACAAGGTAGCAAAGGGCCTCCCATCAATATATCCTTCATATCCAGTCATACGATTGAAAATCGTCGTTTTACCAGCTCCCGTATATCCAGTTAAAACTGCCGTTGGAAATCCGCATGACGTCCGTTTTTTCCTTAAAATATGCTTTTTCCTTCTAATTTCTCTAAGCTCCTTTTCTATTTTTGCTATCCTCCTGTTAACATAGTCGTAGAAAGCATCAACCTTGTAGCCTCCTCCAGATAGAAAACCAGGATATTCTCCTCGTTTCATTAAACTTATCTGTTCCCGTATGAAGGATAGATCTCTCCTCAACTTCGCTAGCTCTATTTGTAGCTTTGCCTCCTTGGTACCCGCTCGCTTGCTGAAAATTTCCAATATAAGCTGAAATCTATCTATTACCTCAACCTTCCATGCCTTCATAAGATTATGTACCTGTGACGGCTTTAATTCATTGTAAAAAATCACCTTCTCAATATTTAGATCCTTTATTATTCTAGCTATTTCACGTACTTTACCGGAGCCAATATGATACTTTGCATCCGGTTTTCTTATTTGCTCAATTTCCAGTACCGGATCATAACCGGCTACTCTAGCTAGCTCCCTAAGCTCATCTAAATACGATCTTTCGTCCCTAAGACGCCTCTGTACCAGTAACACTCGCATTTACTATCTACACCCTACATCGACTTATTTCTTTTTCCTTTTAAACTCTACAATATCACCTAGAGTTAAATCCCTATTTGTGCTAAATTTATATTCGCTCGGAATGTAAGAGGTAGATTCTTCTACTAAAACTATTTTAAGCGCTTTCTCTAGCTTTCTTGCTAGATTTAAGTCGGGAACTAGGGATCCCTCCTCTATTCTTCTAATTGTAGATACTTTTTCGCCCACCATTTGAGCCAATAGCTCCCTCGTTAGTCCGAGAGATTCCCTTGCCTCCCGTACTCTCTCACCGCAGTCCTCAACGATCTCGTACATTTCACTTTTGTCGAGGAAAAATTTCGACCTCTTCGGCTTGACCGTGTATCTAGGAACATTAGTCACATACTCCCCTATAACACTGTTGCGATGTTTGCTAGCACAGTAGCTACATATTATGAGGATACTGGAGTTAAATCGTGCCCTATAAGCTTTCCCCCTAATTTCCCTTCCACAAAGTTCACATAGCATATATTATCACTAATTTTTATTAGCTGATATTCTCTTTTATTTTTGTTCTCTTAGACTAACGAGGAGGACATTAGTGATGGAGCATGGAGGAGCTGGAAAGAATTAGATGCACGCTAAACTACCAGTATGGAGGAAATTTAGGGGATAAGCTTTTGAAACAGGGTAGGGTGACGTACATAAAGTCTAAGAATACTGGTAGGATACGCTACATATATCTAAACGATAAGCTAATAGCAAGCGTTAGAGCTAGCGATGGTTTTATAGTATTGAACATAGAAGGAGCTAAAATTCTCCATAAGCTTCTACCATTTCCTTGTAGAAGAGTTATTGTAAGGAAGGATGTGGCTGATATAATTGCGGAGGGTAGAAATGTATTTGCTAAACACGTGGTGAATGTCGATCCAGAAATACGTGCTGGCGAGGAAGTACTGGTGGTGGATGAAGAGGATAGACTTTTAGCTATTGGAAGAGCTGTATTGGCAGCACAAGAAATGCTGAGCTTTAAAAGAGGTATAGCGGTAAAGGTTAGAAGAGGTGTAAAAAAGCAGAAGTAAAGTTATTCTTTATAAAAGATGACGTACGTATGTTGCCTCCTCCTTTCTACCATTACTTTAAAATTCCTCCTTAACATATCTTCAATATCCCTATACACGTATTGGCTTGTGAACCTGGAGGGCGGTCTAATTCTAGGAACAAGCCCTCTAATCGTACTAATGTCGAAAGTATTTCTCACATACGATACGTAGGCATATCTCAGTAATGTCCTTAGCTTAATGGATATTTTCTTAGATTTTGTTCTTTTTACAATGTTCTTAGCTACATAATATGCATGTTTTAGGAGTAAAGCCCTTTCTCCATCTGATAAGGGCATGTTACCACGTTTTAGTAGTGTTTTTAGAACTATAAAAACATTTTCTATGCAAAAAACGTCAAAATATTATTCTTCATTCGATGATTGTCGATAAAAACATGTTGAAGATTAGCTTTAAATTTGCTTGCGGAATTTAGATTTTGATGATTAAGGTTGGCACTTGTGGATGGTCTGTGAGAGGTGGAAGAAAGAAATACTTTGAAGTATTTAAGCTTATAGAGCTCCAGAATACGTTTTACAAGCTACCTAGAAAAGAGACTGCCATTAAAATGCGTGATCAAGCTCCTGAAGACTTCGAATTTACTCTAAAAGCCTGGCAAGTAATAACTCATCCACCTTCATCTCCGACCTGGAGGAAGGCTGGATTGAAAATTGAGCCGAAAAAGCGTGATAAATATGGCTTCTTAAGACCGACGGATGAAAATATTGAGGCATGGGAGAAGACCCTAGAGATATGTAAAGCCTTAGATGCAAGGATATGTATAATTCAGACTCCACCGTCATTTAGAGCCACTGAGGAAAATGTGTTAAATATGGAGAAATTCTTAACTACCATAAATCGAGGGAATATAGTGATAGGCTGGGAGCCGAGGGGCGACTGGCATAAAGACCCCAACCTCATTAAGGATATATGTAGGAGACTAGACTTGATACATGTAGTTGATCCATTTAAACATGAAACCGTATATTATCATGACGTATGTTACTTTAGACTTCATGGTATAGGTCCAAGGGAGGTTAATTATAGGTATAAGTATACTGAAAACGACCTACATACGCTGGCAGATATATGTAAGAGATACATCCCCAATTGTAGGGACATATACGTTCTTTTCAACAATATTTATATGGCAGATGATGCCCAAAGATTTAAAACGATTACTCTCTCCAAAGGACTACCCGTAAGATGAAGGTGTAGGACAATGTACGAAGAAATAGATAAAGAAAACATGTATTCCCTATTGTTCAAATTTCCGGATGATTTCATGAAAGCATACAATTTATCCAAGGAAACACTGCTCCCAACTTTAAAGACGATATTAATTGAGCATGAATTTGATAAAGTTGTGGTTTTAGGGATGGGAGGATCAGGTATAGCTGGAGAGATAGCTGTAGATTTATTTTATGATAAAATTAATGTCCCAATCTTATCGGTTAAGGATTTTAAATTGCCACTATGTGCATTGGAAAATTCATTGGTCTTTTCGATAAGCTATTCGGGAAATACCTATGAAACATTACGTGCTACAAAGCGTGTAATACAGGCTAGGAATAACTTCATAATTGGCGTTACATCGAACGGAGAGTTAGAGCGTATGCTTAATAGAAAAAATTATCCTGTCATTAAAATTCCTACAGGATACCCTCCTCGATGCGCTATATCATATCTTACCATGCCGTTGATCGTTACATTAAGTACGCTAAGTCGTATAGATATGGATGAAGACATAAAGTACACGTATAATCAACTGATTAAAATGAGGGAAAATATTAGGAGGGAAGTTCGGGAGAACAAAAACTTAGCGAAGGCGTATGCTAAGAAAATCTTGAGAAAAATTCCTCTAATTTATTCGTATAGGCCTTACTGCTCAGTAGCAGTGCGATTTAAGGATCAATTAAATGAAAATAGTAAGATGCTGGCTAAATTTGATCATATTCCTGAAATGAATCACAACGACATAATGCTTTTCGAGGCCATACAGATAGAGAAGGAAAAAGTACTAGTGGCTATTTTGAGAGGAAGTGAGGAAGATTTAGATGTAAGAGCAAGGATAGATTATCTTAAGAGGATCCTCGAAAAGGAGAATATCGACTTTATAGAAATCAGCGTTAAATCTGGGAAAAGGCTTAGCGAAATATTTGAGATGATCTATTTAACTGACCTCATCTCCTACTATTTAGCTATTTATAGAAGTATTGACCCAACTCCAGTGCATCTAATATCAGATTTAAAGAAGTATCTGGCACAAGTCAGACAAAAGTTAGGCATAGAAGAACAATAACCTTAAAGCAAAGGCGTAATTCCCATCACCTGTCTATGGTATGTTGCCGATAATTCTATTACCTCAGCCTTGACGATATTCTTCGCTTTTTTTACTTCATCTATTAGGTCTATGCTTGTATAGACTCTTTTATTTTCTACTTTAAATAAACTTCTAGGAAGCTTGAGTTGTCTTATAAAAGCTTCGGCATCCCTATGGGTTTTAAACTTTACTGATAGATATAATATAGTTCCTTCATCCGTTAATTTCTCGTATGGCTTAACCATATTTATACCTCTTCTAAAATACCTGAGTTTAGTCTGCACCTTATCCTTTGATAATGCCGAGCAAAAGTGTATAGTCATATTGATGTTTTTACAGGATGCCCACTTCAAAACATTTAATGCCGTTTCTCTACTTCCTTCAGCTGCAGTATACGAGTCGCTTCTTAAACTGTATCCTCTAGCCATTAGACTGTAAGAATTTGTCTCGGTAAATTCGAGCTCGTTTAAATTGATAAAGTCGATGCCGATTTTATCTAATTTCAATATTAGCTTTTTAATTCTACTTTCCTCCCCTGGTAATGCTGGTATTTCAATTCCAACTCTAGCCGTTTCCGGCTTATTTTTTGCGACCTCCTCTATAAACTCAAAGTTTATTTCCCCCAGTATGTATGGATGCATTCTCAATTCATCTAATCCTTCCTCGAAGAGTCTAATTATTCGATTAACAGATCCACGCGTTTCAGAGGTATACATGTGAATATGATGCTCTTCACCAAATGTGTTCTTAATTAGCCTGATATACTTTATCGTCCTTTCAAGTACTAGTAAAGGTTCTCCTCCCGTTATCCCAGTACCTCGAGCATCCATCATCATCATCTCCTCAATTATGTCGTCTTCTTTTGCTATGGGACGTTCATTTATGAACTGAATATCCCTAAATCTTCTATCAAATCCTAATGGACAGTAAAAACATCTTCTTGGACAAAGGCCTGTTACAAACAGTACGGCCTTAGCTCCTCTTAGACAAAGCTTACATCCCTGCGGAAGCTCACCATAAACTATGTTAGCTGAACCCACCTTTTTATACATTATTGACACCAATAGAAAACGATAAATAAATATTTAGGTACTTAGCTAAGAAGAATATTGGTGTTATAAATGATATTTCCTGTAAGATGCTTTACCTGTGGTGCAGTAATAGGACATCTATGGGAAGAGTATATTCGACGTGTTAAGAAAGGAGAAAACGCTGGAAAGGTTCTCGACGACTTGGGCGTGAAGAGATACTGTTGCAGAAGGATGTTTTTATCTCACGTAGAACTAATAGACGGAATACTGGAGTATGAAAGAATAAGAGCGAAAGCCGGAGAAGAGACTTATCGATAGCTTTTCTGTCTTTTTGCTCTTGCAGATCTTCCTCTAGGCTTCTTAGGCTCTGTCTGTCTCGGATCCTCCACTAGAAGATGCCTATCATACTTTAGAAATAATTGTCTTAGTTCCTCGGATTTTGTCCATAAGACTAAGCCTCGAGCGATAGCTGTCCTTATGGCGGACGCTTGCCCCATAACTCCTCCTCCCCTAGCGCTAGCTTCAATATCTATCTTATTAACTATCTTCTCTCCAGCTAAGAGTAGAGGCTCCATAATCTTCCATCTGGCAAGCTCTGGCTGATATATCTCTAATGGTATGCCATTTATCCTAACCCTTCCCTTACCCTCTCTAATTATAACTCTAGCCCTAGCCATCTTCCTTCTAGTAGATGTAAGTACTATTTTAGGCATTCCTGCGCCACCCCATTTCATACGCTATTTCCTCTAACGTTAAATATTCCGTCTTTAAAAAATCCTTCTTCGCCTCGGGCACCTCTAGATACTCGACGTTGGCGTACTCCTCAGGTACCCCTATATACACTTTAAGGTTTTTAAGAGCTATTCTCCCCTTCTCCTTCTTATAGGGTAACATTCCCCTAACCGTTCTCTTGAACACTCTATCCGGCCGCTTAGGAATCTTAGGTCCTCTCTTCTCTGGGTTATAGTATGTTCTCCATCTTAATCTACGTTTATACCTTTCTATTATCTCACGTTTCCTTCCAGTGACTATGGCTTTCTCAGCATTCACAACTACTATTTTATCGCCTGAAAGCAACCTCTTTGCTATATATGAAGCCAATCTACCTAAAATACATCCCTCAGCATTTATCACATACACCTTATTAGACGACATCCCCCTCAACCTCTAATATAAAATTTTTACATTACTACCTTTAGGATTTATCTCTACAAGCTCATCTATTCTGAGACATTTTCCTCCAGCTTTTTCTATTTTCTCTTTAGCCTTCTCTGAGAACTTCCAAGCGGCAACATAAACCTTGTGATCTAGAATACCTGATCCGAGAACCTTGCCCGGAATCACTACATAGTCTCCATCTTTAGTGTACCTGTTTATTCTGCTTATATTAACTTCAATGCGCTTCCTAGTCGGCGCCAGGAGTTTCTCGGAAACAACCCTCCATATTTTAGCTCCATGAATTCTAGATGCCTTTCGTAAGTATGCCGCCAGTAATCTTAAGTTTACGTCTGTCGGCCCGGTTCTCTTCATTCTTTCACCCTATACTCCACTTCCTCCATAAACTTCCTCGCCTTATTAATTAAGATTTCTAATGCTTTAACTAAAATAGCCTTCGGAGGTAAGGCACCAGTCGTTTCAAACGAGAAAATAAATGTTGTATCATCCCAGGATACTTCAATAGCGCCATATTCACAGGCTCTTTCACACGCCCTGCACATACTACATTCAAGCAGATTTTCCACAGTTAGCTTTCCATTGCTTATTTTAAGCACTTTTTTCGGACAGACCTCGATACACCTTTCACATAACGTGCACTTATCCTCATGAATTATAATTTGAGGATAGTACTTGTAGGCAACGGCGGCTACAGGCTGCCATTTGGCATGATCCTTCCCCCTACCTAACCTGGCTATTAACTCGGCCGAAATCTTCTGTCCCTTCTCAAGCTTAACTATTGGAATATTATCATATACAGGAACAACTGAGGGATCGGTGACTGGCTTTATATGTCCTGAATATACGGTCATGGGTCCATCTACAGCCTCCACCTCAAGCCTTAAAATAACGTCACCTTTCGATAATAATCCGCTTCCTTCTTCATAAAGCTCATAAAGTGAAGGATCCGTTTTAAGCGGAATTAAACCCAGCCTATGCGCCAGAATTTCATCTGGAAGAACAGATGAGTTCTCAAATATTATGACCTCATCTATCGCCATAACAGGAACTTCGGCAAGAATAGTCCTTCTAATTGCATTTGCAATTGTGGGATTTATTCCACTTATAATGAACCTTATCCTATTATTTTCTAGGCTAAGTAGCTTAAATTCCGGTTTAATTTCCGACAACTTCTTCCCCTATCGTATAGGCTTCTGTTTTTTGCCCAAGAGTAGTGCCTTCAGAGATACGCCGTTAACTTTTATGACTTTATACCTCACTCCTGGAAGGTCACCATAGGCTCTTCCTTCAGGACCTCCTATGCCTTCTATTATGACTTCGTCATGCTCATCAACGAAGTTTAATGAACCGTCTCCAGGAAGGAATGCAGTAACCTGTTTTCCATTCTTAATTAGCTGTACTCTCACGCATTTTCTTACAGCGCTGTTGGGCTGTCTACTTTCTATTCCAACTTTTTCGATTACTATGCCGCGCGCCATAGGTGCTCCTTCTAATGGATCAGCCTTTACATCTAGACCTAACATTTTCCTCTTGTAGTAAATATCACTCCATCTAAACTTCTTCCTCTTTCTCCTGAGCTTCCTTGCTGCGAAGAGTCCCTTAGGCGACTTAGAACCGGGCATACTATCACCTGATTAAATGCTAGGTGATTAAGTATGTGGCTTATTATAAATTTTTCCTATACGATGGTTACCCAGTCCACATCAAAGTATCTCTTAGCTAAAATTCTTGCTCTCGAAATGTTTTTTCCATCTTTGCCTATAGCTATGCCTTTCTCGCTTGCTGGTACTGTAACTATGACGACCTTCCTTCCATTCGAAGTCTTAGTTAGTTTTACGCTACTAATTTTTGCCGGAAAAAGCGACTTCCTTATTAAATCCTCCAATGTCTCCGCGTACTCTACCACTTCAATGCTTTTACCAATCAATTTATTTAATCTCTTTATATTTATACCATTTTTTCCCACAGCTTTTCCGACCTGTCCTTCCTTTACTAGAAATATTATTCTCCCCCTACTATTATCGATTACACAGTCCTTAACGACGACCCCCGTTAGACTTTCAAAAAGCGAAATATACCTCATCTCCTCCTCGGTTATCTTTACGGGCATAATATCACCCTATTTCTCTTCTTCCTTCTCAACTAGAGCCATAATATCGCTTTCACCTGGGTCTAATATACAGAGTGAAGCTACCATGAATGGTTTTCCACATATTGCCCCCAAATCCCAGCTCGTTCCCGGAAATATATATATTGGAATATCAGCAAGTTTGCAGTAGTATTCGATGTCGCTGCGTATGTCTAGTGGACAGTTATCTGCAATTATGACAAGTTTAGCTTTACCCAGCTTTATTAAGGCTAGAGTCCTCTTGCTTCCAAGAACTACTTTTCCTGTTCTCATGGCGGTTCTCAGTTCTCTAACTAAATCGACCATATCATCACCTTTTCATGTGCTTCATTAGGAGATCCACAATCCCCGTTCCAATAGGGATTGGGTTAGAGCCTATTACTACATTCTCAGTAACACCTCTTAAATAATCTATCTCTCCCTTAGCTGCCGCATCAACCAAATGTTTCACTGTGACCTCGAAAGCCGCTCTTGCTAGGACACTCTCTTTTTCTCCTGCTACCCCATGTCTTCCAACCTGTCTAACTCTTCCGGTGAAAGTCATTATGTCGGCTATTAGCATTATATGTCGGATGTCAACATCTAGAGACTGATTTTCTAGAACATCCTTCATTTCATTTATTATTGCTGTACGAGCAGCTTCTATTCCTAAGACCTCAGCAATTTCATTAATATCGTTAGTAGTTGTCCTTGTAGGATCTACGCCCTCAATTTCGAGGACTGCCTTTAAATTGGATCCCTCAGTTATTAGGATGTATTCATCGTCTTCCTTCTTAACTATAACACGCCTAATGTTTCGTAAGCCCTTGAGCCGTAGGTTTAATACTTTTTCACATAATTTTCTTAACTTAATGAAATCCTTAATGCTGGGCTGATGGAATATCACACTGTTTCCTTCGGCTTTTACGCTACCGCTTCTTCCTTTAATTTTCTTAAAAGCCTTCACCACGTCATCTACAGTTAAGTTAAACTCTTTTAACATCTCTTCATCCAGCTCCACTATAATTTGGTTATTGAAATAATTTGGCTCTATTGTTTTTGCTACGTCGGCGACTGTAACCAGTTCTATTTCCTTAGCTACCTTTAACGCCTTCTCCTTGTCATATCTATGCTCCTCGTCAAGATACACCTTCATTATCGGGGTAGAAGGATGCTTCCTTGCATCAACTATTTCTATTAATCTAGGAAGACCTAATGTCACGTTAAACTCCCTTACTCCAGCGAAGTGGAATGTTCTCAGCGTCATCTGAGTACTTGGCTCTCCAATAGATTGAGCTGCAACTATGCCTACAGCTTCACCGGGCTCAACAAGGGACTGATAATATTTAGCTACGACCTCATTTATTATTTTTTCAGCTATTTCTTTAGATATTTTTAACTGACTTAGTTTATGGTATAATTCATCTAGGATTTTATCTGGAAGTCTCCCCCTATACTTGTATATCATTGCCCTTAACTCTCTATCATTTAGCGTTGAGGAGAGATTTTCATTTTTTGACATATATCTCACCCAAAACCTTCTCTATTATTCTATCTATATTTACGGCTCTACCATGATCACTTTTAGATGGATCAACTCCATCTTCTCCATATCTTAGCTGTATAATGGCATTCCCTGATGATCTAACTGTACCATCATATGCAACGTATAGATCCTGTAGTGCGTTAGCTAGCCTCCTGTACATGTATCCGCTCTGTGCCGTTCTGACTGCTGTATCAACTAATCCCTCCCTACCAGCCATAGCGTGGAAGAAGAACTCCGTTGGAGTTAATCCTCTTGTAAAGCTACTGTATACGAAGCCTTTTGCCTTAGCTCCTATATCTCCTTCTTTAAAGTGTGGAAGTGTACGTTTAGTATACCCTCTTTTAATTCTTTCACCTCTGACAGACTGCTGACCTAAGCATCCCATCATTTGTGTTATATTTAATATGTTTGCTCTAGCTCCTGTTTGAGCCATAATTACTACTTCGTTATTTAGACCTAGATATGAACTAACTACCTTTCCAGTTTTATCTCTCGCATCGGCTAGAATCTCCATAATTCTCGCTTCAAGTGTTTCTTCTAGGCTCTTTCCTGGAAGTGGTTCAAGCTCTCCCCTTCTAGCTACCTCTATTATCTCATTTACTTTCCTTTCTGCTTCCTCAAAGATCTCCTGGATTCTCAACAATGCCTCCTCCGGAACATCTAGGTCTCCTATTCCCATAGAGAAACCATGCCTATCTAGGAAAGCAATTAGTAGTCTAAACAGACTGTCCATTAACGATCTAGCAAAGTTTGTTCCATAATCTTTTACTAGCCTGTGTAGGAGGGACTCAGGTTTACCTGCACCGATGGAATTTTTATCTATCACGCCAGTTAACAATATTCCATTCCTTATTATTATATAGCCATCGAAGGGACAATTTTCTTCATTACATTCAGCTACGCCTGAAGCCACGCTTGCTCTTAATGAATAATTAAAGTCTTTAGGCAAGAATAAACTAAATATTTGCTTTCCAGTCCAGTATTCCCTAGGCTTGATTATGGCTGGCTCCGGTAGTTCGCCTTTATATCCAGCAACCATTAATAACTCACATACCTCCTCCCTAGATAATATCGTATCCTTTCTAGTCAGTAGATAAGCCGCCGTTATATAGTCTTGGTTAGCACCCATTATAGGTGCACCAAACTTTGGAGACAGTATCTGCTCTTGTACTAGCATCAATACTCTAGCTTCAGCCCTAGCCTCCTCTGTTTGTGGAACATGAAGATTCATTTCATCTCCATCGAAGTCTGCATTATAAGGCGGGCAGACATTTAGGTTTATCCTGAAGGTTTTGAATGGAAGAACTCTTACTTTATGGGCCATTATAGACATTCTGTGTAGTGACGGCTGTCTATTGAATAATACTATGTCTCCGTCCCTTAAATGTCTCTCAACTATATATCCCTCCTCCAATGATTCAGCTAGGGCTTCCCTATCCCTAACATATCTTAAATCTATCCTTCCGCCATCCGGTCTTATTACATAATTAGCCCCCGGATACTCGTATGGTCCTTTCTTAACTAGCTCACGCAGTTCATCTATATTCCAGCTTGTAACCTTCTCGGGGATAACAAGTATTTTAGCAATATCTATAGGCACTCCTACTTCATTAATGCTTATATTCGGGTCGGGAGATATAACAGTACGCGCCGAGAAATCAACTCTCTTACCAGCAAGGCTACCTCTAAATCTACCCTCCTTCCCTCTTAACCTTTGCGCTAGTGTCCTAAGAGGTCTACCGGATTTATGCTTTGCAGGAGGTATTCCAGGCAATTCATTATCAAAGTACGTTGATACGTGGTACTGAAGAAGCTCCCATAGATCATCGATGATTAATTCCGGCGCCCCAGCATCTATGCTTTCTCTCAATCTCTGGTTTATTCTAATTATATCAACTAATTTATGGGTTAAATCATCCTCAGCTCTAATACCGGACTCTAATGTAATGGAAGGTCTAACGGTAACAGGAGGAACCGGTAGAACAGTTAGTATCATCCATTCAGGCCTTGAATATTCAGGATCAAAACCCAGCAATATTAGATCGTCATCCGGTATCCTTTCAAAACGTCCTCTAATTTCCGTCGGAGTAAGCTTTACCAACCCCTTCTCCGTCTCCTCATAGAAGGTAAACGGTTTTTCCAGCCTAATTTTATATTGAGGAGCCTCACAATGAGGACACTTCATTACCTTAGTAACTTTTTTAATTACGGAAGTTACAAGCTTATTATAGGCTACTGGCCATTCTTCCCTAAGCTTCTTAGCTTTCTCCAATAATTTCTCAACTTCATCCTGAGGAAGCAATATTCTACCACAGTTTCTGCAAGTCGACCTTAAGAGAAGGTGTATTTTCTTTACGAAATTGACGTTGATTACGGGTCTTGCTAGCTCTAAATGGCCAAAGTGGCCTGGGCACTGTCCCACATAGTTGCCGCATGTTTCGCATCTTACTCCAGGCTCAATAGTCCCTAGCCTTCTATCCATGGGTCCAGTTCTTATGGGCATACCGTCCTCATCGTAGGTATCGGCGGTAATTATCTCAGTTGCAGAAATCTTCCTGATAACTTCTGGAGAAAGAATACCGAATTTTATTCCCTTAACGACCTTCTTATGAACGCCATAAGAATAACTCATATGTTCACCCCTATACAGGATCACCCAATATTAATCTAGGCGCTATTCCCAGGGACATAAGCTCTTGTAGCAGTAATTTAAAAGCATAAGATATCTCTACAGGATATAGTTCACCTTTATCTTCACATACCGGACATACCGGCCTTCCCTTTCTCGAGTCGAAATATCCTATGAAACCACATCTACTGCATACCCATACGGTTGTTTTATCAGATTCTTCAAATAGTCTTTCTCTTAGAAGAAGAGAAGCCCCATGGCCTACGAGGCAATCCTTCTCCATCTCTCCAAATCTTAACCCTCCTTCCCTAGCTCTACCCTCTGTAGGTTGCCTTGTAAGTATCTGTACTGGTCCCCTAGCTCTCGCATGCATCTTATCAGCTACCATGTGGTGTAATTTCTGATAATAGACTATACCGATAAATATCTCTACTTCAAATCGTTCTCCAGTTATTCCATTATACATGACCTCCTTCCCATCGCTTCTGAAGCCAAGTCTAAGGAGAGCTTCTCTCAGGCTTTTCACGCTTTCTCCTTCAAATGGTGTTGCGTCAACAAATCTGCCCTCTAGTGCCGCGACTTTTCCTGCTAAGGACTCCAGGAGCTGTCCTACGGTCATTCTTGAAGGAATAGCATGTGGATTGATTATTAAATCAGGAACGATACCGCTTTCGGTGAATGGCATGTCTTCCTGTGGAACTATCATCCCGATTACTCCCTTCTGTCCATGTCTTGAGGCAAACTTGTCTCCTATTTCGGGTATTCTCGGATCCCTAACCTTAACTTTTACTAGCTTGTTGTTGTCCGAGGTTATAGTTATTACGACCCTATCCACTATTCCCTTCTCCCCGTATCTTAGGCTTACCGAAGTGTCTCTCTTACTGGTTGTTGATCTTACCTCAATGGACTCGAAGAATCTTGGAGGGCTTACACGGCCTATAATGACTTCTCCTCCTCTAACTTCGGATTCAGGCTCCACGATACCGTCTTCGCCGAGGTGTGCATATGCTTCCATAGATCTATACCCGGCAACGTCGGGTTCAGGGATTTTAATTTCATCCTCTTGTCCGCCTGGATACTTTCTTTCCTCAGCTTCATAAACCCTAAAGAAGGTTGATCTGGCCAGGCCTCTTTCTATTGAAGCCTTATTAATAATGAGAGCGTCCTCAATATTATAACCGCCTCCAACCATTACGGCAACGATAAAGTTCTGTCCAGCAGGTCTCTTATCGAACCCTATGATTCTCATAATCTTTGTTTCAACAAGAGGCCTCTGGGGATAGTGAAGCAAATGCATTCTTGAATCCATTCTCTGCCTAAAGTTGAGGAAAGGTATGCCTAGTGATTGCTTAGCCATTGCCGCCTCATAGGTATTTCTCGGTGATTGATTATGCTGAGCATATGGGATAATTGAAGCTATGGCTCCGAGTATTGCTGAGGGAACTATTTCAAGATGAGTATGCTCTGGCGTCAGCTCCTCTGGATTTACGGCTATTAATGCGTTCTCCTCCTCTTCAGCGTCTAGGTACTCGATTAATCCATGCTTTATTAAATCACTCCATGTCCATTCGCCCTTTTCAAGTTTCTCTATATGTTCCTTTTTCAGCAGTGGCTCGCCGTTCCTGACTATTATTAATGGTCTCCTAGCCCTTCCAGCATCACAGTTAACGTAGATTTCATCGATACACTCATCTCTATACCAAGCAATATTTACCTCATGGGATATTCTTCCGTCCCTTCGCATTTCTCTAATTTCCTTAACAAGGGTTTCTGGATCCTCGTGAATACCTATTAGTCTACCATTCAGGATTACTTTTGTTCCTGTTCTATTTTCACTTCTTGCGGCATCTATCGGTATTACGCCTAACCTGTATAATAGAAGCTCGATCTCCTCTTCATCAATACCTATCGAAAGGGTAGTTAATAATGCAAGGTTTTTAACGAGACCACAGTTCTGTCCTTCCGGACTTTCAACGGGACACAGTCTTCCCCACTGTGTCGGATGCAGCTCTCTAGCCTCGAAGTGTGGCTGAGTCCTACTTAAAGGCGATACTACACGCCGTAGGTGGCTAATTGTCGATAGATAATTTGTTCTATCCAGTAGCTGGCTAACGCCTGTTCTTCCACCTACCCAATTTCCAGTAGCTAGGGCGTGTTTTAATCGATCCGTAATTATGTCAGCTCTAACTAGCGTGATAAGATCTATTTCCCTATTTCTACTCCTCATCCTTTCAAGCTGATACCTAACATCCTTCACAAACTGCTTTAATGCAGATCTAAACAACATGGCCATGAGATCTCCGGCCAATTTAAGCCTCTTGTTTGCATAGTGGTCCTTATCATCGGGTTTACGTCTACCTAGAACAAGCTCCAGAAGCTTCTCAGCCATTTGCCCTAAGAAGTAGGCCTTTATCTTCCTAGATTCGGGAGTATTTCCCAAATGTGGCAGAAGATAATTATCTAGTATCCTCTTTGCCCTCTCCATCCTTACGCTCCTCACCTGACCTATTGCAACTCTATTACCTATATAGTCTAGGGCCTCTTCCTGAGTTTTAACCGGGCATTGTAGCAGAGAAGTTATAAACTCATTTATTATCTGCGGATCAAGAGAAACGGCCTCAGTTATCTGCTTATCTGTCTCTAGGCCAAGTGCCCTCATAACTACTACTAACGGGATTTTCCCAGCTATAGCTGGGAATGAAACATACAATATTCCGTCCTTATGCCTCTCCACCACAACTGGTATTCTATAAGCGGTTGTGGCAGAAAAAACTTTAGCCATATGAGTTACCGAGGATCCGGCACTTCCATAATCTACCAGAATTCTGTTTACGGCTAAGTCTTCCTGAGTTACGAGAACTCTTTCGGAACCATTAATGATAAAGTATCCGCCTGGATCCTCCGGATCTTCGCCTATTCTGATTAATT
>Ga0190367_1000914_pt1 | contig 18827 bp, 23 predicted proteins | sample 4872181011_MG_FD_171838 | JGI IMG/M metagenome (GOLD analysis project Ga0190367, IMG submission 171838) | Hydrothermal vent microbial mat bacterial communities from Southern Trench, Guaymas Basin, Mexico - 4872-18-10-11_MG | ecosystem: Environmental > Aquatic > Marine > Hydrothermal vents >...
AAAACTCCCTTCTCATAAATCACTTCAATTACCTTAGGCATGAACCTACCTTGAACTTTAAATTTAAAATAGTTTACCAGCACATCCCTTCATAAATTTTAGTATCTTTCATAGCTTTTTCTATTCTTCTACCGTCTATTACTATCTTACCTTTATAGTCCAACTCTTCAAATTCTTTCCATTCTGTGACAATTAAGATGGCATCAGATTTGGCAATTACATCCTTAGCAGAGTTAGCATAATCGATTTGTGGGAACATCTTAGCGAAGTTATTCATAGCTTTAGGATCATAGGCTATAACCTTAGCTCCTTCTTTTATCAATGCTTTAATAATGGGTATAGCTCTACTTTCCCTTATATCGTCAGTATCAGGTTTAAATGCTAGGCCCAATATTCCAACTCTCTTATTTCTTAAATTAGGAATATGTTTCTTCAGTAATTCAATCATTTTCAATGGTTGTTTTTCATTTACTTCGATAACAGCTTTCAGTATCTTAGGATCCTCTCCCAATTCTTCAGCCTTTCTAATTAAAGCCTTAACGTCTTTTGGAAAACAACTTCCACCAAAGCCAATTCCAGCTCTGAAGAATGCTGGATTTATTCTGTGATCCAATCCGACACCTTCGAATACTTTGTAAACGTCGATTCCCAACTTCTTACATATATTCCCGATTTCATTTGCAAAGCTGATTTTAGTTGCAAGAAAAGCATTTGAAACATATTTTATCATCTCAGCAGTCTTTATATCTGTGAATAGTTTGGGACAGTTAAACTGCTTGTACAACTCATCTAAAATCGATTTGGTTTTCTCATCTTTGACACCAATTACTATTCTGTCGGGATTGAAGAAGTCTTCAACAGCATTTCCCTCCCTCAAAAACTCAGGATTCATAGCCAAACCAAAATCTTCGAAAGCTTTCTTACCAGACTCTTTCTCGATTAGGGGTTTAATAACTCCTTCCGTTGTGCCCGGTAAAACCGTACTTTTAACGACCACTACGTGAAAATCGTCTTTATTTGCAAGCGCTTCTCCAACTCCTTTCGATGCGGATTCCACATACCTTAAATCAATCGATCCATCTTCCTTCGATGGGGTTCCTACGCATATAAAGGTTATTTCTGAATTCATAATTGCTTCGTAGTAATCAGTTGTAGCGTGATATCGCCTCTTGTTCTTCTGCATGAGTTCCTTCAAGCCTTTTTCATATATCGGTGGTTTTCTGGAGTTGATTAAATTGACTTTATTTTCATCAACATCCACGAATATAACATTATGTCCGAGTTCCGCAAAGCCAATACCCGTCACAATCCCTACATATCCCGAACCAATTATCGAGATTTTCATAATCTTCATAGATTTAGAAAGTATTAAAACATTAGAGACTTAGTACTTCCCCAAAATCGTCCTTAAATATCCGAAGTCTTCTTTCGTTAAACCTCTAAACAGAAAGAGAACACCAAAATATATCATCGCTCCGAGCAAAACAACGGAAACGCCTTCAATCAAATTCGACAACTTAAACTGCGATATAATATAAAACATGATCAAACTTGAAGCTAAGGGCTTAATCAAGTTCTCAACATTTGGAAATACGTTAAACATGACCTTAGACAGATAAGCTAATGTAATCCAGCTGAAGAGATTGGATGCAACCGTAGCAATTCCCGCACCAACGATCCCCCATCTCAGTATCATGAAGTAGTTCAAAACGATGTTCAAGATCATTGCAAAGAACGAAACGTAAACAGGGTATTCGGGTTTTTCTTTTGCGTTAAATATAACTCCCCAGAATCCCAAAGCCGATCTTAAGATCAAAAACGAAAGAACGTATAGAACAGGAACCGCTGGCAAGTAATCCGCACCGTAAACGAACTTTATCAACTGCTCACCCAAAGAAATCAAGCCGAAGACTACGGGAAAAGAGAGAACTGCACTATATTTGAAGGCTCTGTTAAAAGCGTTTCTCAAATCTCTACCTTCAAGCTGAACGAAAACTGGGAACATAACACTCGGAATAGAGACAAGTCCAGAAATAGCTCCGACTATGTTGTAAGATGCCCTGTAATATCCCACCTCTTCAGCAGGTAAAAACATACCTATCATCACGGAATCTACATAGGCAAAAACCACCCATGTAATCGATCCTATTGTAAGATAGCTTGTAAACCTTACAATCCTCCTCCAATCGATCGGCTTAGCTCTTCCAAAAACGAGATTTCCGTATTTTTTCAACAGCAATATCAACAAAACTATCAAAGCAAGGAAGCTTGCAATTACAAAACCCAGCAATGCCCCAATAACTGACAAACCTACAGATACGAATAAAATTATGAAAAACAATCTTGAAAATTCGTAAACTGCTGATCTCACTAAATTGGCTTTAAAGTCGTTGAAGGCGTTAAAAATGGCATTTAGGAATCCGGAGAGGGAGAAGAACAATATAAAGAGCGAAGTCACTTTTAGGGGATTGGAGAGTAGAGGTTTGTGAAAAACGTAGATTGATAACACATCGGAAGATGCAAAGAGTATAATTGAGACTATTAACACCAACAAAACCTTCAACTTACTCAAACCCCTTATATAACCTCTGACGAACTCGTAATCCTTCAAACCATGAGCGTGAGCAACGTATCTTACGAGTGTCGCATTTATACCTAAATCTGTGAATGTAAGTAACAGAAAGGCTATCGATAAAGCCAAAGAGTATATACCGAACAATTCGGGCTTTAAAGCTCTCGCTACATATATCGTAACAACAACACCAACTATGTTTGCAATCAATACGGAGGAACTGTTGTATACAACGTTTCTAAACACTCTTCTGGCAAGCACACGAACCGATTGAAAGTTTGATTATTAAATTTAATCTTAAAGTCAACGAAAGTGTTAAATTGACTACATCATTTGCGAAAATTATGGCAAGAACAAAGAAGGTAAAGATGGCTGGAAGATTTGGGGCAAGATACGGATTGAGAGTTAGAAGGATGGTAGTTAAGATTGAAGAACTTCAAAGACAGAGATATGTATGTAAGAGATGCGGTAAGAAGGCTGTTAAGAGAGTTGGTTCGGGAATTTGGGAATGCAAGGCTTGTGGTTATAAGTTTGCCGGTGGATGTTACATCCCTTCAACTACGATAGCACAATCATTTGAGAAGTCTTTGGAGGGATAAAATGCCGTACTACATATGTTTGATATGTGGTGAAGATGTGGATGTTCAAGGCAATATAATACAGTGTCCGAGATGCGGTAACAGAATTTTGATGAAGCCGAGGCCACCAGCTTTGAGAAAAGTTGTTAAGGCAATTTGAGGGATTTTTATGGAAAAGATTAAACTTGGAATGGTAGTTTCAGAATTCAATAGAGATATAACATATATGATGGAAGTTCTTGCAAGGGAGCATGCAGAATTTTTGGGTGCCGAAATTGTTGAAGTTATAAGAGTACCAGGTGCATTTGACATACCTTTGGCAGTTAAAAAGATGCTTGAAAGGGGAATTGTTGATGCTGTAGTGGCGGTAGGTTGTGTTATTGAGGGGGAGACTGAGCATGATGAAGTTGTTGCACAGCATGCAGCCCGTAAAATAATGGATTTAAGTATTGAATATGGAAAACCAGTTACATTGGGTATAAGTGGTCCTGGAATGGGTAGAGTGGCTGCACAGGAGAGAGTTGATTATGCTAAGAGGGCTGTAGAAGCAGCAGTTAAGCTTGTAAAAAGATTGAAGGAGTATGAGGGAAAGACTTAAACTTATAAAGCCTTCTGCAACACTAAGGATTTCAGCTTTGGCTAAGGAATTGGCTAAGAAGGGAAAGCCAGTAATAAATATGAGTGCAGGTGAACCAGATTTCAGAACTCCAGATCATATTGTAGAATCGGCAATAAAAGCTTTGAAAGATGGAAAGCACTTCTACACTCCAACTAGAGGAATTCCAGAGCTTTTAGAAGCTATTGCTGAAAAGGTAAATAAAGAAAATGGAATTCCCGCAAAACCTGAAAATGTAATAGTTACTGCTGGTGCAAAATACGCCATATTTTTGGCAATGCAGGCTTTACTTGATGAAGGGGATGAGGTAATACTACTCGATCCTGCTTGGGTAAGTTATGAGGCAAACGTTTTGATGGCAAATGCAAAGCCTATTTGGGTTAGACATGATGAAAGTTTTGAAGATGCACCAATTGAGGAATACATTACTTCAAAAACAAAGATGATAGTTATAAATACACCCAACAATCCAACTGGAATTGTTTATCCAAAAGAATTTTTGGAGAAGGTTGCAGATTTGGCAGTTGATCATGACATCTATATCCTAAGTGATGAAATATATGAAAAAATTATATATGAGGGAAAACATTATAGTATAGCAAGTTTTGATGATGTTTTCGATAGAACTGTAACTGTAAATGGATTTTCAAAAGCTTATTCGATGACTGGATGGCGTTTGGGTTACGCCATTGCAAATGAAGATATAATAAAAGAGATGAATAAAATTCAGTCCCATTCAATAAGTCATCCAACATCGTTTGTTCAATATGCAGGTTTAAATGCTTTGAGAGGAGATCAAAGTTGCGTTGAGAGGATGGTTGAAGCTTTTAGGAGAAGAAGAAATTTGATAATAGATGGTTTGAATGAGTTGGGTATAGAATTTGTTAAACCAAAAGGTGCCTTTTACGTATTCATGAAGGTTGGAAATGGAACTGAATTTGCAGAGAGGTTTTTGAAGGAGGAATTTGTTGCTGTTACTCCTGGAGAGGCTTTTGGAAGTTATGTAGATTATGTCAGAGTTAGCTATGCGACATCTGAAAAAGATATTGAAGAATTTCTGATTAGATTAGAGAATATTTTGAAGAGAAAAATTTAAGTTTCATGACCAAGCATGGTCTCAAGTGTAATTGGTGTCACAGTAACAATCTAAAGGTGCTCAAAAATGGGGGAAATACTGCTCTCAGGACAGCCAGGAGCTGGAAAAACACTTTTACTATTAAAAATCATGAGAGAAGGTAAGTTCAAAAATGTCGTATGGGTAACAACTACTAGAAGTGCAAGAGCGTTGAGAAAAATTCTTGGGGAAGATGTATGGATTGTGGATACGCATACTTGGTCTCATACAAAAATTCATCCACGAGATGTTGTAATAGTAAACCCCATAAATCTTAACGAAGTAAACTTGGGAGTTTCGAGACTACTTGATTCTATAGGTAAAAATTGCTTGGTTATATTCGATTCACTTACAGGATTGCTTCTCTATCACGACCTTCATAAGTTGATTTACTTCTTGAGAGGTGTTCTGGTAAAAATTGAAGAAAAGAATGCTTCGGCAATATTTACATATGTTAAGGGTGCACATTCAACTGAAGTTGAATTTAGCCTTTATACAATGTTCCCAGTTGTCATGGAGATTTTAAATACTGATGATTATAGAAAGAAAATCATTAAAATCATAAAAGCTACTGAATATGTGGAGGATGTTTCTGGAGAGATTGAAATTGTTAAAGATGACATAATAGTTCCCGAGAACATAATGAATTATATAATGAAAGTTCTCAGTATATGAGCCTTTGTATGGGAACTATGAGAATATCTCTTGCCCCAACCTTCTTCAGTTTCTCAAGAACTTCGAAAAGTTTATCCTCTTGAACTACAACATGAACTGCCAACATATCTCCATCTTCAACCTTCATTACAGTTGGCCCCTTCAAACCTGGCACAATCTTCTTAACTTCATCTAGTATCTTTGAAGGAACATTCATCATGAGATACATCATCCCCTTAGCATTCAAAACTCCTTGAATTGATGTTACAAGTGCCTTAACCTCAAACTTTTTCATAGCATCTCTATTTGCTATAAGAACTGCTTCTGTCTCTAAGACTTCTTCAACAACTCTCAAATTATTTACTCTCAGAGTTGTACCTGTTGATGTTAAATCCAAGATGGCATCTGCAATTCCTATGTAAGGTGCATTTTCACATGCACCACTAACCTCAACAATTCTAACATTCAAACCTCTATTCTTCAAAAACTTTTTAGCTACATTTCTAAATTCTGTTGCAATCCTCTTTCCATCCAGATCTTCAACTGATTTTATCTCTGAATCCATGGGAACTGCAATAACTAGTTTTGCCTTACCAAATCCCAATTTAAGGACAATTTCAACATCAGCATCAGATTCAACAACCATATCGTAACCAGTTATTCCCACATCGGCAGATCCATTTGAAATGTAATGTGGAATATCTCTAGCTCTTGCAAATAAAACTTCAATCTTTGGATTGTTTGTTGGAACAAGTAATCTTCTTTCAGAACTTTCAATCTTTATACCAGCCTCTTTAAGAAGTTCTATGGCAGGTTCACTCAACCTACCTTTATTTGGAACTGCTATTATCATTCAATTAAGAATCTCCATTCAGATTATAAAATTTTAGAAGACATCAATTTCATCGTTTATTATCATGTCTGTAATCTTTGTTACATTATCTAGCCAATTCTCTGCAATCTCAATTGCCCTTTTCTCCATTTTTTCGACTTCGTAACCTTTCTTAGGTATTATTTGAATGTCCAATGCACGAGGCTCATTTATTGGCTTTCCTATTTGACTCAGAATTTTTACATAAACTTCTTCAATTCCCTCTATGTTTTCATAACATTCCTTTGCTATCAAATTTGCCAAAATGTTGTATATCTTTCCAACATGGTTTACGGGATTTTTACCTGCAGAAGCTTCCATACTCATTGGTCTGTACGGTGTTATCAAACCATTGCATCTGTTTCCCCTTCCAACATTGCCATCATCACCGCACTCTGCAGATGTGCCAGTTACAGTCAAGTAAACACAACCCTTTTCATAATCATCTGCAGTGTTTATCTTTATCTCAACTTCCCTCTCAGTATATTCTTTTACAATATCCCTTATCCACTCCTCTAAAGCATCTTTAACAGCTATGTACTCTTTCATACTATTCAAATACTTATCAATCATGGCACATGCAATTGTCAAAGTTATCCTATTTTTCTCTCTCAAACCCATTACCTTCACATCTTCCCCTATAGCCTTTTCCTCCCTTCTGAACTCATTGTATATCCTTCTTTCAACATTGTAAACTATCCTTTCTGTTTCTGTGAAAGGTGCAAAACCTATTCCGAATGAAGTATCGTTTGCATGAGGAGCTTTACCTTTTCTTCTCATAAAAACGTCTTGCAAGTCTGTGCTTCCTTCACCTATCCTAACATCGAATAAAACATCTTCAGGATTTAAATTTGCCAAAGCATTTCTTATGTATTCCTTGGCAGCCTTTAGAACAATTCTATCGGTGGGAATCCAGCTTCCCTCAAATTCCTTCGTAGCTCTACCTACAAGTAGTATGTATATAGGTTGCACAATTTCTCCACCACCAAAAGATGGTTTAGATCTTCCAGCAACGATTTGAGTTTCGTCTGTGTTATGATGTAAAACAATACCGAATCTCTTTATATACTCCCTGCTCAAAGCTCTACTCATAGATTCAGCAATTCCATCAGCTAAAGTATCTGGATGCCCTATTCCCTTCCTCTCAACAATTTCAACTTTCTGCTTCTCTACTGGAATTTGCTTGAGTTCTTGAACGTAGATGTTTCTCATAACTTTGAACATTTCGAAAGGAGATATAAGCTTTAAGGTTTTTAACGTAAATCTAATATTCTTTTTGCCTTTCCTTCAAACCTCTCCAAACTTCCTTTTTCAGTTAGCTCTACATTTATTCTTATTCCTATCTCCTCTCTTAAAGCTCTCTCCATTTTTTTCTTTATATTCTCCAAATCTCTTAGCTCACCTGTGAAAAACTCATCTTTAATTTCTACTCTAACCGTCATCTCATCTAAAGCACCTCTTTTCGTCAAAACTATCTGATAATTATCCCCAACTTCGGGAATCTGCATCAAAACGTGCTCTATCTGTGAAGGAAATATGTTAACTCCTCTAACGATCATCATGTCATCTGTTCTTCCCAATATTCTATGTATCTTGGGATGAGTTCTACCGCAACTACATTCATCTGACATTATGTAAGTTATATCTCCAGTCCTATACCTTATCAATGGTAATGCTTCCTTAGTTAGTGAAGTTAGAACAAGCTCTCCCTTTTCACCTTCACTCAAAACATCTCCAGTTTCTGGATCAATTACTTCCACTATATAGTGATCTATCCATATGTGCAAACCGTTTTGCTCCTCGCATTCAAAGGCAACTCCTGGCCCATTCATCTCGCTCAATCCATAACTGTCAAAAGCTTTAAGTCCGAAAGCATTTTCCAATTTCTTTCTAAGAGATTCACTCCAAGGTTCAGCTCCGAAACATCCAATCTTTAGGCTTAAATTACTTGGATCTATATCCATAGATTCTGCAACCTCCTTTATATGTAAAGCGTAGCTTGGAGTGCAGTGTATCGCTGTTGTTCCAAAATCGAGCATGAATTGTATCTGCCTTTTGGTATTTCCAGTTCCAGAAGGAATTACCATGGCACCAATCCTTTCAGCTGCATAGTGAAATCCCAATCCACCCGTAAAGAGCGTATGGCTTACCATATTTTGAAAGACATCCTTCTTCCTTATTCCTGCCATGTACAGACATCTCGCACACATATTTATCCAGTTCTCTAAATCTCTTGCAGTGTATCCCACAACTTTCGGCTTTCCAGTAGTTCCGCTTGAGGTATGTATTCTTACAATTTCTTCCTTAGGAACTGCAAAAAGACCGAAGGGATAATTTTCTCTAAGATCATCTCTTGTTGTAAATGGTAATTTTGAGAGATCTCTCAAGCTTCTAATATCATCTGGATGAATTCCAACTTCCTTAAATTTTTCCCTATAGAATGGAACATTATCGTAAGCATGTTTGACTACCCATCTTAACCTCTTAATTTGAATTTCTTCCAACTCCCTCCTTGACAAAATCTCCTCCTTCTCCCAATATTTGTTAGAGTGTGGCATAGTTTCAAGGTGATCGTTCGATATTTATCGTTTTGCTTTATTTCTAAAATCCAAGCTTCTTGAATTTGAGAGGTAGCTTACCCTTCTCAAGTTTCTTCATCTTCTTCATAACACTCTTCATAGTCCTGTAATACTTGAGAAGTTCCTTTACATCCTGAGGTGTAGTCCCGCTACCTATTGCAATCCTTCTAATTCTTGATGAATTTATTATCTTTGGATTTAGAAGTTCTTCCTCTGTCATTGAATCCATTATAACCTTGAACTTCTTCATCTTCTCTTGAGTAATCTCCATTATATTATCATCTATCTTCAATCCAAATCCAAAAGGTAAGAGTTCAAAAATCTTCTTTATTGGCCCCATCTTCTGCATTGCTTCAATCTGCTTGTAGATGTCTTTAAGTGTGAATGTTCCCTTTATAAACTTCTCTGGCTCCAAATCCTCCTCTTTTGCAATTCTTTCAACCTTTTCTATCAAAGCTTTTATATCACCCATTCCAAGCAAACGTGAAACAAATCCTGTTGGATCAAACCTTTCAAAATCTTCAACTCTTTCACCAGTACCAATGAAGGCAATAGGAATCCCAATTTCTCTTGCCGCTGACAAAGCTCCACCACCTTTGGCAGTACCATCGAATTTTGTTATTATGATACCATCAATTCCTATTGCCTCATGAAAGGCTTTAGCCTGCTTAGATGCCAACTGACCCATTGCAGCATCTAAAACGAGCAACTTATAATCTGGATTTGAAACTCTGGCAATTTCTATCATTTCATCTATGAGATCTCTTTCCAGAGCATGTCTACCGGCAGTATCTATTATTATCATATCGTAATCTCTCAAATTTTTCAAAGCATCTCTTACAATTTTTACAGCATCTCTTCCATTCTTTTCTCCATAGAAAGATATTCCATAATTTTCTGCTAACTGTTTCAACTGCTCGTATGCAGCAGGTCTCCAAGTGTCTGCACAAACAACAGCAGTTTTCAAACCCTTATCTTTGAAATATTTTGCCAATTTTGCAGCTGTAGTTGTTTTACCACTTCCCTGCAAACCAACAAGCATTATTTTTGATTTTCTGAGAGGAATTTCCAAACCTTCTCCAATACCTCTCAAAAGTTCTTCATAAACGATCTTAATTACATGCTCCTTAGGATTTAAACCTTCTAAAACCTCCTCACTCAATGCCCTCTTCTTTATGGCATCGCTTATCTCCTTAACATGCCTCACATTTACATCAGCTTTAATCAAGGCTCTTTGTATATCTCTAACTATCTCCTCAACCAAAGCTTTGTCTACCGTAGTTGATCTCGTTATCTTCCTTATAACATCCTTGAGTGATTCGAGTGCCATTGATTGAAATGGATACTAATATTTAAATTGTTTTGGGATTTTTAAAGACCAGTAGGGCAATCTACAAATTTTACATCCACATCGAACTCTTGTCCTACAACTTTCATAAGTGCCTTCAAACCAAAAGTTTCAGTTGCATAATGTCCAGCAAAAACAACATTTATTCCTCCCTCCTTTGCCAAATGATATATACTGTGATCATGCTCTCCCGTTATGAACAAATCCAAGCCTTTTTCTATGCCTTCACTCAAAGCAAATCCCCCTCTTCCTGAAACAACACCAATTCTCTTAACGTATTCATTTCCGAATCTTAGAACTTTTAAATTTGGATTTAATTTGCTTTCAATCAATTTCAATACTTCTTTTAGATGAACTTCTCTGTCATAGACTCCAATGTATCCAATTTCCTTGCCCTGATAATTTCCAAATCTTTCAACTGGATCCATACCCAATATCTTGAGAATTTGGGCATTGTTTCCTATTGAGGGATGAGCATCTAAGGGAAGGTGAGCTGCATAGAGAGAAATTTCGTTCTTCAGAAGGAATTCAATCCTTCTCTTTATTATACCTCTGACATAATCTATTCCTCCCCATATCAATCCATGATGAACAACTATCATATCTGCTCCAATCTCCTTAGACCTTTCAAATACATCCATGCAAGCATCAACTGCAAATGCAATTCTATTTACCTCATTTTTCCCCTCAATCTGCAAGCCATTGTTAGATTTATCCTCCCATTCATCTATTTTTAAGAAATCATCTAAAAATTCCACTATTTCAATCAATTTCATTTTATCACCATCATCTTCTCAAAACACCCAACTCAGTTAGCCTTTCAGGTAGATAAACATCTGTTACGAAGTTTAGACCGTACTTTGCTAAAGCCTGTTGTTCTGATTTTTTACCCAATTCAAGCTGAAGTTCTATTTCTTTCTTCCAAAAATCATTGTTGAATCTTGGATCTGATAAAATGGAATTTAGTGCTTTCACATCTTCATCAGTTAGCCTATCTGATGGTAATTTATACTTCAATATATCTGACGGTCTTATTCCAACAAACAGGGCTGATGGTGTTGCAAGGTATTCGGAGAGGTGTGCCGATTTTATTGAACCGTAAGCTACACTTGCATAAATTCTGTAACTCCAAGGATCCCCATCTGTAAAAACAACAACAGGCAAACCCAATTCCGAATTTAACCTTTTTAAGAGTCTTCTTGTACTTCTTGCAGGTTGACCTTTAAGATGAACTATTATTGCATTGTAATCCTCATCAAATCCATTTTCAACCAGTCTGTCTCTCATACCTCCCGTTTCAATTGCAATGACAAAATCAGCATTGCACTCCAGAAATTCCAATTTATCTACATTTGTAGGAATTTGATAACCTGCCTCACCAACATCATCTTGGCAATGTATTATTCTTTCACCTCTCCTAGTTCTTTCCTTAATCTTTATATCACCGAAGACAGTAGCTCCATCCTCTTCAGGTCTAACGTTAAAGAATTCCCTCTGCAAACCTGTTAAAATCTCAAGATCTTCTATAAGTCTATCACTCTCAATTTGTTCTTTAAATTTTGCAATTCCCCAGTTTTCGGAGATGTAGTATATTTCTCTCAAGGTTGAAGATTTGTTTTGGGTTAACTGCTCCTTTAAAAATCCTATTAGATAAATCATCTTAAGAATTTGGTATGCTCCCTTCAAACTCTTAGCAGATCTTATAGATTTTCTATCTCCATAAACCCATACCTCACTATCCTCCTTAAACTCTATATTTTGTTTAGTTCTGGTTGTTATCTCAATTTCTGGAATTTCTCCTCTTTTCATTTGATCGTAAACACATTCAACTATCTTCAAAAGTTCTGTAAGGGCATTCATCTCTCATACTTCATCCATGACTTTAAAAATCTTAGTATCCATTGAACAACCTCTCTCCCAAGAATTCTGGCAAACCAGCTTTTATTACAGCATTGTAAACCTCTTGAATATTATACTTCACCCTTCTAAACTTCATCTCATTCCTTTCGGTATCGTATATTGCAAATGCTGAGTCTGGATTTCCATCTCTAGGCTGACCAACACTACCGGGATTTGCAAAGAATAAATTCTTATGCCACCTAATGAACTGAATGTGTGTATGTCCTACAACAACATTTCTTTCTAAATCTGAAAGAATATAGTCTATTCTTGGATCATCGGGAAAAACATACTCCTCTATTGCCCTCAAATCTTCTGCTGGAATTCCGTGATACATCGTGAACCATGTCGTTTCTATATTTATCGGCAGATTTGAAAGCCAATTCAGACTGTTTTCAGTTAAATTCTTTCTTGTCCATTCCCCAGCAATTCTTGCATATACGTTAAATCCGAAGAAGTCACCAGTAACTACTGCATAGTCATGATTACCCATCACACTCCTTACATTCTCTCTTTTTAGAATTTCGATGACTTCATTGGGGAAGGGATAATATCCTACAACATCTCCGGCACAGTATATTTCATCACAGTTATTTAGATGCTTTAAAACTTCCTCCAAAGCTATTAAATTTCCATGAATATCTGATATCAATCCAATTTTCATTATATCACCTCATAACTATCTTTTGCAACAATTCTACCTTCATACTCTATCGAAACTTTGATTATATCACCTTCTTTTAATAAAATCGATCCTTTCTTAATTCTAAAACCTACAGTCTCTCCAGAAGACCAAACTCCATCAGATTTGTAACTTATTTCACCCATATACTTACTGTAATGATTTGGGTTCAAATCTATTATATCTTCACCTTCTATAGCCCCTTCAGATAGATTATTTATACCAATACCAAATTTCCATGGAAATTCTTGAAGAATGCAGGATTTTATTTCATTTTCTCTTTGAACAGTTAAGTGTATTCTCATATTTTTAACTTCAATGCTATCTCCTCCAACATGCTTTAAAATAACAATTTGATTATCGAATTTGTTTTCACCTTCTCCAGTTATATCAACAATTTTTATCTTAACAAAGACTGGTCTACCAATCTTTATATCTGTTTCAAGTATGTATAAAGTTGAAGATGCAAGTATGACAAGAATTACAAGAAGTATGGAAGAAATTATCTGACTAAATCCTTTCGACAATCTCATACTTGCTCAGATCAAAATCTTCTGCTCTTCCAAACTCGTATTTGATTAGGGCAGTTACTATCTTGGCATTGTATTTGGATATGTTGAAAATTGCTTTTACAGGCAAATTTTCATATATGTACACCTTCACATTTACTCTATCCAAAAGAGGATCGGTTATGTTGTATTTGAATACATCTGTATCAACTTGAGAACCATTAACTATTAAATTCTCCTTTCCAATATAAACTACGTTTTCTGCTCTATCAAATGTTCTTACAACTTCTGAAATTGTAATTATTGGCAATCCCTTATATCTTACAATTGAGTTTTGAACTCTATGCTTTGTCACATAATCGGAAATTCTTGGCATGTATAAGTAATAATATTCTCCATCATCAACTATAACAGCATCTTTCAAAGCTTCGTTTAACCTTACATAAACGTAGTCATCGCAGTTCGAATTCAAGCCTTTGAAACGAATTATAGTTTTGTTGTTGATTATGTCAAGTTTAAAGGTATAATTGACATTACATTCCATAATCTTTAGAGAATACTCTTCAACTCTTAATTTATCTATTTTCTGGAAATTTTCTTTAACAGATTGTAGTGTATTCTGCTTTGTTTGAACACATAAAGACAAAAGAATAACTAGAATTGTAAATACTAGATATTTTTTCATGATTTAAGTTAAATTATGTAAATATAAGTTTTGTGTTGTAGATCACCGAAAGTTGTATATACTAACTAAACAAAATATTAAATATAGGTGGGTGAAGTAAAATGTTGAGCATACTACTGACGTCAATAATAATTTTGAATCTCTTTGCCATGTATCCAACAGTATCCAATCCACTTTCAGAGGACTTAAACGGTAATGTTGTTCCAGATATTGTAGAAATGCATAAAATCTCTTATCAACCTGCAAAGATTCCAAGTTTTACAGTCGTTAGCACAATTGTTACAATAGTTTTCATAGTAGTGGTGCAAATTGTATCAGTAGTATCAAAGAACGAAGTTGATTATAGGACTGACTTTGACATACTTGTGAAGTTGTTTAAGTCTAAGTTTAAGGAGGTGGTGTAATATGAAGTGGAAAGTTCTTGTTGCTATTTTGGTAGTTCTTTTGGTCTCAACATTTGTGTATGCACAAACAACTGGAACTGCTCTTTCAGAGGATGGAGACGGAGACGGAATGCCAACTGTTGTGGAAGAGCATGTTGGAACAGATCCCGACGATTCAATGAGTTGTATCAGTGCGGGAGGATTAGCTGAAGAAAATGTGTTGTTGGAGCCCAGTGAGTGAGGGGGGTGATAAACAAATGCTATTGAGAGTTGTTCTAGCAATTGCAATATTATTGGCAATAATATCAACAGCAAACGCTGGAGAAGAAATAACGGTCAACGTTTCGGCAGATCCATCTACGGTCGTCATAGGAAAAGATGTGGAAGTTACATTAACATTGAAAGGAGCAACTGAAGAAATCACAAGCTATGAGCCTTTGGATGTAATGCTGGTAATGGATTGCAGTGGTTCCATGAAAAGATATGGAGATATAATTGCTGGCCCATACAATGTTGAATTGACAACATCTTACAAGAAAGTAGGAGAATTTACACTTAGTAGTACATCAGATGTAGAAGTTATGCTTCAGACATTGCCAGGTAGAGGTTTTGGAGCGGATGTGTACCTCGAACCCTATGATAAATTCTATGCATACATAAAGAAAGGATCGTGGAAATCTAATGCTAAAATTGGATATTCTACCGTCAGATGGTACAATGTTGAACCAGGAACATATGAGGTTTATGCAAAACTTGGTATATATGTGGAGGGTAAGTCCCAGCCGAATAGAGTTTTTGCAGTAGAATTGCCTCCAAAGAGAATTGATGGAGCAAAGAATGCCGCTAAATCATTTATAGATCTATTGGACGAGAGTAAAGATAGGTTGGGATTGGTTAAATTCCATTCCAGTGATCTAGAACATTCACAAGTTAATGTAATAACAACTCTTTATGCATTTGAGAAGAACTCTGCAAAATGGGCTGTAAACGGTTTACCGGCAAGTGGTGGAACTCCAATGGGTGAGGGACTCAAAGTTGCAATAGATCATTTGATAGAATATGGAAGAGAGGATGCTGTCAAGGTAATAATTCTATTTACGGATGGTTGGTGGAATATGGGATGTAATCCAATTGATCAAGCTAACAGGGCTAAGGATAATGGAATTATAATATACACAATAGGATGGGGAGGTGTTAACGAGGAAGAGCTTAGGGAGATTGCAAGTATAACTGGTGGCGAGTATTATTATGCTTCAACGAGTGAAGATTTGGAGCAAATATATGAAAAAATCGCTAAAAAGATTACTAAGATAGTAGCCAAGAACATTACAGTTGAATTTGAACTGAGTGACGATGTGGAGTATGTAGGTGGTGCAACTATTGAGCCCGATATTGAAGGAAAAATGTTAAAGTGGAGTATAGATATACTATCTGCAGATGAAACTTGGGAGGTTAAGTTCAAAGTTAAACCGAAAATTGAAGGAACTGTTAATATAAATACACCAGATTCTGAGGTTGCATACTACATGGGTGACGAAATGAAAGAAGTGGAAATACCAGTCGTAAATATTACAGTTAATAACAATCCGCCAGAGATAAACGTTAATGATAGATATGAAGTTACAGAAGGTGAAACTCTAACGTTCACAGTTACTGCTAGCGATCCAGATGGACATAACGTAACAGTCTCAGCTGAGAACTTGCCAGAAAATGCAAGCTTCGATGGGTATACATTCACATGGACACCTGATGAGTCCTTTGTCAGTGCAGGGTTTAGAGATGTGACTGTAACTTTTGTAGCGACAGATGAATTTGGTTCTTCTGCAACAAATCATACAACAATAAGAGTTTTCGATAAGCAATCCGTCGTATCAAATGTTGTCGTGACAAGTACCGATATAAGTATAACAATAGCAAATAAGGATAAACTCAGTAACAACACATATAATATTGGAGATGTAATACCAGTAATACTCAACATTACAAGTGGTGATAACTTTACACACAATGTAACTATAGTCGTAAAAGTCAATGGTAAGGGGATTTTCAATGAGACTTTCTACAACGTAATATCCACTAACAACAATACAACATTCGTTCCAAATGCTGCAGGAACTTACAATATCACCGTATGTGCCTGGAACACAACAAATTCAAGTATACGTGGGTCTGACTATGTGAACATAAATGTCTATGTAAAACCAATTCAATAATTTTATTTTTTATTTTATTGAAACGTTGTATAGAGTTATTGTTCCTTCATTTAACGATATATTCAGATAATTATTGCCACTTACATAATTGAATTTATCTAAAGCTCTTGCAAATGCATCCTTCAGCTTAGAATCTTTGAAAGTTATATTGATATAACTTCCATTGTATATTCTCACATTTTCCCTCTCAATTGAAAGGGATTTCATGCCAGTGAATGCCAAATCGCATGTAAGATTTATTATCTGAATGTAAGATTTACTCCCATTTACAAAAGGTGGATCAGTTAATACAATACACTCATTGTCAAAACATTCAACAACTGCACCAAAAACTAAATAAATCTTCATTCCATCTATACTGTAAACTAATCCAGTAATGTTTGAGCTTTTACCACTGAAATTTACATTTGCAATCTCATCTGAATATATAACACCTTTCTTAACATTTAGATTAACTATTTTTTCTTCAGCAATTCCAAGAGCTATAGAAGAAATATGATCCCTCAAAACTATGAATTCACCTTCCATAACTTTCATATTTGCATAATTCTCATAACTGCGTATCTGTGGCATTGCTTGGAGATAAACCAATGTAAGAAAGAATGAGACCATAACGAAAACTAAAATGTATCCATATATCTCCGAAACCCCTACCTTCTCACGTTTATACATATCTCTCCAACCCCATACGATTCAATTGATAAACTAGTTTCATACCTCAAACCACTCAAATTTACGCATGCAGAATATTTTGAAGATTTTGCACATACAGTCTCACCTTCATACTGAACACCGTAAGTCTCACCCGCAATATTACTTGGAATACTTTTATTGTAAGTTAGAGATGTATCGTGAGGTAAAAATATTACTGCTCCAAAAACATCGTTTGCAACTGAATTTACAATATCGTTAAGTCTTGAATAGACTGCTACTGAACTGCCAATGACATTCAGTAAATCTCCCAAGCTGGATATAACCGTATACAACATTGATAGCATTACAAGAGCTATTATAAGGAATATTACTACTCCCTGCCCCTTCATTTCATCACCCAATCTTTTTATTATTAAATTTTATTATAATATTATTTGCTTCAAGACTTCCATTGATTTCTATATAATTCTGTTCTTTACAAATATCTATATCAAGCAAATATCCATGTCTTGCAAAAATCTTTGCCAAATCTTCTTCCAATGTTTTATTATCTTCCCAATCACCATTTTTATATGATCTTGCAATCTCATGTGTTAAAGCCCTCACTTCATAGTATGGCAATTCTGTAAGCCCTCTTGAAACCTCGTAACCAGATTTCATAGCTTCGTTAAGTGCTATGGATAATATTAAAACTGTAAATGAAAATATTACAGCAAATATGAGGAGCCATTGTCCTCTACACGAACCAGACATAGATCCTCACCTCGTAAGTTGAATTATTGGCAATCAGAACTCTAAAGCTTGAAACAACATCTTTATATTCTGGAATTGGATAACCAGCTCTGCAAAAAACATTATAATTTTCACTGACATTGTATATAGTCAAATTTGTTCCTAAGGATAGATTGTTGAAAAGTGGTTCCGATATATTACCCTCGAAATAATTTTCTAATCCACTACAGTCATCATTGTAAATGTAAATGTATAGAGTACTTACTCCACTGCTGTTTTCAATTGTTAGGAGAGTTAAGATGTCATCTGCATACTTTTTGAGTTGTAGAGTTCTAAATTCAGATAATCCACTCTTTGGATTTGGAATTGACATAGCCATGAATAGTGTAGTCAGTATTATTGCAGATGCAATTACAGCTTCAAGCGTATGTATTTGACCTTTACCACACATAGACAACCAGCCTCTTCATAGATGTTTCATTTATGCATATATTACCACTATCTATACAATTGTAAACATCATCCATCACAACCAATCTTTCAAACTTTGCAACCTCTCCATATTCTGGAATTGGATAACCAATCTGATATTCAACTTTGCCATCAAGATTTCTCAATGAAATGTTGTAGTGATACAGACTTGAATTTAGAGTTAAGAGAATTGAAAGATTTCTCCAGAGTCTTTCACCACTTTGATTATCAAATCTACGACTATCATTCCACCAAGATTCATTGAAA
>Ga0190367_1000915_pt1 | contig 18823 bp, 25 predicted proteins | sample 4872181011_MG_FD_171838 | JGI IMG/M metagenome (GOLD analysis project Ga0190367, IMG submission 171838) | Hydrothermal vent microbial mat bacterial communities from Southern Trench, Guaymas Basin, Mexico - 4872-18-10-11_MG | ecosystem: Environmental > Aquatic > Marine > Hydrothermal vents >...
GATAAGGCCAATTCGCTTTCACTTTATCCTCAGAGCCTAAGTAGCACTTCTGACGGCCGTGCAGAATAAGGATGTAGATACGCCCACCCCGCCGCATCTTGTAGAGTTTCCCTAGCCGCCCACACTTAGGACAGATTACTTCTTCAGGGCTCTGGGCCTGAGCTTGGTCTACAGCCGTATTACAGCCCGTCTGAGCTCCCTGGAGCTGAGGAGTTATCTGAGTCACACTTATGGGGATGTATATTGGTACTATTGTGGCTTGATGCTGACCCACGGATAAAGCCATGATAACCGCCTCCTTAAACTCCTTAATGGCTTCGATGAGCTCCTGGGACACCTCAAGCCTCACCACGAGCTCCCTGGGGAAGCTCGCTGCAGGCGTGGTCGGTGAGCTCACGATAAGCTCCGGCTCAATAGCGGGCTTGGCCCTGTTAACCGTAGGAGCCGAGGATGCCTCTGAGGCCGTGAAATCAGGCGAGGGCTCTACTCCCCTCTGAGCTAAGATATCAAGCCATGGATTATCTTGGAAGAAGCTCGGCAGGCCTGACTCCTCTCCGCTCCTCTGAGCCAATTTAATCTCCTCGAGAGCTAGAGAAGGCGAGACTACTATTTAAAGATTTGCCTAACACATCTGAAATTCAGCGTTGGAGATTTACAAAAACCTAAAGGAGGCTAGACGACAAAAAGATATGGGGGTGAACTCATGAGTGATGAGTATGAAGAGGAAGAGGAGGAGATACCTATATGCCCTGAATGTGGCTACATACTCAGCACGGACGTTGTAATAGATAAGAAGACTGGCCAGATAGTAGTACACCTCTATTGCGAGGGGCCTGGTGATGATGTATATGCGGCCGTCATATTCACTGGCTTTACCCAGGATGATCTGGATATGTTATTCGAAGAAGGACAAACAATACGACGTGAGGCAATGATCAAACTATTGAAACGTGAGCCCGAGCCCTACGAAGAGGAGTGGGAAGAAATTGAAAATGACGCTGGAGAGTGATTGAACACCTCCCGTGCTAATAATAGTTAACTTTATATCCTTGAGCCCAGAGTTAATAGCACCGGAGAGGCCATGCCCATCGAATATGATGAGCGGTGGCTTCAAGGCAAGATTCTCGTATGGATGAATGAAGCTATAAAAGAGCGAAATTTACCATTCGAGTGTGTAGAGCAGGAAATACGTATAGAAACCCCCTCAGGACGTAGACGATACCCAGACTTAGTTGTTTGGTATAAGCGTGGTGTTAAAGCCGCCTGCCTTATAGAACTTAAAAGGCCTATATTTGACCCATATGATGAGGAGTTAGTCAATACAGCATTAATGAAGGCTACCAGTGCAGGCATCCCCTTCTTTGCGACTTGGAACGTGAACAAATTAGTCCTCTGGGAGACTTTCAGGCCTGGAACCGATTTACTTGATAGGAGCTTAATGCATAAGGATGTTACTGATATTAAACGCATAGCTGAGGTCGTTGGGCGGGCGGGGGGCAAGTAGCCCAAATACGACCACCATCCTTGAGAAGAGCCCTGACGAGCTCAGGATCCAAATCCCCAAACAATAGTGTATTCCTCGCCTCTCGGCCTCCACTTCCGCCCTCACTCCTCTCACCCTCGCTATTTCTAAGCCCTCTTGACTACTTAAAGATTTAGGCGGATGTTTAAATAGATGAGAGAAGTGAAGTTAGCAAGATAAATAAGGCTTTCCAGATCAAGTGGATAGACGCTGGTGTTAGTGATGAAAACCGTGATTGACTCAGATCTGATGCGTTAAAGCCATTAGGCTCATCGCTATCACTAATGAGATAATCGTTAGAGTGTAGGCTATAGCTACCTCTGTGCTCTCGGCTCTCGCTAACCTCTCAATCTCGATGGTATTAAGCATCTTAAAGGTTAAAACTCTCTTCCTATGTCTTATTCGCTTTGAGTATCTCCCGAGTGCTCTTAGAACTTCTTTATCAGGTATCTTACTCTCAACTCTTTACTCAGGACTTTAACTTCCTCAGCCAGTTTGAGAAGAGCACACTCATCGAGAATAGGACAGGAAGAACAGATAGGATGCCCCCCTAACTCTCTTCTTCAACTGCCTGAGGTTCTTTTATACCACTTATCATGTTGCTCAGAGCATCCGAATAGAAGAAGCAAAGAGCATCTTTTAGGGGGGCTAGACTTCTCGTTCTCTGAACTTTACCTTTCCAAACCTTCAAGCATACATACCAGTAGACTTTAGAATCTTTAGAATCGGGATTAGATGTCTTAGGAGTGTAACTGCACTTATGTTGGTAGATGCTTATGCCGTATCCTTTACGCTTACGTTTCATTTAGCCCCCCGCAGGCATGTTAGACTAAACAGTTTAGCGTATTTAAACACTCCTCCCGGGCTTTTTAGAAAATTTTAGAGGAATTTAGAAGAGAAGCTAAGGTTATCTAACTTCTCCGGATATGAACTAGCGGTGAGTAAAGTGAGAGAGCGGAAAGAGAACACCCATGATGAAGAACCCCTCGAATGCACTATTAGAGGCCCTACGTGCGGTGAGCCCATGTGGTTATTAGGCATGGGTATTGGAGTTATAGAAGCATTTATCCGTCTGTTGGGTAGTCTCCCACACGCACGGCAACGAAGAGCCTTCTGTGGAAACTATCTATGAGATATGTGTTTCAAAGGACGAATGTAAGCGAGTGCCGGTCTGCACGAAAATATATCGGGGAATGTTCTCAAATGTTGAGTATACGGAAGACGGCGTCATGATCATAAAAGAGTATCCGTGCAGATGCCCTCTAATGGGGATACCACTAATCTACATCGACAGAAAACATCGAGAAACATCACGAAAACAACCATTAGGAGCGATTAACCTTAACAGATATATATCCTGTGTCTTCACACCTGTAATGGAGGTGAAGATATGAGCAGGCGCGCGAGTCCCGACGCAGAAGATCGTAACACCGTTGAAAATCTTAGTGAAGTAAGTGCAACCTTCTGGAAAGCCGTCTTAAGGTTATGGTGGACTGATCTATTTAGAGCATCACTCATTATGAGGGCACTCGGACTTAATGGATTAGAACAGTTGGCTCGTGACTTACCCTCATGGTTTAAGAAGAGGGGGATAACCACTCCCTCAGAAAGAAATTTCCTGGCCTGTCTAGAGAGCATTAAAATACTCGATTGTCTTGATTATGGTAGGTACAAGGAGACGGATTGCTATAGAATCCTAAGTGAAAGGTCCGAGAACGCATATAACCTAATCCTAGCAGCACTCCTCGTTAGAGGAGAAGAGTACGTGAAAAACTCTATGACGAAAACGTTAGGAGATGTGCTATTAACCGCCGAGGATACCCTTAAGCAGCGAGGTTTAACAGATGAAGAAATAATGATATTAAAACACAAGGCCAAGAAATGCCTTGAACTTGCTAGTGAAGCTCGATCGGAGGCTGCAAAAGAATACGTACAAAGAATAAGAATAAAGCAATCATATTAGTTCTCGTAGTTCGTAAAACCGTAAAGCTTAATAAGACCTCCTAGTAATACTCCCTTCCGGGGTCAATCCATGAGGTTTATGAAACCTCGAAAGGTTATATGGTTACCTGAGAACCTACGCGAAACTAGAACCCACGCGAAACTATTAATTAGACCTCGTAGCTTTCTATTAGCAGTTGCGCTATTAATTGGATTAATATGTGCTCCATACGTGTATAACCACTTAAACTACTTAAATGATGTATTAGTCTCCTCAGGAGAGGGTATTCGTGTATCAAAGATTATATGGTTAAACAGCGTAGAATGGAGCACAGAAAGGCCACAGCGTTATACATACTTCGATAAAATAATTAACAATACCTTTTACAATGGAACGCTTTACATGACCCTACTAATTCATGTAGGTGATTTCCGCCCTAATGTGCACATGCCTGGGTATGGGTACCGTGATTGCCTAAGTCTTAAGATCATCGCGAATGTCTCGATTAGCGAGGGTGCTGTCCTCTCCATTACCTTATGGTATGTCCGGTCCACTGACTCGGGCATGCTTATAGGGATCCCCTCTCTTAAGGGAGGTGAGAATTCCAAGATAACCATACCTGAGCTATTTGAGAAAACTTGTTTATATAATCTCAGGTTAGTGGATCACAGAGGTTATAAAAATGCTACACATTTCATTACTTATTTCAAATGCGCCCCAAAAGAGCAGAAGCAGGCAAATGAATATGGAATTATAAATCTAATAGATTGGATATTGTCAGACGATAATGAAGACCAACTTAGCATAATTCTCGAATTAGTATGGATGAGTTCTCAAGCGTCTCGCAAAATATACATGATATATATGCCTGCGTTGGTCAGGGCGGTGAGACCGTGAAATGGCTGTGGATAGTGGTGCTAATGGTTATAGTAGTCACCTTATCCCTTTCGTTAGCTATACCCTCAGCATCTGCGTGGGAGGTAGAAAGACCCTCCGGTTATGTCTATTTCGATGAAGTAATCGCTAATGCTACCGCTGATGGCATTTGCAAGCCCCTGGCGGCGGTAGGATTAGGAGTTCACATAATTGATTTCTCTCCAGGAGGGGATGGCACTGACGCTCTAAGACTTGCTATTGTTGCTACTGCTAACACTCGACTTGGTATTGATTACCTAACTATGTGGAGATCCATGTATTCATACGAAGAGAACGTTAATTGGGGTAACTTTCCTCATTACATAGACATAACCTCAAAACTTTCAGGTCGAGATGACGATGGCTACTGGCTCAATATCACGGAATTTGCTTACGATTTTATCTACGAGCCCGAGAAGAAGTGGTGTATCCGGTTCTATGGAGGACCGGGAAGCGGCGAGTACGACCGTATTTGGATATGCATCAACGGTTTTATTAGTGTTGTAGATAATTCAACTAACCCTGTAGGCAATATCCCGAACCGGGATAGACCGAATGGTGTGATAGCCCCATATGGACAGATCTCAAGCTAGATGAGGAAAGCCGTATAGAGGCTTATATGGGAACCATTTACGGTGTCGACAGCACATGGCTGGTTATCAGATGGATTGATGTCATAGATAAGAGTAGCGGTAATAGACAGACTTTCGAGACTTGGTTATTGGTAGCGTCACCTGAATATTTTGCTAAGAGTGACGAACAAACCCCAATACTCTTCATATATAGATCAATTAACATACCGGACTACTCCTCGGTAACAATAGGTATTGAAGACGAGCGTGGATATAAAGGCCTCACAGCAGATCAGGTAGAGAATCGTGTACTTGAGTTTCAACAGTCATGGCCAATTATTAGTATAGAGTCGCTAAGAATATACTGTAAACCGGATAGTGGAGATATAATTTGGCGCTTCGAAAGCACTGAAGAGGGCGCACAACCCTTACTTACCATAAACTTATATGGATTTGAATATACTGAAGCAGCACCGAGACCTTCTCCCAAAGAGATTATAGTAAAATATAAAGAGGCTCTTAGGAATAAATGCACTTTACTTCTAGGGAAGGCTCTTCTCACTAAAGCACTGAGCACTGCGCTCGGATGTCCATACATAGGTTTCGCTGGAGGTTTGGCAATAGGAAGTATACTCATATATGTTGAAAATCGTGAAGAATTAGCTCGTGCGTTGCGGGAAGAGTGCGAAAAAGAGCCAACTACTGGTATAGAAGACGGCGCACACTTTATTGAAGCCTACTCAGTGGACGTGTACGATCTTCCACTTCCTGATGATAATGGCGTATGGAATAAACCCACGGATGCTGCTTTAGGGGTCTACGTTGATTGGGTGTTTCCTGATAATACCGAAAAATCGTCACTCATTATTGGTGCTCAACTGACTTACCAGTTAAAACACGATGATGGCACTATAGAATATCGCTCTTTCACCACAGAGCGAAAGATTACCTTTAGTAGGGATGCTGGTGATGATGCTGAAAGCGCTGTGGATCTATCAAACTATGTTAATATCACTCATAGCGAGCTTCATGCTAGAGCTTACTTAAGTGTTCTTTATGATGCAGAAAATAACTACAGAGTTTATGTTGAAGATGGTTATAGGATCGTGGTCAGAATAGCCATAAATAAGACGAATATTGATGCCACCCTAGACGACCTCGCTTTAAGACTATACATTATAAATAGTTATGGAGAGGAAACACTAGTTAATGGCGAAATTGTTACTATCGGAGGAAAGCAATACTTACAAGCGTATTACGATGTATCTGGTGGTTATTATGTTTACATTGAGGTTAGCGTGCCTGATGACCCTGACGATCCTGACTTCGAGGGCTTATATGATATGTTTATATACATAACAGCATCACCAACGGAAGGAGACCCACCTATATCTACAGGCATAGATACAGACGGAGACGGCGTGCCAGATATATACATAATCTGAGTTTACAAGAAAATTGTTTTTGTGCAATCAGCTCTTTACGATCCAAGCTAATGGAGTTCCCTTCTCGTCAGACGGCTCAGGCCGTCTGGGAAGACCCGAAGCGCATGCCGTGCTTTTCGCTTTCCGAGAGCTTTTTCCAGACGTGTTCTATGTCTATGCCCTATATGAGCCGTACAGAGGTCTGCTCACTTATGAAGTAGCCTTCTGCAGGGTCCCTATGTTCATGTGGGTAATGGTCTCCGTAAACTCGTGACCAAAGCCATTTGCCGAGATAACGAAGCCCAGCTATGTAGCATTGGCCCACGATATCGTTAAGAAAGTATATCCAACAATTCTTGAGCGTGAGTTCACGAAGCTGGCCGCTGAGGCCTGTATCAAGGTATCACCTAGAGGTGAGAAACAGGCCTTAGCATGTGGCCTCACTTTGGCCTCATCAATAGGTTGTTCTTCTGGCTATGCTCTGATAGGCGTCTGTACGAACTACCAAGCCTACATTTTCTCCCGATAGGAGCCACTAATCCTGAGTTGAGTTACCGGCTCGTTAAGTTCGCCGTGAAAAAAAAAGCCGTTGAAGCAGGGCATGATGCCCTAGTCTTGGCCATGGGTCATATGTCGGTAGCCATGGCCATAATGAAGGCGTGTGCTTTCATAGAGGCGCAGGTGAAGCCTGGACATGTTCACCTTATCATTGTGTAAATGTAAAAAGAGTTCCAGGGCATAATACTCCGAATATATTGGGAGTGATATATCAGCAGTAGTATCAGGCTTCTGACTTTTTAAAAATCTAAGTCATGGAAGTTAAAACTCAGAGTGCTCCTCTTTGGCTCTGAGATACATTGGGCTTTTGACCCGCAGAAATGTGAAACAGTAGAGCTTAAGCTAAAAGTCGCTAAAACGTCTGACTTCTTAAGCTAGGGAACGACATCCTAATTTAATCCCTAAGTGGCGTATGCTTTTTGTGGTAATTCATTACCCTATGGCTGTGAAGGTAGAGGTGGATCAGAGTATTAAGATAGAGCAGACTCATGCGGACACCCGTATTGGGGTAGTCAGAGGGCATCAGAAGCTTCTCGTGATAGTTGATGCTTACCTCTCTCACACGCTTTAAACATCTCTAAGATGTCCTGTGGTTTCCTCAAGGGGCGCATGTAGCGGTCTAAGTAGCTCACGCATTTCTTGATGTACTCTTCATCCTTACCGTTCTCTTTCATCCAATCTACGAACTTCACTTTTACATCATCGTTCCAGATGACGGTCAGACCCGTCTGGATAGAGCTTGAAGGCTCCGCTAAGGGAATGCCTGTAATGGCCTCTTTTGCCGCTCTGAGTGCTTCCGCATATTCTTGTAAGCTCATGCCCATTGCAGGAGCAAGGATTATGCTCTCTCCTAAAGGTATTATGTTGCTAGAGCTGCCCGAAGAGGAAGAGGTATGCGAAAGTGTTGGTGATTGAGGGCCTTGAGAGCCCGTGGGCCATACGGCCCGCGCGGGTTCGAAACCCGCCCCCGACGCCAGAGCATGGTGCTGCCTCTTTTATCCGCCCTCCCAGCCAGTAGGGCTGGGGCTGAGGGGACGAGCTTGCCTGCTGCTGTCGCGGGCTTGGAGATAGAGCTGATAGCCCACGCCACGGAGGACTTAGATAAGGTGCTCGCGGCCGCCAAGAACATCCTGCCGCCGGGCGCCGGGGAGCGCGTGAAGTTCAAGGTCAAGGAGTACAAGGGCCATTATGGTAATCCGATAAGGCTGTTAAAGGCGCGGGTCAGGGACCGGGAGCTGGCCCGGGCTATCTTCGAGCACATAATAGCTAGGCTGCCTGAGGGCGATAGGGAAGAGCTTCTCGGGGGTCTCAAGAGGCGGTTAAGTGGCGGAGCCCTCTACCTGAGGTTAGATAAACAGTGGGCCTCCTTAGGCCAGATAAGGTTGTGCGCGGCCGACCCCATCTGGGTGAGAGTGAGGTTCTCGAGTTCTAGGGCCGAGGACATAAGGGCTGCTTGCGAGGGGGCTGGCCAGGGGCCTTGAGCAGGCGCTTCGCGGACCTACGCTTAGCCTGTCGCTTCAGCTCGGAGGAAGAGTTGAGAGGCCTCTTGGAACGCGCCAGGGCCTTCGGCTTCCGGTTAGTGGCCGTGCCGCTCGGGTCTGACGTCGGGCGGGAAGAGCTAATCAGGCTCAAGGAGTTGGCCTCCGAGGTGGGCATAGATCTGGCGACCAGGGTGGACTTGGCGCCCGAGAACAGGCCCCAGCTCCTCTCGGCATTAAGGAAGCTGAGGCGAAGGTTCGAGCTCGTGGGCGTGTTCTGCCGGACCAAGGAGGTAGCCCGTGTGGCGGCGCGCGACAGGCGCGTGGACCTCTTGGCGTTTCCCCTCAAGCCCAGGGCCAGGTTCTTCGATGACGCGGAAGCCGAGTTAGCCTCGGGCTCTAACTGCGCCCTGGAGATAGAACTTATGCCCCTCTTCAGGCTTGGGGCAGCCGATAGGATAGACCTGTTGGGCAGGCTTAGGGAGGAAGTGGCCCTGGCCCGGGAGTTTGGGGTGCCCGTGGTGCTGTCCAGCGGCGCCGAAGAGCCGATACTCATGCGTAGGCCAAGGGAGCTGGCTTATCTAGGCACCCTGCTGGGCCTGAGCCTCGAGGAAGCTCTAGACGCGCTCTCGGACGTGCCGGCTGGCATGGTAGAGCGGAACAGGGCCAAGCTGGATCCAAGCTTCATAGCACCCGGCATAAGGGTGGTGAGGTGGGGCCGGGATTGCCCGTGAAGCGTTACAGGAGGCGCTATCTGGCCCTGGTCTTGGAGGGCGCGGTCCCGGAGGACAGTGGGGAGCTGCTTCAGCTAGTGCGGGAAGCGCTTGTGAGGCTCTTCGGGGAGAGCGGGGCGGCTGGCGCCCGCCTGAAGCTGATAGAGTATGACGCCGGGAGACGCGTGGGTATCCTGAGGTGCGCCCATAACCACATGGGGGCCGTGAGGGCAGCCATAGCCAGCATAACAGCTGGGCCTGGTGGCCAGCCTCTGGCCGTACATGTGGTAGATGTGTCCGGGACCTTGAGGGCGTTGAGGAAGAGGCTTCCACCAAGGGTCAGCTGGGCTAAACGGGGCACTTGAGGCGCGGGCCAAGGTTTATCTGAGACGCCCTCACTTAGCCCGCGGGGATGAGGTAGCCGTCCCAGCCTGACCTGAACGGGGCAGGGATGAAGACCTCGTGACGGGCCGACCCACCTCCCGCGCCTCATAACTATCTCGCGCCACCCGGGCGGGAAGCTTAATTGGCCCGAGCGGGCACGATGTGATGGGAAGCTAGGCCATGCTCACTGGCCTGGCGATACACAGGTTCAGGGGCATCAGGGAGCTGGAGTTAAGGGGCCTGGCCCAGGTGAACGTGCTCCTGGGGCGGAACAACGCGGGCAAAGCCTCTGTCCTAGAGGCCCTCTACCTGGCCTTAGCCTCCCTCAGTCCTATTGACCCGGTTCGTGAGGCAGATAAGATGGTCTACCTGCTGAACCGCCGGGGGACCGCGGGCTTTCGCCGGGAATAGGCTGGGAGGTCCTGTGGTTCGGATACGACCAGAGCGAGAACGTGAAAATGGAGCTTGATTTTGATGGCATAACGCTTGAGGTGCGTTTGACCAGAGACCAAAAGCGCCCCACGCTTGGGTTTCGTGCCCCTGCTGAGATGAGGAACCTCATGGACAAGCTATACGCGGAATCGCGGGATTTCCTTAGCGCCACGATGCTCATAGATGCCGCCCTCCTCCGCAATATCAAGTAGGTCGAGAGGGCGCTCTGAACTCGCGTGCTCAGGGATAGGTCGGATAAGCTCGTGGTAGAGGTCCTTAGGAGGGGATATGGCGTTCCCGTGGAGGACCTGACCTACGCCCCCTTCGGCAGGGCCATTCAGCTCGTGGCCAAGCTCCCTCACACATCCGTCCGAGTTGACGATCTTGGCGATGGCGCCCGCTACGCCCTGGTGATGGCGGCTACCCTGGCCAGAAACACTATGCTGCTCGTAGAGGAGCCCGAGAGCCATCAGCACCCTGGCGGCCTGGCTAAGACGCTTGAGATGCTGCTCTCCCTGGCCAGGAAGAACAAAACGCAGCTCTTCATGACCACGCACAGCCTAGAGCTGGTGAGGCTGGTCGAGGCCATAGGGCGCGAGCTAGGCATCAGCTTAGCCACTTTCTTCCTAGAGAGGAGCGATGACGGTCTCGTGAGCGCGAGGCAGGTGGAGGCAGGCGGTAGGAAGCTCCTGGCCGAGCTGGGCCTGGACGTGAGGTTCCTCGATGCCATATAGGGGTCTCCGTCATGCTCTTCGTGCAGCTCAAGCCAGCCGAGCGCTCATTCATAGACATGGCCAGGGACTTACTGCACTTCGACGCGATAGTTCTCTGCGAGGGGTTAAGCGATGCCGAGCTGCTCAAGATGGTCGCGGGCGGGCCAGAGGCCAATCTGGCCATAACCGATTGTGGTGGGGTGCGCGGCATCTACGAGATCGGCCGTTATGTGGTCGCTCTGGCACGTCTTTCGAGAAGGCTGAAAGCCCTGGGCGTGTTGGTGAACGCGGACGAGCTGAGGCGCCTGGCTCACGCGAGGTGCGAGGAGCCGAAGGTGAGCGTCAAGGACGTGTTAGCTGCGCTGGGCTTTGAGCCTCTGAAGAGGCTGAGGGAGCTCCTAGCCGAGAAACCCCGGTTGGTCCATGACGCCTTCTGGGCGCTCAGGAAGCTGATAGCGCTCCTTGAGGCATCTTAGATAGAGTGCGAACTCCCCGCTCTTTCCCTCAGCTCCGCCTTCACATCCCTCTCCCGGCCTTCACCTGCCTTCCCCATCTTGGCCCTAAGGGGCGGGAAGACCCTGCCCTCACTTCACCGTAACGGACTTGGCCGGGTTCCTCAGCTTATCCGGGTTCAGCCCTCTCTTCACGTTCACGTAGTAGGCGAACATCTGGAGTGGCACGATGTAGGGCAGAGAGGTGAGAACCTCCGGCAGGTCGGGCGGCAGAGGCACGGGTTCGTGGCCTGTCTCTCCTTAGCGTGTCTCCTTAAGCCTCTTGAGGGCGGTCCTCAGGACTTCCATGTGCTCGTAAAGAGCCACCTCGCCCTCCGGCTCTATCCTGACGAGCGTTAAGGGCCTTATGCGCGTGAGCACCTTCTTGATCCGCACGTAGCCTGCCTCCTCAAGCCTCTTGAGGTGGCTCCCCAGGTTCCCCGGCGTGAGGCCGAGGGCTTTCTGGAGTTCCGAGAAATACATCTTGCGCCTCATGGCCAGGAGGAGCATGATGGCTAAGCGCGTGGGATTGGCGAGTAGTAGGTCAGAACGGGCTAGTTTCCTTAGCACGCCCGCGAGTTCCTCCTGGCCCAACGTGCTTAGCCCTCCGGCGCGCCAGCTAAGATGGCTTCCGCCTTCCCGTAGAACCTGAGGCCGGCCCAGAGATAAGAGATTATCACGGCCAATACGGCCACGGTGAAGGAGAGCCAGGGCCAGCCCGGCAGGGCCAACACGATTAAGAAAGGCAATGGCGAGCACGCTAAAAGGACCGCGGCGACGACGAGTGATTCCCTTATCATACGCCTCTCCTCCCCACTATGGACGGTATAGGTAATCGCGTTCCCGAGCCCAACACATGCGAGGTAGATGGACCAACAGGGACCTGGCTCGCCCCCGAGGACGAAGAGGCTGAGGAACCCCCAGAGCACGAAGGTACCCGCCCAGTCCACTATCAGCACGGTGCCACGGATGCGCCAGGAACGCCTTAGCCGCTCCCTCTTCTCCGGAGGCTTATGCGCTAGGAGGAAGGCCCACAGAAGCCCCCAGCCCCTACTGCTCACGGCGATAGCTATCGTCATTAGGACAGCCCATAGAATGCCTATGACAGGGCCTATGGGCAGTCCGAGCCGTGACCCGAGCTCGCTCACCAGGGCCGTTAGGAGGCAGCCTACGGCTACCACGATGCCCCAAGTTACGTAAGCGTCGCCGCTGGCGCGCATGTCTAGGTAACGCATGTAGCGCTCTACCCTCCTGAGGGTATCTAAGAGCTCTTCTACTTCCTCGCCCAAATCGCTCACCCTGGTCATGTGGTTCTGGCCAGGATGGTGATATTAATGGTAGTATGGCTCTGTGCCGCAGAGCGCTCTAAGACACAGAGCAAGGCCGATCTTTAAATCGCTCATGCGCTAGGCGGGGCTGGAGGAGCCGGATATGGCAAGGGAAGTGCTTGTGAAGGTGCACGAGTTGGTGAAGGAGTATAATGGCACGCCCGCCCTGAGGGGGGTGAGTTTCGAGGCCTACGAGGGTGAGGTGTTGGGCCTCCTCGGCCCGAACGGCGCGGGCAAGACCACGCTTATCAACATACTCGCGGGCATTCTGTTGCCCACCAACGGCCGGGCGGAGGTGCTGGGCCACGACGTGGTGGCCGAATCACGGGCCGTCAGGGCATTAGTGGGCTTCTGCCCCCAGGAGACCGTGGCCTACGAGGACCTGAGCGCCCTGGAGAACATGCTTTTTTACGCCGGCCTCTATGGCCTCCCGCGTTCTGAAGCCAAGCGCAGGGCCAGGGAGCTATTAGAGTTCGTGGGCCTCTGGGACGTAGCCAAGAAGCGCGTGAAGGAGTTCTCCGGCGGCATGAAGAAGCGCCTTAACCTGGCCATAGCGCTCGTGAATGACCCGCGCGTGTTACTGCTCGACGAGCCCACTACGGGCCTGGACCCGCGGGCCAGAAAGGAAGTGTGGCGCTACATAGAGGGCCTAAAGGCAGAGGGACGTACTATCTTGCTCGCCACGCACTACATGGAGGAGGCCGACCGCCTGTCTGATAGGGTGGCCATCATGGATTTAGGCCGCGTGGTAGCGCTCGACACGCCTGAGGCCCTGAAGAAATCCCTAGGCGAGCTCTCCGTCGTGGAGGTGAAAGTAGCCGAGGTCACGGAGGGCCTTAAGGCGGCCCTAATGCCCTTATCCGAGGGCGGTAAGCTGATCACGGGCGAGGATTACGTGCGCCTCTACACCAGGGACCCAGATGCCCTGCTCCCCGAGGCCGTGAAAGCGGCTCTGGAAGCGGGCGCTAAGTTAGAGGCCATTCACATCACGGAGCCCACGCTTGAAGACGTATTCCTCAAGCTCACGGGCAGGAGGCTGAGATGATGGGCTTCCGGGCCATCTTGGCCATAGCAGGGCGCGATATGAAGAGCACCGTGAGGGATAAGATGGCGCTCTTCTGGCTCATACTCTTCCCTCTCCTCATGCTGACCTTCAGCTACTTCCTCTGGGCCAACCCCATGCCGCCCGTGACGCTCGATGTAGGCGTGGTCTACGAGGACAGCACGGCCGATTGGGGCAACCTGACCTTCACGGCTAGGAACGTGACGGAAATCATGGCTAAAGTGGTCGTGGAGACAGAGGAAGGCAAGAACGTGACGGTCTTCTGCCTGGCTGAGTACAGCAGCCGGGAAGAGGCGCTCGACGCCTTAAAGGGGGACAAGTTGGACGCGGTGTTGGTGTTCCCCGAGGGCTTCTCGAAGAACATCTCCTATGGCCTGCCGGCGCGCGTGGAACTCTACATCAGGGGTGGCGATACCTACCGGGAGCAAGTCACCCGGGCGGTCCTGACCGAGTTCTTCGATAAGCTGTCGGACGAGGTGGCTAAGAGGCGCATAGAGATCATCGCCGAGCACTTGCCGCCCGAGGCCCCGCCAGAGGTAGTGGACTTCATGAGGGGGCTGGCCTGGCCTGTGAACGCGAGCGTGAGCGTCGTCACGCCTAAGGCGCTCTTGGGTAAAGCAGGCCTCATGGGCTGGTTCACGATAGCCATGATAGGCACGGAGTTCCTCATAGCCGGCATGATCGCGGGCGCCGTCATGGTAGTGGAGGAGAAGGACAAGAAGACACTCAGGCGCCTTTTAGCCGCGCCCATAGGCCCCTGGGACCTGCTGATAGGCAAGACGCTATCGGGCCTCGCCAGCTTAGCGCTGTCGGCTGCCGCCTGCCTAGCCTTCGGCCTAGCCCTCGGAGCGCGGATAAATTGGGACCCGTTGGCCAACCCAGCCCACGCTTTGGTGCCCGTGCTGCTCCTCCTTGGCGCCCTAATGTCCTTAGGCATGGGCCTGCTGATTTCTATGCTCGCCAAGAGCACCAAGGGCGCCGAGGGCCTAGCCACGGCCGTAAGCTGGCCCCTCATGTTCCTCACGGGCATCTGGTACCCGAAGTGGCTCCTGCCCGGCCCGTTGAGGCTGTTGGCCGATTACTTCCCGCTCACCATGGCCATAGACGCGGTCAGAAGCGCCGTGGTGTTTAACGCTGGCCTGGAAGTCGTCCTGCCCGTGCTGCCCTGGCTGGTCTTGGCCACCGTCGTGATCTACGGGTTAGGTGCTTTGGCCTACAAGTATGTATTAAAGAGGTCCCTCTGAGCCCCTCAGCTCTTTTCTCAGCAGCTGGACACGCGGCGCCAGCTGGGCGACCGGGGCCTGTGAAGAGCTATATAGCCACGGGCGCGCGGGTTAGTGAGGCGATAGGATGTCGGAGGAGAGGAAGAAAATCACCATAAGGGCGTTGATGCGCAAGAAGGAGAGGGGCGAGAAAATCGTCTGGCTGGTCGTTTACGATTATCCTACGGCCCTCCTAGCCGATGAGGCCGGCGTGGATATGGTCCTCATAGGCGACTCGTTGGGCATGAACGTGCTCGGCTACGATACCACGCTGCCCGTGACCATGGAGGAGATGCTCCACCACACGAAAGCGGTCGTGAGGGCCGTGAAGTACGCGTTCATCGTGGGCGACATGCCCTTCATGTCCTATCAGCCCAGCGTGGAAGAGGCCATCAAGAACGCGGGCGCCTTCCTGAAGGCCGGCTGTGATGCCGTCAAGATGGAGGGCGGTGCCGAGATAGCGGACCGCGTGAAGGCCATCGTGGATTTCGGCATACCCGTGATAGGCCACCTGGGCCTCACGCCCCAGAAGGTCTCGGCCCTGGGTGGTTACAGGCTTCAGGGCAAGACGGCTGAGGACGCTAAGAAGATCATAGAAGATGCTAAGGCCCTTGAGGAAGCGGGCGCTTTCGCGGTCCTGATAGAGAACACGGCGGCCGAGGTCACCAAGCTAGTGGCTGAGGAAACCGACCTGATAGTCTTCAGCATAGGAGGCGGCCCCTACTGCCACGGCCAACTCTTACTCGCGCCTGACGTGCTCGGCATAGGCAAGATAAGGCCTTGGTTCGCGAAGACATACGTGAACCTCAGGGAGCTCATATTAGATGCCTTTAAGCGCTACTGCGAGGACGTGCGCTCCGGTGCTTACCCAGACCCGAAGGAGCACACGCGCTACATGGCGGAGGGCGAGTACGAGAAGCTCCTTAAGATGCTGGGCAAGAAGTGAGCCGCGGGCCGTTCCCTTCCACCCCCGATGATTTTTACTTTCACCCTACCGCTCGGGGCATGCAAGGCGCGTGATGAAGCCGCTTAAGGGGGCCCGCTCACCCGGTTTAACCGGTGCCCTGCTTGACAGGCGAGGCCGGGAGTTTATCCGCTATGCCAGGTCCCCTGCGCGAGCGCGTGGAACTGGTCGAGGAAACTCTGGAAGAAGCGCCTCACCCGTTCATCTACAGGGTCCTCATGGACGAGGGCACTAAGCACGTGATAGAGGAGTACAGGCGCAAGAAAGCATCGCTTAAGGCCAGAGGGGACCTGGCCGAGAGGGCAGCTGCCTTCTTGGGCGTGAGGAAGGCGGACGTCGATCTAGTGAAACAGCTCTCAGATGCCTTTGGCTCGGGGGAGCTTAAGGTCGTGGGCGTGGACGCGGGCGTGAACTACCTGAATTTAGAAGTCGCTTACGTCCCCCTCTGCTGTGCCATAGCGGCCCTCTGCTCTGCTTATGACGTGCTGGATTACGCGCCCCGCGTGTTAGAGCGCGTGCCCCTCTGGGACGACGAGATATACCCGGAGTGGCGCACGCTCGTGGTCAGCTACCGCCTCCAGTTCGAGCTCGTGGAAGAGGTCGTGGAGCGCTGGGAGCCCGATGTGGTGTTCTTCGATGGCCCCTTCCTTTACAGCCAGCTCATGAGGGGGAGAAAGGGCACTCCTTACTGGTCCGATTTCGAGAAGACGCTTGAAGAAGGCGTCAAGGCGTTGAAGCTCTGTGCTGAGAGAGGCGTGCCCGTGGTGGGCTTCGTTAAGAGGCCGGAGGGCTGTAGCGTGGCCAAGAAGCTCTTGAGGGCCGGCCTCATAGAGAGACTGCTGAGGGACACGGTGGCCCTGAAGTGGATGGAGACTGGCACCTACCTTGAGCCCATGCGCTACGTCAGGCGCACTAAGAAGCCGGGCAGGAGGGAAGTGCCCTCGAGGATGGCGGAGGAGTATTTCGCTAGGGCGGCCCAATTAGGCGTGGACGAGGAAGTGGTCTCCATATACTTTACCTACGTGAGCACGGGCTATTCCTTTCCCTACAAGCTAGAGGTCCCAGCTCCCTTCGCGGACCGGCTGGACGAGCTAGTAGCTCTCACCCTGGCCTTGAGGGCCGCGAGGAGTATCCCCTTCCCGATCTACGCCGCCGACTCACTTACGAAGGTGAGCAACACGACCAGGGATCTCTTCCTCCTCTCCCTGAGGGCCAGGATAGCCGAGGAGATAGAGAAGGGGAGGCTGGATGAAGAGGACATGGAGATGTTCTTGCCCAGGCACGGTGAGAACTACGGGCTCGCGGAAGCCGAGTTCGAGAGGCCCGTGAGGCCTGCCCGCTCCTTGAGGAGGGCCTGAGCATGGGGGTGTGGGGCATGCGCGAGATAGGCTACGTGATGTCCGGGGCCGACCACACCATAATCCCCTTCACTTTGAAAGCTGGCGCGAGAGTGGAGGTAGGCGATTATGTCCTCATAAAGCACCCCCACAGGGACGACGAGACGTATGTCCTGGCCCGTGTCATGTTGGTGAGGCCCTATAACCCCGAGATGAAGGCCGGCAGGCCCGGGCCACACGAGGCAGCCCGGGGAGGCCGGGTGCGCTACGGCAGCTGGATAGAGTATAAGATAGCTTACGCTGAGCCCCTAGGCTACTATGATGAGGAAGGCCGTTGGCGCTCTCTCGAGTGCGCCCCCTCTACCTGGGAGCCCGTCTACGAGCCCACGGAGGAGGAGCTTAAGCGCTTCTTCAGGCCTAGGAGCGCCAGCGGGGGCCTCCTGATAACTATAGGGCACGTCTCCAAGCACAAAGGCATCCCCGTCCAGATAGACCTCAGCGAGGTAGCGAAAGGGCATATGTTCATATGCGGGATGACGAGGAGCGGTAAGAGCACCTTCGTGGTGAACCTGGCCATCAACGCCATGAGGAGCAAGCCGAGGCCCAGGATACTCATCTTGGACCGAAGGGGCGAGTACCGCGTCCTGAGCGAGTACGGCGCCCTGGTCTTCGATTACCGCTCTTTCCTGCCCAGGCCCCGCGATATAGAACCCGGCCTCCTGGCCGAGGTCCTGGCCGATTTGGTAGGCGTGCCTAGCGGCGATAAGACAGCTCGGGATTACGTGGCCCGCGTGGTCAACATGATTAAGCGGGATATGGAGAAAGGGCTGCCCGTGGATTTCACGCCTGAGGCCCTGAGCGATTACGTGGACCAACTTTCTGAACGCTCAAGCATAAGGGAGAGCACCTTAGAGCGCCTGAGGCTCTACCTAGACCGCGAGCGCCTAGAGCGCCTTCTGCTCTTAGACCCGAAGCGCCCTTACCACGATATAATAGAGGTCATCAAGGACAACCCCGTGGTCGTGGTGGACCTCTCCACGGACCCCAACGTGATATACCAGCACCTCACCGTGGCCAAGATGATAAGGCGTGTGGTCCACTACGCCATAGAGAGGGCTAGGCTGAAAGAACCCTTCGCTGCCATCTTCGTGGTAGAGGAGGCACAGTACTTAGCGCCCGAGAAAGGCATGAAGATAGAGGTAGGCGCCCCCGAGAAGCTGGGCGTGGAGAAAGCGCTCGTGGAAGGCGTCTCCCAGGCCGGCGGCTACAACGTGGGCTTCATCGTGATGACCCAGAGGCCCGCCTACGTGATGAAGAGCGTGATAAGCCAGTGTAACACCATCTTGTGCTTCAGGCTGAGGAATCCGAACGACCAGGACACGGTTTCGCGTTACACGGAGTACGGGGGCGAGAGGCTGACGGCCTACATGCCTGGCCTAGCGGACTTCGAGGGCATCCTCTGCGGCATGGCCAGCACCATCCCCTTCCCCGTGATCGTGGAGACGAAGGTCATGGAATACCCGAGGAAGGCCACGGTAACGGCCAAGGAGGCCTGGGCCTACATGAACGGCGAGACCAGTTTGGCTGCCGTGGGGCCGGCTGGGCCAGCTGAGGGAGCTGGTGAAGTCGGGGCTAGGGAGTTGGCGATAGAGGCGCCCGGAGGCGAGTTAGTGAGCGCGGCTCCTGAGCCTGGGCGCGAGCTAGAGGAGCCCCTGGCCCCAAAGA
>Ga0190367_1000916_pt1 | contig 18813 bp, 16 predicted proteins | sample 4872181011_MG_FD_171838 | JGI IMG/M metagenome (GOLD analysis project Ga0190367, IMG submission 171838) | Hydrothermal vent microbial mat bacterial communities from Southern Trench, Guaymas Basin, Mexico - 4872-18-10-11_MG | ecosystem: Environmental > Aquatic > Marine > Hydrothermal vents >...
TTTTCAGCTAATTTTATTAAATCAAATTGAGGATAAAGAAGCTTAGAATCAATCATTTTCAATCTAACTCCTAAAGTTTATACGTTATAAAAATTTCTTTTTGTCTCTGCTGTTGAATTTAAATTTGTATATATCCGTAGAGGCTTTATTTTAAAGAAAATTTAAGGAACATACAATATTTTAATAAAAATTTTTAAATATATTAAATTTAATTTTAATCAATTTATTTTAATTAAATTTAAATTAAATTATTTAAGAAAAGAATCGCTTACAGAACTTGTACCCTTGCTGAAAAATCTCTAGAGTATTAAACAAGTTCACATTCATAAAAATGAGTGCTAACTGTCTTGAAAGGAAGCTGTGTGGATGTAAACGAAAAATTATTGTAGTGTAGTCACAGTTTTTATTTTTTGCGTGTTTTTATTATAAATATTTAATATAAACCTCTATATCTAGCCCATATATTGCACATTCCTTCAAAGCTGACCATGCAAGGACCCACTGGATCCTTAGGTGTACAAACTTTTAGGAAAAGAGGACAATCTTCTGGAGTAATTAAACCTCTTAAAACTTCGCCACATCTACAAGCTTTTTTTGTTAAATCTATTTTTGGTTGAAAATCCTTGAAAATGTCTTCAAATTGTTTTCTTGCATCAAAATCTTCATACTTTTTTCTTATTGAAGCACCAGATTTTGGTATGATACCAAGACCTCTCCACTCCCAATCTTCCTTGCCAAATACTTCATTTATAACGGCTTGAGCTTTTAAATTACCTTCATATTTAACGGCTCTTGTGTATTCATTCATTAAAAGATCATCATCGCTATTGATTCCATCTTTTAGAGCCTTTATAATATAATAAATGGCAAGTATCACATCGTATGGTTCGAAACCTGCAATAACTTGTGGAATTCTATATTTCTTTAAATGCTCATAAGCTTTAACTCCAACGATCGTTGATACATGCCCTGGATTAATAAATCCGTCAATTTTTATTTCTCCAGCCTTTAAAAGAGCTTCCATGGCTGGGATAAAGAATCTGTGAGATGAATAAACATAAAAATTCTCAACATTGTCTAAAATTGCTAATGCTGTGGATGGCATTGTAGTCTCAAATCCTATTGCGAAATGAACAACAGGTTTATCATTTCTTTTTGCAATTTCAAGAGCATCGAAAATACTATAAACAATTCGTATGTCATATCCTTTTGATCTGTAATAAAAAAGCGATTTCTTCTCAAATGGAACTCTAGCCATATCTCCAAACGTAGTAAGTGTTATATTTGCATTCTTTATTAAATGAAAAATTTCTTGAAGATCAGAGTCTGGAGTTATACACACGGGGCAGCCTGGTCCGCTTAGTAACTCTATGTTTTTTGGAAGCAAACTTCTGATATTATATTTAGTTACTGTATCCTCATGGGTTCCGCATAAATGCATAATTCTTATTTTTCCCAAATTTTTTGATAGATCTTCTATCTTTTTAACCAAAGCTTTAATTTCTGTTTTCATAGCTCAACTATCTTTGAGATTAAATCTTGAATTCTTTTTGCTTCAGCTTCATCTACTTTCTGAATGGCAAAACCAACATGAACTAGTACATAATCGCCAACTTTTAGATCATCGATTAAATCGATGCGAATTTTCTTCTTGGTCCCTTTAAAACTTACTACAGCGAATGGATAATCGATACTCTCTACTTTTCCAGGAATAGCTAGACACATAGTATATCAACCTTGATTAACTAAGTCCTCTACTATTTTAAACCACTCTTCAAGACCAATATCTTTTTTTAAATCCATTTTTATTATTTTTGCCTTAGGATTGAGTTTTCTTGCATCTGAAATCATCTTGTCTATATTAGCTCCAACGGCATCAGCTAGCGCAACTTTATTTATAATTATTACATCCGCCAATCTGAAGATCTCCGGATGTTTCTCTACCACATCGTCTCCCTCAGTAACGCTGACCATAACGACCCTAAGAGTCTCTCCTAGGTCAAAATCAACTGGGCAAATTAAGTTTCCAACATTTTCTATGAAAAGAATATCAACATTTTTGAACTTATCCAAACAATGGCTGACCAAATGGGCATCAAGATGACATTCTTTTCCAGTATTGATAACCTCCGCAGGAATTCCATACTTTAGAACTCTTTTCAAATCCGCATTGCCTACAACATCTCCGAGTATTGCGCCAAATTTTATTTTGTCTTTTAACTTTTCGACCGTTTTTTCTATGAGCAATGTTTTTCCACTTCCTATAGCTCCCATTATGTTAACAGCTTTGATGTTATTTTCCTTAAAGAATTGTCTATTTTCTTTAGCGATTTTCTTGTTAAGAGCAAGTATATCAACACCTGCTTCAATTTCAATTTTATGCATTTTCAAACCTCCATTTCTATTTTATCTATAATTATTTCTTTTCCCCCTTCTACTTTCACAAAACCTCCACATTTTTCACAGAGACCTATTGGTTGTTGATATTCTTTACCACAAACCGTGCAAACTATTTTTGGCTTTACGAACTCAATGTCTAATTTGGCACCATCAATAATTGTATTTTGTGTTAAAGCTTTGAACCAAAAATTTAGCTGTTCTGGATTTATTAGCAGTAACTCACCCATAACAACCTTGACGGCTGTGACTTTTTTGGCTTTTTTCTCTTCAGCAAGTCTTTTGACCTCATCGACAATAATTTTTGCAAATCCCATTTCGTGCACGTTAAGTTTGTATTTTAGTTTTGATATTAAAAGCTATCAGATTAAAGCTTGTGGATTTATATTATAAGATCAATCTTAAAAATATTAAGTTTCTAAACTTAACTTGGTTTTAATTTATTTACAATAGAAAAATTAGCTAAATCAAAAATATAAAACTGGTAAAAAAGAAAATGGTGAAAGATTTTTGAATTGGTAAATTAATTTAGATTAAATGGCATTTAAATTAATAATCAGAGGTATTGTACAAGGAGTGGGTTTTAGGCCTTTTATTTATAGATTAGCAAAATCTCTTGGATTAAAGGGCTATGTAAAAAACACAGGAGATGGAACAGTAGAAGTGGTAATTGACAAAAAACTTGAGGAGTTTATTGAAAGATTAAAGAAGGAGAAACCACCCATATCGCACGTGGAATCTGTTAAAGTTGAAAAGTATTCAGGAAGAATACCGGATACTTTCGTAATTGAAAAAAGTGGAGGAAAAGGAAAAGAAATTTCTTTACCTCCACCAGATGTAGCAGTATGTAATTTATGCTTAAAAGAATTGTTTGAACCAAATAATAGAAGATATATGTATCCATTTATTTCTTGCACGGATTGTGGTCCGCGTTTTGCCATAGCTGTGGCTTTGCCTTATGATAGAGAAAACACAACACTAGTAGAATTTCCACTTTGTGATGAGTGTAACAAAGAATATTGGAACATTGACGATAGAAGATATTACGCACAATCTATAGCTTGTCCCATTTGTGGACCAAACTATGAATTAATTTTTAATGGTAAAACCATAAAGGGATTAGACGGAATTAAAAAAGCAGCGCAGTTACTCGATGAGGGAAAAATCATAGCAATTAAGGGCATTGGTGGCTATCACATAGCATCCATAACCGAAGATGAAGTAGTATGGAAACTTAGAAGAATTTTGAGAAGACCTCAACAACCATTCGCGGTAATGGCAAGGAATCTAGATGTAATAAAAAAAGTTGCGTTTGTAAACGAACTGGAGGAGAAAGAGTTAACCAGTTACATTAGACCTATAACGATTTTAAGGAAAAGAAATCCTAAATCCTTTTTCGCCGTGGCACCTGGATTAGATACAATAGGTGTAATGTTACCATATGCACCAATACATTACATTCTGTTTAATCATCTAAAAGCTGACTTCTTGGTAATGACTTCGGCAAATTATCCAGGAGAACCAATGTATATTGACGATGGTGTTTTTAAATTGCCTTTAGACGGTTTTTTGAGGCATAACATGAAAATACACAATAGAGTAGATGACTCGGTTATAAAAATTGTTGACAATACTAGATTAATCATAAGAAGATCTAGAGGTTTTGTTCCAAAAACATTCAGATTAGACTCGGATTTAACAGCTTTGGCGGTTGGAGCCGAGTTATACAATTCAATATCGATATTAAAAGATAAATTAGCAATAATGTCACAATATATTGGAAATACGTCAAACTTCAAAACGTATAATGAGTTCTTTAAGAAAGCAATAAGTTTTTTTATGAAATTTCTATCTTTAAGAAAATTTGATGTTATATTTTGTGACTTACATCCCTTATATAATACTACGCTGTTTGCAGAGAAATTTGCTAGGGAATTAGATAGCAAATTGGTAAGAGTTCAGCATCATTTTGCACACGCAATGTCTGTAATGGCTGAAAAAAATTTGGACAAAGCTGTAGCTATAACTGTGGATGGTGTAGGTTACGGCTTTGATGGAACTATATGGGGAGGAGAAGTACTTCTAATTGATTTTGAAAAAAGAAAATTTAGAAGAATAGGTAGATTGGAAAGAATAAAACTAATTGGAGGAGATTTAGCCACAGAAAGACCTTTGAGAATACTGTTCTCAATAATCTATGATTTAAAGAAAGATATCTCAATTTTGGAAAAGTACAAAAAATATTTAATGGAAAATGAAAGTTTTGACACTTTCATAAAGGTATTAGAAAGTGGGGTAAACATACCAAAAGCTTCATCGGCTGGAAGATTTTTTGATGCTATTGCAGCAGCTTTGGAAGTCTGTTTTAAAAGGACATATGAAGGAGAACCAGCAATGAAAGTGGAAGCAATTACTAGAGAATCTGAACCTTACTGGAATAAAGTAAAAATTAAAACAGAAATTGAGAAAACAAAGTACACATTTCCTGCAGTTTATGAAGATATAGATTTTAGAGCATTTAATAGGGAAATAAAAGTTTTAGAAATAAAAAACATAATATATGATATTTTAGAGAGATATTTAAATGGAGAAGACAGAGGAAAGTTGGCTTTTCAGGCTATAGATTATTTAGCTAAAGGATTAGCTGAAATAGCTGCTAGCAAAGCTAAAAATATAGTGGTAATGAGTGGAGGAGTCACACTTAATAGATATTTTACATCACTTGTGAGAAAATATCTTAATGATAAAGGATTAACACTTTACTTAAATGAAAATGTAGCTGCTGGAGACAACGGTATATCCTTTGGTCAGCTGTATTTATCTAAATTTTTGGAGGGTTAATAATGGATAGAGTCAGAAAGGAAGATGGAGCCGGCGGAAAATATATGATGGATTTTCTGAAAAAGTATATAATACCAAGATTTGACTCCAAAGTTCTGGAAATAGCACTGTCTGACTTAGATGACTCTTCAGATTTCCATTCTGACTATTTATTCACAACAGACTCTTATGTAGTAGAACCACCAATTTTTTCTGGAGGAAGTATAGGGAGCTTAGCAATTTGCGGAACTGCAAATGATTTAGCTGTAAAAGGAGCTGAACCAAAATTTATATCACTGTCTTTGATTATTCAGGATGGATTTAAGTTAAATGATCTAGAAAAAATATTAGATGATGCAAATTACTGGCTAAAAAAGATAAATGCTAAGATAATTACCGGAGATACAAAAGTAGTGGATTCCGGTGTTGGTATAATAATAAACACAAGTGGCATAGGCATTAGAAATGAACATTTGCTTAAAAATTTAGAAGTAGTAAGAGAATATAGAGACTATCCTTACAATTGGATAAGAGATAAAGGTTTGAGTGAGGGAGATGTCATAATAGTCTCTGGAAACATAGCTGAACATGCTACAGCTGTAATGATTAGTAGAGAGGAATTTAACTTTGAATTGGACATAAAATCGGATGTATATCCAGTATGGTTATACGTTAAGGAAGTTTTGGATGAAGGTGGTATAACAGCCATGAAGGATCCAACAAGAGGGGGACTAGCTGCAGCATTGAATGAGTTTGCTGAAAAGAGTGGATATGGAATATACATTGAGGAAGAAAAGATTCCAATCAGGGAAGAAATAAAAAGCTTTTGTGAAGTTTTGGGTTTAGATCCATTAACCATGGCAAACGAAGGAAAAGTAGTTATGGCCGTAGTAGAAGACATGGCTGAGGACGTATTAAAAAGATTAAGGAAATCTGGGCAGAAAAACGCAGAAATAATAGGATACGTTACATCTGAGTTTAAGGAGGTTATAATGGAAACTAGTATTGGCTCAAAAAGAATAGTGCCACCACCAGTGGCAGATCCAATTCCTAGAGTTTGCTAGAAAACTTTCACTGATTTCTTTGTTAATTTTTTAATTGTTAAAATTCCAATTTTTGATTCCTATTTTCATATCTTACTTTTTAATACCGATCGACTAAATTTTAACACTATTTATTAAAAATTACTTAGATAGGTAGTTTATTAAAAATAAGCCATTTGTTTTTAATTATATTCAAGCTAAAGTAAAATCTTAGTAAAATAAAAAAGCAATAAAAATCAAAGAAATAGCTAGAGTTTTTTTACCTTTTGGAGGATTAAGAAAGATTTAAATATAATACTATTAAAGAAAAAATGTCCAAAACTTGTTTTTGGAGGTGTAAAGATGAAGTTAAGCAGAAGGGAGTTCATGAAAACAGTAGCTGCAATGGGTGCAGCAGCTTTTCTTTCGACATACAAATCGGAAATTGTTGAAGCGCTAGAGGAAGTCAAAGACTACTGGCACATCTGCTGGTTGAACGGTGCATCTTGTTCAGGTTGTACAATATCGTTTGCACAGGCTGTAGATCCAGATTTAATTGAAATTCTAACAAGTATAACTGTAGGAAACTCTGGATTACCAATAGCTTTACCTGACTACATGGAAACTATACATCCAGCATCTGGCACTTTGGCTGAGAAATTGAAAGAAAGATGGAAGAAAGGAAGTAAAGGAAGAAGAATATTAGTGGTAGAGGGGGCATTGCAAAAACCAAAGTATTGCGTCATAGCTGGTAAAGATTTCAGAGAACATGTAAAAGAAGCAGCGGAGATAGCAGACTACATAATAGCATTTGGAGCCTGTGCGTGTTTTGGAGGAATTCCTTCAGGTAAGCCTAATCCAACAGGAGCGATGGGTTTACAGGAGTTCTTGAAGAAAGAAGGAATTAATAAAACTGTAATAAACCTGCCATGCTGCCCAGGACATCCAGATCACTTAGTTATAACTTTAGCATCTGTTATGCTTGGAGTAATTCCAAGCTTAGATAAATACGGAAGACCTCTAATGTTCTTTGGTAAGAACATGCATGATGAGTTATGTCCATACAGACCATACTATGATAGAGGTATATTTGCTACTAAACCTGGAGAAGAAGGATGCAGATTTAAGCTTGGATGCAAAGGACCGATTGTACACACTGATTGTGCAATAAGAAAGTGGAATAGCCATGTCAGTTATTGTGTTGAAGTAGGAGCACCATGTATAGGTTGTGCAGAACCAGGATTTCCAGATAAGTTCTCACCATTCTATAAGGAACTGCCTAGTCTGCCAACAGTGTTAGGTGTTGATGCTACTAAACTTGGAGAAGGATTGATTGGAGCCACAGCATTAGGTATAGGTATTCACCTAGTTAGAAGAGCGATTGGGAAAGGAAAAGAAGAAGAAAAGAAGTGAGGTGGTGGGTTTAAATGGCTAGAGTAGTTATTGATCCTTTTACAAGAATTGAAGGACACTTAAGAATTGAATTGGAATTAAAGGATGTAACAACCAGTACTGGCACTTGGCAATTTGTAAGCAAGGCCTACAGTGGTGGAATGTTATTTAGAGGTTTTGAAATATTCCTAAAAGGAAGAGACCCAAGAGATGCCTTCTTTATAACTCAAAGAATTTGTGGAGTATGTCCTGCAGCTCACGCTGAAGCATCCAATCAAGCGTTAGATCATGCATTTGGAGCAATACCAACTCCTGCTGCTGTGTTGATTAGAAACATAATACAGTGTGCATACTACATTTATGACCACATGATACACACGTATCTATTAGTTGGGCCAGAACTTGGTGTATTATGTAAGTATCCACCAATGGTGCCGCCTGTACTAGGTAAAAAAGGTCTGGAAGTTTTAGGACTAGGTACAAGTTATGCAAAATGTGTTGAGATGCAAAGAAAAGCAAACGAAATAATAGCGTTATGGGGTGGTAAGTTCCCCCACCATGCATGTGGGTATCCTGGAGGAGTAACTGTAAGATTAACTAATGACAGAATAGCAGGAACTTTGGCTAGAGCTGTAGAGATATGGGAATTTGTCGCAAAGACAATGATCAATGATCTTCAGAAGTTAATTGAGGCAAATAAGGTCTTGACTGACGCATTAAGCAGTATTTTGGGTGTAGAATTGAAGAGAGGTCTAGGAGACATTGGAGTTGGAACTGGTAACTTCTTATCGTATGGTATGTTACCAAGTGAAGATCCAGATGATTATGAAAATGACTGGATGGCTGTGATAGAAAGACCAGGAAGAAGAAAGACAGCAGTAATCCATGCTGGAGCTTGGGATGGTAACTTCAAGGACTTTGATCACAGAAAGATATACGAATACATCAAGTACTCGTGGTATGACGGTAAAGAAGGATATCCATTTGATGGAGACACTATACCAAATAGAGAGAAGGCAGGAGCGTATTCTTGGATAAAAGCACCAAGGTATGACAAGAAGGTATATGAAGTTGGACCACTGGCTAGAATGATCAATACTTACGGATTGAAGTGGAAAATTCCAAGAGTACATCCAATAACTGGAGAAGATTATGGAGACTTCGTGTATGAGGTTATGAATCCAAAAGGATCGTTAATTGACAGAGTTGCTGCTAGAGTGGCACAGACATTGGTTTGTGCAAACGCTTTAGTTGAATTCACTATCAGATTGAAGGATTACCTAGGCACACCAGTTGTTAATTATAAGGATGTACCGGACAAGGCTGAGGGAATAGGCTTATATGAAGCACCAAGAGGCGCTTTGGGACACTGGGTAAAAATTGAAAACAAAGTAATTAAGCACTATCAGTGTGTAGTTCCAAGTACTTGGAATTTATCACCTAGAGACAGTATGGATCAACCAGGTCCAGTAGAAACTGCTTTACAGTGTGGAACTACTTGGTTACCAAAGAATATGACTGTAAAAGATGTTTGTGACGCAATTTACAAGGAAGCTGATGTTGACTTAACGGCATTCGGTTTAGGAAAAGTTACGTGGGGAGAAGCCTTAGCTACGGCTTTAAAGCCATTGGGATTAGCTGAACTTAACATGGAACCATTAGGTGCAGATAAGTACAATACATCTATAGCAGTAGCTATAGTAAGAAGCTTCGATCCATGTATTGCTTGTGCTGTACACGTAATTGACAAGAAGAGCAAGTGAGCTTTTTAATTTTTATTTTTATTTAAGTGTAAAAATAATTTTAAATTAACTTAGGTGAAAGAAAATGGAAGAAACAGTTGAGGTTGTAAGACACTCATTGTTTTACAGAGTCTGTCACTGGAGTATAGTCATTACTGGTGTAATTTTGGCGTTAACTGGAATGCAAATGGGCGGTCTTTACGGTATAAGAGTACTTAATGGTCAAGTGTTAGCTACTCATATTACAGTAAGCTTTATTTTCGGGGCACTCTGGTTCCTAATGTTGTACTACATAATAGCTAGGGAATGGAAATGGTTCTCACTAGCTAGGATTCCGTACTCATTAAAATTCTTAGGAAGTGAGATCAAAGCTTGGTTTGGAGGACCACACGTAGAGGATCCAAGAGGTTATGATCCTGAGAAGAAAGAATATGTAGAGAAAATAATTCCAACGGAAGTAATGGTTTGGTGGATTTACTTCTTACTAGCATTATTCATGGGAATCACAGGTCTGTCTATGTACTACAAGGACTTTTTTGCTCCAGTAATTAACTTTGCTGATAGTATAGCACCAGCCTTTGGTGCAGAAAGCGGATTAGCCTTGTTAAGAGCTTTACATAGACTAGGTATGTACTTGTTTGCAATGGTAGTAATGATGCATGTTTACGCAGTATTTATCTTCGGCGTTGTAACCTCAATGATCACAGGGAAGAGAAAAGAGAAAGTGAAGAAGGCAGCTTAAAAACTTTAATGAAAAGAATTGTAATAGTAGGATTAGGTAACATTTTGCTAAGCGACGAAGGAGTAGGAGTAAGGATAATAGAGGAATTAAGAAAATTAAACCTTCCAGAAAATGTAAAAATTTATGAAGGAGGAGTTTTAGGTCTTTTTATTTTAAATTTTTTTAAAGACGCTGATAAGGCTATAGTTGTTGATGCAGTAAGAGCTGGAGGAAAACCTGGAGACATATACTGTTTTAGTATTGAAGAAGTTTTAAACAGCGATGATCATAGTAAAAGAATAATTTCCTTACACGATTTGGATTTTGTTTATGCACTAAAAATGTGTAAGGGTATACTAGATTTACCAGAGGATATCATAGTTGTAGGTATAGAGCCAGAAAAAATAGAAGAAGGTTTAGAGCTATCGGCTTCTGTGAAGAAAGCAATACCTAAGGCTATTGATTTAATACTAAAGTTAATACACGATTAAATTGAAAAATTTAACTTTTAACAGGTTTTATTTCAAAAGGCGAATTTTAATAATTTAGAAATTTTAGAAAATGAAAGATCTAGTTACATAATTTTACGGAATTGATTAAAAACAATTGTACTAATTCCTTGTTGGAAAATTGGAAATCTAGCTGGAATAAGAAAAGAAAAACTTTAAAAAGAGAGAAAAACTAAAATTTAACATGGCTGATGCATTATTAATATTGGCCTTAATTCTTTATTGCATAGTTTGGATTGCATTGGTGATAGATTGAAAATTTAAAATGATTTTTTAGTTTTTTCAAATTTTTAACTACATTAAAGCTGTGATTGGTATTTTAAATTAATTATTTTTTAGGATTATTCAATCCATAGATTTACAATTCTCATTTCGTTTACATCAACTAACCCATAATCGGTTATTTTTAGCTCAGGTATAACTGGAAGTGCTAAGAAACTCAGTGTAGTAAACGGGTGTTCTAAGTTAATGCCTAAAGACTTTGCAGCATTGTAGCAACTATCTAATCTTTTAACAACATCCTCAAGTGGTAAATTAGACATTAAACCGGCAATCGGCAAAGGTAATTCTGCTTTAACTTTTTTGCTCTCAACTACGACAAAACCACCTTGTAAATCTTTCAACCTTCTTAAGGCTACAATTATATCTGCATCATTTACTCCAACACATATACAGTTGTGAGAATCATGAGAAACACTACTGGCTATTGCACCTCTTTTTATCCCAAATCCTTTCACAAAACCTACTCCAATTTTCTTCTCATATCTATGTCTGTCAACGACAACAACTTTTGCTACATCTTGTTCTGGATCTGGTATAGCTAAACCGTTCACTATTGGAGGATCCCAAGTTGAAGCTTTAGTAACTATTTGATTAGGTATAAGCTCAATTAGTCTGCAGGTTTTACCTTCAGCTTTAATCTCGACATCTTTTTTATCAATTTCAGCCATTTTTACTGTACTTAAAACTTTTTTAGGTAATTTTGGAGGAGAAAGTTCCAGTTTAAGAGAATTTCCATCCCAGACTATATTTCCATCTTTAATAACCATTTTTACCTTAAAAGAATCAAAACCATCAATTACTACAACATCAGCTTTGAATCCCGGAGCTAAAGCGCCAATATCCTTTATCCCAAAGTATCTTGCAGTGTTAATTGTAGCCATTTTTATAGCTACTTCTGGTTTTACACCAGCTTCTATACAAAGTTTTAGTCTGTAATCCATGTGACCATTTTTGACTATATCGGTTGGCAATAAATCATCTGAAACGAGAATAAAGTTCTCAGAGCAGTAATCTTTTACTATTTTTATTAACTCTGATAGATTTTTTGCGACAGAGCCTTCTCTAATCATTATTTTCATTCCCCTTCTAAGCTTCTCTAGGGCCTCGGTGTGAGTTACACATTCATGGTCAGAGTATATTCCAGGAAAAATGTACGCATTTAATTGATTTCCAGTGAGACCAGGAGCATGCCCATCTACTACTTTATTTTTGGATGCAATTAGTTTTTCTATCACCTCTGGATCACCATTAATTACTCCTGGAAAATTCATAACTTCAGCAAGTCCCACAACTCTTTCAAATTTTAATATTTTCTTGATATCTTTTGAAGAAATCTCAGCTCCGAAAGTTTCCAAACCTTTTACTGCAGGGACGCAGGAAGGTGCTAAGAAATAAAAGTTTAATGGTAAATTTTTTGTATATTTAATTATAAACTCAACTCCGTAAACTCCAAGTACATTGGCAATTTCGTGCGGATCGGAAAAAACTGTAGTAGTGCCGTGTGGAATTACGGCTTTTGCGAATTCTACTGGATTTAGTAAGGTGCTTTCTAGATGTATATGGCCATCAATAAATCCTGGCAATATAATACCATCTACATCTATTGTACGCTCCCCAGTATACTCTCCAATTCCAACAATTTTTCCATTATGTATTGCTAAATCTCCGTTTATTAATTCTCCACTGAAAACAGAGAAAATTTTTCCCTTTAGTACTAACTTCGGTTTTCTTTCACCTTTAGCAACTTTAAGAAAATCCATCATCATTATTTGTTAGTAAAGCTCTCCAACATAAACTTTTTGAATTTATAAAAGCAATATTTGTGAAAATTTTATCTTTTAAAGCAGGGATAGGATCTGCATAGCCAATTAAGTTCAGGAGGAAACAGCAAAAGTTCACAGAGAAGGTTTTACAAAAAAAGACAACGGTTTTGTGCTGCGAAGATTGTAAAGAGAATAAAAGGGGAGGTTAAACTAACTGAATTAGTAGTTTAATTGTCGGTGTAGATTTTAAGAAAGCGAAATGTTTTGACTGTTATTGCTGATTAAAGACGAATTTAAAACCAAAGCGGATAAAGAAAAATCAAAATGAAATATGTACACACTAGAAGAAAATTACAGAGAAAGAAAAGGTAAGATTTGATTGGGAAAATTAGAAATAAACAAGATGGAATTATCAATTAAATACTCCATGTGATAGTCAAAAAGGCTGTTAAATATGTTAGACAGCTTAGGAAGCCATTATTTATCATAGAACTGGAAATATTAAGAAAAAGAGGATTATAAAATCGTTGCTTGCAAAACCTCGCTCTTCAGAGCGGAGGGATACGCAAAGAAGTGGCAAGTGGGGGTTGTTGGCAGTAGTTTTAAAATATTCGAAGTTCAATCAAAGTTTTAAGGGGATGCTCCCTGTGAAGAAAGAAGTTCAGATTACAGTTGTTGGAAAAGTTTGGAACGCAAACAAGGGTAAGATTTTAGCCTTAAATAAGTGCTTAGATGAGTATTTCAAAGCTGTTAAATTTTTCTTAAGCTTCAACTCAACATCAAAGACTTTTCTACACAAGAACAGCTACAAAGAAGCTAAACAACTATTCAACTTGAACACAGCCTTGATACAGACGGCAAGAGATAAAGCAGTAGAAATTCTGAGAAGCTTCAATGAAAAGAAGAAAGAAGGTAAAGTTAAATCGGAAAAACCAAACCTGAAGAAGATTTCAATTAGATTTGATAAGAGATACCACTCTTTTGCCAAGACGACTAACGTTCTAACTCCCTACTGGCTTAACTTTAAGTCTAAATAGAAAAACAAGGATTTCACTACCAATTAGGTTTGGAAAGAGACAGCAGAAGTTAATTGAAGAAGCTTTGCAAGGGGAATGGCAATTTTGCACGGTAGGAATGGTTAAGCGAAATGAAGAATGGTATGCTCATTTTGTCCTTAAGAAAGAGGTTGAGTTGATCTATGAACCAGAGACTTTCATTGGAGTAGAAATGTAGGGAAATGGAATGTAGCAGTTGCGGTAGCAATCTCAAAACGTAATCCGTCCAAATCTATGAAAGGTCAGTTCTGGAGTGGTGCTAAGATAAGATACATTAGAGGAAAATATGCTCATATCAGAAGGAACTTGCAGAGGAAGAAAAGAATTAACTTGGTTAAAAGAATTGGAAGTAAAGAAGAAAAAAATTGTTAATCAAAATACTCCATACAATTGCGAAAGAGGTTGTCGAGTATGCTAAGCAGTTCCCAAAACCAGTAATAGTCATGGAGAAATTGAAGAATATTAGGGAAAATATGAATGGTTCTGCTAAGCTAAACAAAAGGATACATTCATGGAGTTTCAGAAAACTTCAAACCTACATTGTGTATAAAGCTAATTTAGAAGGTATATCCGTTGTGCATGTTAATCCTAAAAACTCATCTAAAATCTGTCACAGATGTGGGCATGTTGCCCGAAAAGTTGAAGGTAGAGAGTTTAGATGTCTTAAGTGTGGTTTAATCCATAACCGAGATTTGAACTCTGTAATCAATTTAGCCCGCTCCTTAACGGGAGGAGCGGGATGGGGCTGTGGTGAGCCAGCCCTGAACTCCCAAATGAAACCGTCTGCCGTGAAGGCGGGTGGAACGGGAGAAGTTCCGTCCTTTAGGGCAGGGTAGGTTTACAGTAAAATCAAAAAGCGAATGGTATTTAATCTAAAATTAAAAATGAAATAAATATGTTTGGAATTCAAGTCGATTTATCTAGCATTATCAATGTTGCTGAAAATAGTATAATTTTTTATTGCGCTAAAAATATACTTCCAAAGACTTTTGATCCAAAAATGGTAATTAGCTCAACACAAAACCTACTTGTAATTTTAGGAATACCATCGCTTTTCGTGTTTCTGAAGAATATTGTGTATCGATTTGCTGAAGAACAAATTGAAAGCAGCTTATTGACAAAAATGGTTGTATTTGCAGTAATAATAGCTTTTATAATTTTTCTAATAACTAGAAATCCATTTTTAATCGAAGGTTATGTGACCATGATTATATTGCTCTTGTTTGGCTTGGGATTTATAGCATATTTAATAAATTTGGCTGTGCTTTACGAATAAAGGCTTATAGTTTAAATGTTTTAGCAGAATAGATAGGCAATATACTTTGATACCACACCAGACCAACTTAGAATCTTTAATTAAATTTTAAATTGAGTACTTTAAGTTTAAAAACACTTTTAGATAGATGGATTAGGAGTAAAAAATTAGATTTTAGGATTATAAGTATTTGAGGAAAATCTGAAAATCGGATTTTTATATTATAAAAGGAAAAATTTATTAATTCTAGTCAAATGCTTATATCAATGAGTAAATTCGTTCACATTATACCTGTGGGTCTAAAAAAGGATAGATTACTCGAAAGTTTGAAGAAATGTGGTCATCCTTTCCAGAAAATCTATTTGGTTATTGCAAAAAACTCAGAACACGAAATATATAAAGTAGCGAGTGAAGTAGAGGAATCTCTAAAAGCGATTGCTGAAGTTGAGAAGGTATTTGTTAGTACGGCTGATATATATTCAATTGTACTCTGTCTAATAGAAATAATAAAAAAGGAAACAAAAGACGGAAATACTGTACTCATAAACGCGTCAGACTCTCCTAAAACAGTTGCAATTGCATCATACATTGCTGCACAGCTTTCGGGGATTAAATTGTACATGGGCCTGCCAAAGTATGAAGAGAACGAGGAAACTGGGATAAAAAAAGTTGTGGAAATTGTATTTCCACCTTTGAAGAAAATAAGTAATGATAAGTTAACAATTATAAAAGTTATAAAGGAAAATGGTAATGTGGTAAATTCAATAAATAAGTTGATTGAATTACTTGAGGGAAAAATAAAGGACTCTAGGAAATATATGGCTCAAAGAGCTAGAATGAGTTACCACTTAAAGAAACTTGAAAATGATGGATTAATAAAAATGATTAGAGAAGGAAAGAATGTAAAAATTATGCTAACAGATCTAGGAAAAGCCTATGCAATGGCAATTGATACGTAGATTTATAGTTTAGAGTTTCATACTAAATCAAAAAGCTAGAAATCGAGAGCAATTTAATTTTAGAGAAAAACATTGAGAATACATAACCTAGTATGGGGTTTAAAATTAGTAAAAAGATAAATAAAATGAAAAACCTAAAACCATTTGACTTTACTATGCTTTCCAACTGACGAAAGAAATTTTCGCCTAGTACATTTACATAAATGTCACTTTTTAAGTAAAACAGTTTAGTATCGACGAATTTTAGATATTTCAAAGCTTTTCTAATAAAGCCAATGATTTTTGGGAGATCATCATCATTTATGGGACAATATTTTACCCTTGGAGTTATTCCAGTTTTTGAATGATTATCAGTTGTAACTATTATTAATTTCAAGTCTTTGAACTTTTTTAGGAGTTTATTTTTTGTTGAAATATCTATATTGTTTCCATCGATCATTAGTAGGGCATATATATCGTCACCATACTTTAGGAACAATATAGCAATATATCCGCATATATTTTTTGATGAAATTTTTTCTTTTGCAAAATAACATTTCACTTTCACGTGTTCACGAGTAATTTTACTCAAGCATGATTTAAATAAGTCTTTTATTTCATTTATGTCTTCTAAGTCAAATTTAAAATTTGCAGAAAATGCATTATGCCCCTCTATAAGCATTACATCTTTTTTGAACGTACTCTCTGCAATTTCAGTCAAGTTGGGTGGTAAATCATCTATGGCAAGTTTTCCATCTATTATTATCAGTAGTAACTTATCAAATGGAAAAACCCATAACTTGTATTTTTTTCCGCAAACTTCAAATGGCTTAAATGGTTTTATTTCGGTGAATTCAGAGCTATTCATCATGTGTTTTATTTTGTTTACTATTTTTGAAACATCATCTTTAGTAGCTGGATCTAGTGTGTGATTTGTAGGCGAGTGCAGATACATGGAAGAGTTATTTAAACTTAGCACGGAATTTACAAGAGTAGATCCACCTACATTTCTAAAAGGTCCAGGATGGAATGAAGTGGTTATTAGTGACGAGCAATTGGTTTGTATAACTTTAATCCAACCTTTTACCATCGTACTATATTTTTTTAGCTCTTTCTCCGAATATAAAGGAATATTTGTAAACCAAGTTAGAATAAAACCTCTTAGCAACTCTCTAAATCTAATACTCGTGTTAGTACTTTTATTTAAATACTCTAGGTAGAAATGTCCCATAAGTAAGCCTGAAAAACCAGTGCAGATGTATACGTGCGTGAAAAACAAGTATTGCGTTGTTGAAAATTTAAATATAAACATTATTAAAATTGTAAAAGGTAAGAAGAAAAAAATAAGAACAGTGCCAAATAGTAGAACATTCCTATAATCCATTTCAGATGTAAAAAATGTGGTAAGAAGAAGTAAATATGCTAAAGCTGCTGGCGATAGAAAAAACATCATAACATTGTTGGATAAAAGAAACAAAACAACACCAGTAAGAACTAAAATTAAAGTTACTAGAAGTACTCTATTTGAGTTTAGACCTACTAAGATTCTTGCTTTATTTAAGAGAATTAGAACAGTAATAAAGGACAAAGTAAACACAAAGGTCATTAAAACAATAAATATGTTCTTGAATGGAACGAGTAAAAACAAAAGTAGCAGTGACAATAGTTGCCACTTTTTTGGAGTTCTAAATGTTTTCAAATAATATTTCTCTAGCTCTCTTAGATTCATAGTTAAAGTAGCTCCAGCCTTTTATCTTTATAAATTTTTATCTTCCCGTTACTTGCAAGACCTCATGCGTAAGCAATGATACGCAGGGAAGTAGCGGAAGGAGGTTGTTGGCGGTAGTTTAAACATTTCGAATTCTCATAAAAATGGAAAGTCTCCGATAACGCTCCCTTGCAGAGGAGAGATTGCAACGTTTAACTCATCGGATAAAGAGTCCGATGGGATTGGACTGTGGTGAAGCCAGCTATTAACTTCCGCATGAAGCTTTGCCGTGAAGGTGGAACGGAAGAAGCTCTGCCCTTTACAGTAGTTCCGAAAGTTGGCAATTAGGTTTATCTAAATGGAGTTATTTTTCCTTAAAAATCCTCCATAATTTTTATCTGATTGCCAAATATTTCACTTTTGGAACTACTGTTTAGGGCGGGGTAATACACTTCTTTTATTTTTTGAGTTTAAATAGGTTTTTTATAAAAAATATTATAAAAATATTTTCTCTCAAAGCTTCCGTATTTTTGAAGTGAACCTCTCCTTGCTATCGCAAGGGGGCCTCCACCGAAAAAAACCATTAGGGGAGGTTGAGGGAGTGTGTAGCACAAAAGCTGCACTTCCCCTTCGGGACTGGGTCACCGCAGCCTCTGGCCGCAAATGCCTGCGATCTCGTTCCGAGCTTACACTAACTTCGGAGTATAAAAAATAACTACCTCCAACCTTTCCCTCACCCCTTAATTCATCTCCTCCCTCACGGACGAAATCTTCTTAGCGACTGGAAGCAAAGATATATCAGGAATTGCAAAATGTCGCTAAGAAAGCCCCGCTTTTTAAAGCCGGGATGAATTAGGGGAGAAGGGAGAGGGAGGTAGATGGAGCGTTAGTTTTATAAAAGCCTCGCAGAGATTCAACTAATGCCGGTGGGAAGGGAGAAGGTCAACCAAGTCCTCCGCAAGAGGGACCATAGTCCGTGTTCTGCTCCTTGCGGAAGACGGGTGAACAAGCACTAGCTCACCTCGTGCATACCCGATGAGGAGCGAAGGCTGAGGGTATCACAAACCTCTCCGCAAGAAATCCTCGCACTTCGGCGCGAGAAGGAGATCAAAGATCGATTTGAAATTTTTCGATAACCACTTCTTTAGTAAAGCCATAAGAATGTACATATTATTCTATTACTGGTAATTTAATCTAGAAATTGTATAT
>Ga0190367_1000917_pt1 | contig 18811 bp, 18 predicted proteins | sample 4872181011_MG_FD_171838 | JGI IMG/M metagenome (GOLD analysis project Ga0190367, IMG submission 171838) | Hydrothermal vent microbial mat bacterial communities from Southern Trench, Guaymas Basin, Mexico - 4872-18-10-11_MG | ecosystem: Environmental > Aquatic > Marine > Hydrothermal vents >...
AGGCGATTCGCCATATACGCTAAACAGGAAACTTCCTCGGGCACGAGAATAGAGACAACTAGCAAGGTAGTTGAGTTGCTGAGTAAAGCAGCTGGAGAAGACTTAGTAGATACCTTTGTTTCGTGGGGCTTTAAGCTCTCGCCGACACTACTTCATAGGGGGGATACGATGTACGTCTACCTGATTATAGCGGGCGTAATAGTGCTAGTATTTACCGTTCTAGCATTCGTGCTGTTCTTTCTAAAATCCCTTGAGGCAAGAAAGGTACCTGAGGAAGAACTGCCACCAAACGTAATAAAATGTAAGTACTGCGGAGCTATCCTACCTAAAGGATATACCGTATGCCCGTTTTGCGGAAGAGAAATAGAAGAAAATGTTATTCCTCCTTCTCAATAAGCTCAGAGTATTTTTCGGGAGTAAGCAACTTTTTAACCTCAGATTCATCCTTTATCTCAATAGTAGCAATCCATCCATCCTCATACGGGCTCTTATTTAGTAGCTCTGGTTCACTACTCAGTCTTTCATTAACCTCTATGACCTTACCAGACAGTGGCATGTAGATATCCTCCACTGTTTTAAGAGCCTCCACTGTAGCAACCGCTTCCCCCAAGTTAAACTCGCTTCCAACAGACGGGAGCTCTACATTCATTATTTCACCGAGCTTTTTCTGAGCATAATCAGTAATACCTATCTTAGCCTTTCCATCCTCTATCTTCACCCAGCAGTGCTTATCCGTGTATAATAGATCTTTTTTAACCACATAACCCTTTACCACTATGTCTTCTGACATGAAAATCCCCCTTAACATTATAATATAGGGTATTATAAGTTTTTAACTTGGGTGCTACTTTGAGCGGAATATTTAAGCGGATTTTGAAGTCTCCTGAAGAAGAGCTTTTAGAGAAGGTTTTGAGTCACGCTGAAATGTGCTGTAAGGCTGTTGAGTATCTAAGCCAAGCTATTGAATGTTCCATTAAAGGAGAGAAATTATGCTCAGATGAAAAGATTAGCTTAGTTATGAGGAGGGAGGAGGAGGCTGACGCCATTAGGAGAGAAATAGTCTCGAATATTGCTAAGGGGGTTGTTCCACCCCTGAGTCGTGAGGACTTTGTAAGATTAACCGAGAAGATGGATATGATAGCCGATTGGGCTAAGGAAGCCTCTAGAATACTGAAAATAATCGAGCTATCTAGGCTTGATGATGAGATGAAGGAATTAATTTCGAGAATGATTAAATTAACCTTGAAATGTTCAGGCCTCCTTTACTCGGAGATAGCTATAATGAAGAAGGATTTTGAGGGCGTAATTAAGATAGCACACGACCTCGAGGAAGTAGAGGAGCTAGTAGATGAACTCTATGTTAGATGCCTACATAAGCTTGGAGATATGAGTAGCAGGCATGGTTGCGAGCTAATATTATATGAAAAGCTCATAGAATCCATTGAAAACTTAACTGATGCATGCGAGGATGTTTCTGACGTAATTAAAGCGATAGTGATAAGAGCACTAAGGTGATGTATTTAAAACTGGTAGTAACCTCGCCCAAAGATTATTTACGAATCTTAGAGAGTGAAAGGGAAACTATTCATATTACATAGGCGAAGGCTATCGCTAGTATAGCTGCACCAGGGAAAGTAGTTATCCAAGTTAATATCATGTGTTTAAGCTCCTGAATATTTATCCAGCTTCCTCTTGCAAGCCCTATACCTATTATAGCTGCAACTAAAATTTGCGATCCTGAAAGAGGCAGACCCAGCATAGTACCTATTGATAAGGTTGATGCTACCGAAATCTGTACTGCTAAAGCCGACACAGGATCTAGTTCTACAAGCTCCTCTCCAACAGTCCTTACGACACGGCGTCCAAGCGTAAGAACGCCTACTGCCATGCCTATACCGCATATGGTTCTTGCAAGTATTGGATCGAACATTAAACTTATAAAGGACGTTGCATTTGCTATGTCGTTAGCGCCCCTAAAGAAAGAAGTATAAGTTGTCCATACTAGCAACATTAGACCCGAAAACCTTCCCACCTTTAGTCTATCAATTAACCCTCTCACTCTACGCTTTAAATACATGCTGACAAACTTTTCCATAAAATAGGCCATAATTACCCCTATTAAAGGAGATAAGATCCATCCTGCGGCAATCCTAACTAGGGATTTAAGATTTAGGCTCTGCAGGCCATACTTGTATGCGCCTAGCCCTGTCACCGCCCCGACTATGGAGTGAGTAGTCGATATGGGTATACCCATAGCAGATGATATTATGAGCCATGTAGCCATAGACACCATAATTACAAAGATGTCGTAATACGTGAGGTCAACTGAAATTAACCCTCTACCTATAGTCTCCTCAACCCTATACCCAAGTAATATTGCACCTAGCGCATCAGCTATCGCTCCTATTAGAACAGCTCTACCTATTGATATATAACCACAACCAGCTAAGGTACCCATCGTCTCGTCATTAGATCCTATGCTCCACGATATATATAGCGCCAAAAGCACAGTAAGTACTATGAGCATTCCTCCCCACTACCTAAGAAAGATCGTTAGACTTCTATTATTAACAACATATATTTTAGCTTAACGAAGTTTACCGAGGGGATGATCATACCTAAAAGAAGTTAAGTATATTAGTATAGGCATTATATAACATATGAAGGTGTACTAGGTATGCCTAAGGTATTGTCGAGATCCAAGCTTATTGGAATGGAAGTATACAATCCAGATGCCACTAAGGTAGGTACTGTAAGAGATCTTGGATTATCGCCTGAGGAGGGGAAGATATTTCTAATAATTGCAACTGTCGCTGGCGGAGAGGTCGAGGTGCCATGGGATAACGTAGGTGAAGTCGGCGATATAATCCTTTTAAAGGAGGCAGTTAAAGTTGAGAAACCAGCCGTACCTGTGACTAAGCCTGCTACGCCTGAAGTAAAGCCAGCAGCTCCTACGGCTGCTAAACCAGCTCAGGTTCTCTGCCCAACATGCGGTAAGCCTGCTAGATGGATTCCACAATACAAGAGATGGTGGTGCGACAACTGCAAGAAGTATTTGCCTCCGACTTATCCGCCTCCCTCAACCGCAGCTACTCCGACTACTACTCCTACGGCTGCTAAACCAGCTCAGGTTCTCTGCCCAACATGCGGTAAGCCTGCTAGATGGATTCCACAATACAAGAGATGGTGGTGCGACAACTGCAGAAAATACCTGTAAGTTTTTTTTACTTATTTTTACCCTTTTTCTCCTTCTTTTTCTTCTTAAATATTTTCTCTGAGAATAGGTTCTGCTCCTCAACATCCACGATTGGCAGATAGGTTAGCCTGGTATCTGGCGTAACATGGTCGGAGAATGATATTGATCCATTAAATTTATCATAGACTACGTATTTGCCCTTTACGGGGGTCTCCATCTCCACATAATATACTAGATTTGCGTTTCCAAAGATGGCGTAGGGAATTAGGTAAATGTGCCTATCTCCTATGTCTATGTGATGTAACACGGGCTGCTGGGTTGATAATACTACGCGTATTAGATCGTCAAAGGACTTTAGCTTCAAATATTTCATCGTTACCCCTGTATTCTAAACGTTACTCCTATATTGCATGCTATCATTTGATATTCACAATAATAAGACTTACTCTAGGATAATTATGTATAGGCTTACGCTTAGACACCACGTGGTGGATGGGTATCACATATACCTGCTATATGACGACCTAGGATACATGCTAGCTAATGGAATACCGTCGAAGGATCCGGTGGAAGCTCTAAACTTTTTGAAGCTGACATCGCCAGTAAAGCTTAGCAAGAAGCTGTTGAATAGGGCGAATAGAATACACAGCTGTAAGACAGCCAGCTATAGGCACGCTAACGGTATAGTTAGGCTCTTTCTAGGTGAGGATGTTAGAATGAAGTTTAGAGTGAGATTTACTAGGCTAAGGCTACGCTATATTGCTACGTTGAGAACACTAAGACTTATACCTCGTGGAAAGGTTACTACGTATAGTGAACTGGCACTATATATGGACCTTAAATCCCCTAGAGTAGCAGCTAAAGCGTTGGCGATGAACCCGTTCCCGCTCGTCTTTCCGTGTCATAGGGTTGTTAGGAAGGACGGCGGTTTAGGCGGATATCTTGACGGCAGGGAGTATGTTAACATAAAGGCTGAGATACTGAGAAGAGAAGGGGTTAAAGTAGTTAATAATATGGTGCCTAAGGAGTATATTATAGAGTTATATTAAACTCTAGTAGCCCTCCATAAGCTTTCTCCTAAAATTCTCTAGATCCCTCTGAAAGATATCCTTAAGCTTTAGAGATTTCTCAGCCAACAATATTACTCTATCGACATCTAATTCAATACCATAGGCGTGCCTAAAGACGTGCCTGAAGCCCCTTAGCTCGTTTAGATACTGGAAACTCTCTTCGGAGATAAGCTTCGGCCTAACGCCTTCAATATCCATCATCATCCTCCTCCTAAGCAACCTAATGCGGTACCTACTTGGATCATTAATCCTATTCTCGAAGAACTTTGCAACAATAGAGAAGAGATCCTCATATGCGCAATAGAGATTATGTAGCTGATATGCTAGTGAATCCCTTAGATCCTCGTTGCTCTTATCCCTCTTTAACCGAGTCAATTTCTCTGAAATACGATCGTATATCTTCAGTATCTGTTTCCACTGAAACTCCATTTCGGATAGGAGTACCGCTAGCTCAGCCTCCACCTAATCCCCTCCCTAAGAATTTTATCTTTAAATGGAGCTTTCTCGAGCTCGATAACCTCGACGTCCCTACCTATTTCCTCGCTTAAAAAGGCAACCGTAAAGAAGAGCTTATCCTCCTCTAGCCCGAGGAAAGCTATATCTACGTCCGAGGAGTCGAAGAACATGTACGGCTTAGTTATTGAGCCGAAGATGTATGCCCCCTAAACTTAACCCTTGAACTAAGCTTATTCAATGCGGAGATAGTCCTAGCTAACAGCTCCCTCCTCTTCCTCTCCCTCATCTCCGCCTCCAAACGGAGATACTTCCTCATCAAATCGAACATACCTACCCTTAGTAACGTTATACGTCATAATAAGGATTAGCCTAAGATACAGACCCCCTAAGAATCTCAGCTCCCAGCCTGCCGTGAAATGATCCAGCCGTTCTTCTTAGGCCTTATAATCCCCTTCTCCATAAGCTCCTCAAACTTACTACGCAGTTTAGACCAGAAACCGTCGTCGTATATCATAATGCCGTCCTTTAATGCCTCCAGTATAAATGGGTTAAGCTCCTTAAACATGTACTCAACCTTCTCCCTCGTATAGACAAAAGCCTCGACCCACCCATCAGAGTATTTCAAGTACTTGAGCGGCCTATCCTTAAACGGCAACTCCTCCTCCCTAACAACTACTATCAGATCGAAGTCGCTAAACCTATTGTATGTACCCTTAGCCATAGAACCAAAAAGAACTATAGACAAAACATTCCCATACTCCTCCCTAAGCAAAGCATCTACAAAATTCTTCAAGGATCTGAACCTGGATTATCTAAAATCCTTGTTACTCTATTCCATAGGATACATTTAAGGTAACTTCCTGAAAGGATAATGACCTTTAAATCATTGTAGCTATGGCTTAACTATGAAAACCTTATTCGAAAGATATTCTCTTAAGTCATCCATAGGGCATTCATCACAAATATCCAGTTTATAATCAGACCTCGTAATGTTATGGTAGGATCCACTTATAGTATATACGTATTTTCCTCCAACATATACATCAAATGTGTAGCCGTGGGCTCCGAAGTATACTGCAACTCTTGCAGAGCCGTCTCTAAGCCATGTTACTCGTGTTACGTGCTCGTTATAGTCAGCGTCTCCTGCATTATTCGGAGGATTCCATAGATCCTCAAAAAATATTATAAAATCTAGGTAAGGGACTGCTTCATCAACCTTTGATAAATTATAATATCCTGATCCCCACTCGTAGCTTACATCATTGTGGTTCATCCAGATTATGTAGTTATCTTTACCAGCTAATGGATTTTTAACCACTATAACCGGCTGCTGTTTTAACGTATCGTTGACCTCGATGTAATATGTATCTAAGAATACTAACGACCCATTAGCTATAATATCAATATCGCTAAAGTTTCCAGGAACGCCTCGATGGATAAGCCACTTCATTCTAATGAAGTCTACACTATATGTAACATTACGTTGATGTATGTAGATGTCTAGTGTAGGCGGCACTAATGCACCCCTCTCAACTTTAATGTCTTTAGGCGATGCAAAACCTATGGTTGTCCCTATCTCAACCTGAAGTATATGTCCAGGAACTATTTTCATGTCCTCAGGAGCTAAACACCATATCTCAACAAATTCTCCGGGATCCACTCTTATTAAATATTCATCACCGTCCCAGCTAATTCTACTCTCGGAAGTTCCATATAAGTACGCAGAAAGTACCCTAGGCTCCCACCTACCATTTATCGTTATTCGATTAATATAAACGGTATCTCCACCAGAATTCTTAACGCTTATAAGTATCGTCGATCCATAAATTCTAAACTCCCACACCGATAACATTATAGGCCTAGTACCATAGCCTATAGCACTAAGTATTCCGGAAACCCAGAATGAAAACGCTATTCCTATAGCTATTGCAACAGCAATAATTATTATTGTTGCTACAACGGGACTAATACCTGTTTTATTATTATCATCATCTAACTTAATAACACACCCACTACAAACCAAATATTAAACACCATTCTATTTAAGCTATTTAATCTTTTAAATATTACGCTTAAAATTAGTTGATGAAAAATAGTGCGAAGTTAGTAGGAGAGCCGACTACTTCTTTACAACAAAGTACGTTAAGTATACGTATACGGATATATATGAAGCCATTTTAGCTGAAAGATCCGATGATGTATCGGGAGGCCTATCTATGCTTATAAAAACGTACCATCCACCACCTACTTTAAGCGCGTAAATTATGGGCTTACCACCATACTCGTAGAAAACCATCTTCTGATCATCAGGCACGCTACTTACATCAAACGTATCCCAGCCATCCCAGTCTGTAGCGGTCCCCGTTGGTAAATTAGCTCCAGTAAAGACGTTATTTAGATCATCTACAAGATTTGTTGAAGTAGGTTTACAGTTCCATGTTCCTGTATTACCATAGGGTAAACCAGTAGCCCATCTTACGCCATCATATGTTACTGATCCTCCACTAGTTTTCTCGGTGGCACCGCCCGTGCATGAATCAAGCCCTGACCAACTATTTATCGTCTGTCCCCATCCGCTAGTCCATCCGCTACAACCATATATCCTTGCATACCTTTTATTCGCTGTTCCCCAGAATGGATAACCCGTCGGCTGTGTCCATACTCTGCCGCCTGAAACAAGATCCTTTATTTTTTCGTGCCACTCCTTAACGGAATCTCTGAATCCGCTTAATCCTCCATTAGCATCCAAATATGCTTTAGGTATTGGAAGAGGCTCACTGTGTGCGTTTATAACTATATAATGGCCGTCTGGTGGATTTTCTATAAAATCTTTGAGTTGACTCATATTACTAATAATTATTACATCAAAATATTGTTGTAATATATCCACGAACGGCTGGGGATCTCTATGCCATGCAGGATACTTCTCATTAATAACATTGCTGAGATCTTCGTCATCTATAGTTATGTATATTACGTATGCTTTTATAACCTCGCTACCTACGTTTACAAAACTTGCTAATCCACCGCCCCTCTTTCCACATCTCCACGTAACATTAACTATATATTCTCCTGGATTAATGCTCACTCTTATAAGATCCGAAAGATTCTTAGGCTCCCACTCTTCTCCAGGAGCTATAACTAGAGGATTAGCTAATTCCTCCTCTCCAACCTTCTCTCTTGTGTCAGGATTGTAGAATTCAACTTTATATATCTCCAAGTCATCCTGCCACTGATTTCGAACCTTTAAGTATACAAAAATTAATCTCTTGCTTGGATCATTTGGATCTTTTAGTCCTGTGTTATATGCTACTATACCGCCACTCGGAAATGCCATCGGCGAAACTACTCTTGCATGAAGAGCTCTGTGAAACTCAAAGCCTAATGTAGTGTGTAGTGTTACCTCATGAGTTACGCCCGGTGCAAGGGTTATATTTTTAATAACACCCTTAATCTGTACAGTTTCTCCTGGATTAATGTACACTATTATTCCACTACCAGCTTCATACATCCATCTAACATCGCCGGGCGGAGGATATGTTTGTGCATCAAAAATATAGCTTACCGGCTTACCATCTATAAACATCTTATCGATAAAGACTATATCGCTCCCTAAATTTTTAACGAGAATAACGAAATACCCGCCATACAGTTCAAGGTCACTATATATAGCCAACTTAACAGGTCTAGTACCATATCCGATGGCACCTAATAGTCCCGAAGCCCAAAATGCAAATGCTATTGCAAGCGTTATAGCAATAGCAACCAAAATCACTGTAGCGACAACAGGGCTAACGGCTCTCCTATCATGCCAGACCTTTATACCCAAACCAAATCTGCTCATATTTAACAGCCACGACTGTTAATCTAAAATAATCTCTTTTAAACCTTACGTTTATTTTTATACATTTTAGTTGGTTGAATGATAATATGGCATGCTTAGGCAATACTTCATTTTAAGACTAAGCTAGATTTATTTCTTGCAGTGTATAAAACACCTATACCTCCGACTTTATAGCATAATCTAAAAAGCATACCATAAGAATGTGTAAGACTTTTCTAAAATTCTGGAACATTAACTGTACTTTTTTAAATAAGAAATACCTTTATATAGTAGGAGGAATACAATAGATTGAGGTGGCATGCGTGAAACGAAAGGGAATCAGCCCAGTTATAGCGACTGTTATTATTGTGGCAGTAGCTATAGCAATTGCAATCGCCGTGGCCTTCTGGATGACTGGTATAATAGGTCTATTTACAAGATTTGAGAAATTAGAAGTAACCTACTGTTACGCTGAGTGGAGTGACGATAGTTGGACTGTTAAGCTTAAAGTTAGAAATACGGGCTCCGCTGACGCCACTATAGTTAATATATTCATCAATGGTAAACCATATACCGCATATAGCCCTACTCCAAGCATTAGCCCAACGATACCAACTGACGGCTTACCCTTAAAATCCGGCGAAGAACAGGAGTTCACAATAACCCTCGATCCGGACGCTGGATTTGAGCATGGTATGAGCGTGGAGTTTAAGATTGTAACTGCGAGCGGTCAGGAGTATCCGAAGATGACAAATCTACCATGAAATCATACTATAAGATTTTTTTAGTAATTGTAATTCCTTTTCTAATTAGATTATTTACATGGTGTTTTTTAAGTAGGATAATACCATTATCGAACTATGATACATTCGTATATTTACCCGTTGGTAGCAGGTATATTAAGGGTATCTTAGACCATGATGTATCAGTACTTCTATTGAACTGCGAGCATCCGCCGCTGGCTAAACTGTTAATTGGTCTCTCGATATATCTATTCGGGTTCACTAATAGCTTTAATGCCTCTGTATTGTTACATGCAATGATTTCCTCGATAATAGCTTATTTTATCTATTTGATGGGAGCAAAAAATAGCGAAAGAAAGGGTCTGCTATCGTGGGTTCTCTTCACATTTGATCCTTTTTCTATTCATTGGACTATTTCATGGCTAGATATACCTATGCTAATGTATATGACCATTGGAATATACCTCCTATACTATACAGACAATAAGCATAGGTATGTTCCTGCCGGAGTAATGTTCGGCTTAGCTTTCTTGTGTAAATATACATCGATTTTAATACTTTTCATATTCATTATGCTTTCCCACTTATTTAAGGTTATAAACATTAGATACTCCCTCAAAGCGATCGCTATTGGACTAATAATACTCCTTTTTAATCCTCAGTTCTGGGTAGGGGGGGCCACATTTGCAGAAGTTGTTGCGAAAAACCGCAAGGTAGGAAATTTAAGTTATCCAATCATCAGCTTCCCCTTATTTAATAACCTATCCTTTTTCTGGATCCCCTCATATATATGGTGTTTTTCTAGCTGTAATTCCCATGTGCTTCCACTGGTAACTCCACTCATATGCTTCATAGCGTTTATATACAAGAAAGTTTTGCGGGGGAGTGTTGGCGTTGACTATAAGGCATTGTTGTGGCTCTCTGCCTCACTGATTACATTGTCGATCCTCCCAAAGCACTACGTATATTATAATATTGTCTTAATTCCTCCACTAGCATTAATTACATCAGAAGCTATTCTAAATAGCAGGAAAGCTAGAATTGGTATTTTAAAGCGAATAGTATTTATTCCAGCTAGCTATATGATAGCGCTCTCACCACTGCAGTTAATAATTTCGATAATGTTTCCCACAGGATGGTGGTTCCTATGGGATGTCATGAGAAACCCCCATGTTATGGGCTGCTACTCAATAATAGCATTTATTATATCAGTGATTGCGTTTACATGGGGGATCCTCTTTGCATTCATATTTCTTTGAAAACTAATGATATGCATGCCTAGTAAAAGGAAAACTTGTATTATTGACTTATCATTTTTAACAGTCCTTTGTTTACTTTTAGTTAGAGGAATATTTGAAAAATAAAATGCTATATTCTATGCATCAATGAATCCAGTCGAATCCTAGTACAGGATGCTCCCGGAACATGACTGGCATCGACATCTGTACAACCATGGTCATCGGCCATATTAAGGCCTCAAGATATAACCTCATCATTCACTATCCTCTGCTTTCCTCCGGGCCTACAGTAGTATATGGCTGTGGATACGTATACTTTGTCACGAATATGTAGTCTATTAATATTCCTCTATGTCCGCCCGGAGGTGGGTCAGGATCTGCATATATCTTAAGGTATCCCGAATCAGGTAACGCCGCATCTAGTGTTTTATAAATAAGCTCTCCCCTATATTTTCCATACACCCTTCCATTTGATGTCCAAAATTGTGCTATACGCCACTCAGAAGTTATCTCAACGTTGCCTTCATAGTATTCTCCATCCACGTAAACGCTGTGTTGCTGGCCATAGTCCCCTAACCTCTGCCCGAAGTAAACGTTGTACTTAAATGATACGTAAGAATCGTCATTTCCTACGGCTACCAGATCATCCATATCTTCAGCTACATCTTCCCCATATCCTCTAACATTATATCGTACTCTAATTCCCTCAAGTCCATTTAATCCTGATGTGCTGAATTTTGATATGAGGAATCTTCTAGGGCCTCCGCTACCGGATTTATAAGTTACGTTTAAGCACCATTTATCATCGACGTAGGTTATGCTATAGTATTCCTCATACCCACTAGGCACAATCCATTTATCTAAATCCCTGAAATCATCAAAGAACTCGAAGACTGCATCACCATCTCCAGCATAACTCGCATGCTGATTGCCATAGTACATATATATTTTAGTCTCACTTGAAGCAGGTATCTCCGGGACCTTTACCCATATAACAGAATATCCCTCCGGATTATTCCAGTACTCGATCCAATATGGTAATAAGGTTATCCCATCCTCTAGTGTAAATCTTATGTCACTTCCATCATCTTTAGCTTTAGAATAATCGAAATTATCTCTATTTAATATGACTTCGACTTGAAAGTTTGAAAGAGAAGTACCGCTTCTCTCTTCTATTGTTATAGCCCTTCTATATCTCCATCCAACAAGCCATGACGGCCTATAGGATTTGCTCACGGCAATACTCTTGGATGATACGTAACCTCCAGAGGTGTGTATCTTAAATTCGATCATTTGTCCAGCATTTACTCTTAGATCCATTACAATTATTACAGCTTTTTCGCCGGGATTTAGAAGATACGGTTCTTCAGCCTCTGTATTAAGGGGATACCATCTTCCGCTACAGTTCCAGACCCCCCATATGTTCTTCGGATCTGCGTATAGAACATCTATCATTGATGGACTTGTTCCAAAATTCTTGATTACTAGCTCTATGTGGTCTTGGGTTTCATAGATCGCCGTAATTCTAACATCTTCGTATCCAGTAAATAGGCCTACTAAACCTGTTAACCAATACATAGCTGCAATCGCTAAAGCTATAACAATTGCAATCATTATAATGGTTGCAACTACAGGACTTATACCCACCCCTTTAGGAGAAGTTTCATCGTATCCGGTCATCAAGGTATTAGTAATAATTTAAGCTTGATATATATCTATTTTTTAGTTTAATTAATTAATAGAAATATGTTATTTTAGAATATTTAGATTTACTATTATTATTAATAATAATGTAACGTACTCCAAATTAGCTTATCCTATCCCTCTTCCGTCCATTCCATATGGAATTTATCGGGATTATCAAAGTTTGTTTCATATAATGGATCAGAGGGGGCTCCTTCTAGATAAATCTTGAAATAGTCGAACTGATATATTGCCTGCTCTCCTGTATGTGGATCCTCCCAATAGCCTATTCCCACGTAGAATCCGTACAACGTAGAGCCGCCATCTCCTATAATATATCCCCCTGCTGGCTTCCACGATTGTCCGCAGGGACAATCACCTATGCTATACCACGCTATAAATTCGTTTTCTCCCTCTCTCTTAATTTTTACTTTAAATATATACCATGTTCCATTAGGGTAACAGCAACAGGAACATGTAGGAGATCCTCCGCTGTAATAGCAACGGGTGCCTGAATAGAATCCTTTTGATGACCCATAATCTGTAAACCAGCTTAGACTAGTATAGCATGTGCTAGTCCAGTATCCACCTATTCCCGTCCATGCAGCATACCCGTTCCCTGATCCATCATAACAGAATATAATCATTATATCATCATTTCCTTGGATCCATCTAGCTCTTAGCTCTATTATAATAGTCTGCCCAATCTCCATGTCTTCCAGAGTCCAGGAATCAAGCCTACAAACATATATATGGTATGATGGAGATCCCCTCTCTGCACTCCATTGTGCATGACCACCTTGTAAAACCCATCCGTCAATACTTCCTTCAGCCCCGCTTCGTAGAGTCCATGATCCATGAAGCCTATAAACGGTATTAAGCTCTTTATAAAACTCTAGTCCTAAAGTGGTATGTAATGTTATCTGATGGGAAACACCTGGCTGAAATATTCTAGCCATTTCACTCTTATTTAACTCTAGCGTGAAAAGTAGAACTATTGTTTCACCAGGTTTTAGGTAGGCTATTTTCTCGTTATTCTCGGTAATCGTTCTATCTTCACCGTTTTCTTCATTATATGCTCCCGTTATAGTTCCATGATATTTCCCATCTAACATTACATAATCTATAAAAACTTGATCTCCGCCAAGATTTTTTACTCTAACATAAAGTAAGCTTCCACCACCTTGAAGCTCCCCATATATAGCTAGTTTTATAGGCCTAGTTCCATATCCGATAGCTCCTAATAATCCAGAGACCCAGAACGCAACAGCTATTCCGATAGCAATTGTAACAGCAACTATTATAACGGTTGCAATTACAGGACTTACAGATTTTCTATTTTCAAATATCTTCCCACACATGCTATTTAAATACTTCATGACCTAATTCTCTCATCAATACCTTATATTTTTAATGTTACATTATTTCTATAAAGTATCATGTAATTTAATATTTAACCCCTATGTCTTGACTTTTATTGTTACAGCCTTATAGTATTCGTGTCCTCGTGCCGTTTTTATCATGATTTCATGAAACGTCATGGGTGAAAGAATTCTTTTTAATTGCCCATTATCTACGCTTAATTTAAACCACACCTCTACCTCCTCTCCAGCCATAATATATATTTTATTTTCCGACTGTATAAGTCTGCTTTCTCCTTTCTCGTTTATAGCTGACACTATCAGCGCCTCATACTTTCCATCCAGAAGTATGTACTCAATTATGGAGGTTAATAATCCATTATTTTTTATAGTTATTTTAAATATTTGTGTTTTATTATTATAGTAGAGCACATCGCTTAAAAGTATTATTTCCGGGTTTAATTCAAACATTAACTTTGAGAACTGGCCTATTAACCAAACAGCTGTAGCTATTGATACTGCAACAACTACTGCTAATATTATTATTGACGATACCGTTATGTGTACACCTTTAAAATTCATTAATTTTGATTTCTTTAACAAGCTTATATATCTTTACACCATCTTTTTATGATCTATATAATATTATTTCTACTGACTTATAAGGAAATAGTTTTCCTCTTATTTCACAAGTTTTAAAGTTGCATATATTATCAAATAATGATTATTTAAATTAAATTGACAAAAATATGTAACATAAGAAAAATGATCCATCAATATAACACTTCGATTTTAAGCGTTGCTTATCAGACAATTATAGCTGTAGCTATAGTAGCTAAGTTCCTGTATTTCCGACCTACTTGACTCTATCAAAAATATTATTTTATCGCGCACAGTATTAGTTATAGGTGACAGCATCTATTTGAACATAATTATAAACTTGAATGTATGTAGTTTATGGAGAAAATTGAACATTTTAGGCTTAAGGAAAATGATTTTAAACAGCTACGCGAGCATATGAATTTTTACAGTTTTTATAGACCTTCTACTTGCTTTATTTTTTATAAACTACGATTTAACTCTTCAGAAATTCTCCTGCCTTCTTGGTCAATTTAAATCCTATCATAGGTCTTCCGTTTACGTATACAAGAGATGATATTATTAATCCCTTCCCTGTTAGTGATGTTATAGTTCTCCAGAACGTATCCCTAGGCAATCCACTCTCCTGCATTACTGTTCTATGATCTATCTCGCCTCCGTAATAGGATATGAGATGTAGTATTTTTCTTTCATTCTCTGTTAACTCTTCCTGGGGTTTAGGTATCTTAGTAACCTCTAATGGTTCACTAAGTCTAACCGGTTCCTGCCTCACCGAGATGAATTGCAACGGTGACTTTTCCTCCTTCTCACCATACCTTGAATATATTTGCATGACCTTATCATATATGGTCATTTTAGTGGATACTGGCTCAAATCTAGTTATAGGCACTAGCTTCCTTATGATATATTTATCAACGTCTACACCCATCTCCTTTAACTCCTTAAGTGCACGCTCATACATTTGATCAGGGAAGTTATAGTAGCTAGCTATATAAGTAGCTACATCCTTCATCTCAATGATCCTCCTCTGCCATAGCCAAAGCAGCACAGTCTGCCTTCTAGCAATTTCCTCTAATATTTGCTCTCTTGTCCTGCCAGTTCTATCAGCCAATAAGTTTATTAGATAACTATCTCCAACTATCACATGTTTATCGCTTCTCGGATCCCATTTAATGAGCTGCCTATACTTTTCATAATCCTCAATCTCCCATAGAGCCATAAGCCTTCTTCCAAAGCCTCCCTTCGGTAATACTGTTCTTGCAACATATACAACCATGTTTAGCATTGGAATATATGGCTCAGATATGTTCATTGGCGGGCTCATAAGCCTCCTAATAGCATTCTCTAAGCTATCTGCGTGAAATGTAGTTAGACCTCCATGTCCGGTATTGTGTAGAAGTATTGGGTTCTCTCCTCCTAGGAAAGCCTCGCTTTCGGGCACTGAAACATCGTATACGTACCCTCTATATTGCTCCCTTACGATGTCAACTATTGGGAGAAGGACAATCTCCTCATCGATTAAGTTATGTATTCTGTCTATAATCCTTCTATCCTCCTCCGTAGGCTCTCTTGTCCTATTGTTCAGAATCCACTTTAACACTTTTAGTGCTATATCTTTCCGTACGAACTTCTGCCTCCTCTTATTGTTGAGCAGTATATATGTATATTTTAACGGCATGTTTTTCGGCTTCAGATTAGCATATAGTCTTCTTAATGCATCTATTGGAACTCCGTTGCCTAGGAATGGTTTTCGAGATTTCTTATAATCTATCGTTATGCTGTAGTATTCGCCCTCCCTCCTTACCCTTACGTTGAAGCCAGCTAGTCTGGCTAGCCATGCTAACTCCTGAATGAGATGCTTATTCTTCTGCACTATTGTTAGCTGGTGGGGGCGTTTTGTACTTCTCCTTGCATCTGCCCTTAATCCATCGAAAAAGGTTTTAATTACACTCTGAGGAGATGTCCACAGCTTCGACGGCACGTGTTTCTCCGCATTTCTTCCACCACATAGGCTCTTGAAAAGATACGCCAGTAACTTGTTATTGTACTCCACTATAACGTATGATCCTCTATCCTCAATGTATGGAGTATCGTTGAACTTCTCCCCGAATATCCTGACTATTCTATCGAATACGTCTTTCTCTCCCTTTCCGAGTGAGAATACTACCTTTCCGCCTCTATTATTTAGCTTCACGCATCCATCGGCTAGGTATACTCCGAGGAGGTAAGCTAGATCCTCATCAAACCTTAAATACATTGGTATGGTTTTTCCTTTTGGCAACTTCAGGTAGGCATCTTTAAGTGCCTTTAGGCTGATCTTGTTCTTTAAATATGTTAGCGGTATAGGATTCCTCTTAATCCCGATTACAGTTTTAACTTCTTTTGGAATATTATCGACCAGTATCCTATCGTGTTGCGGCAGTAGGTCTACCATATTTACGGTAGGATAGCTCTCTGCCCAATTCTTCTTTACAAACGATATCAGTAGGTCTCCCTTCTTTAGATCCTTAACGGCTTTTGTTCTGATTTTAAGAGTATCTGAATCCATCACGAATACGGAGTGGGATTCCGTTGCCCGAACCTCTCCTCCAACGTATTTTATTCTATATATTTCATCCGCTCTATGCCTTAGCACGTATCTGATGGGTTTAAAGCATGCTTTTCCTCCATCTATCGTTAGAACTTCAACGCCGCTTACGGGTATAGGTATCCTCTCAACTCCCTCAGGATAGAAGCTATCTATGAAATCGCCTATCTTGACTAGCTTAACCTCCCCTCCCTTCCTGATGAGAATCGGAGTGTCGCTAGAGACGCTCGCCATCGCTTGGAACAGAACGAAAGCCTCAGCCCCTCTAATTTCTCCAACTATTATGTAATCCGGCCTATATCTAAGTGATACCTTAACTAAATCATAAAGAGATATTTCTCCTAGCTTGCTTTCACCTAAGCCGTAACTTTCTCTGCTTATTAACTGTACCCAGTTCTCGTGAGGTAGATTTAGTTCAGCAGTCTCTTCAATTGTTACTATCTTCATTCCAGGTTTAATAAATAATGCCACAGCGTTCAAGAACGTCGTTTTACCCGCAGCCGTTCCTCCGATTATCATTAATGTCATCCTATGTTCAAGCATTAGCCATAGATAGGCCGCAGTCCAAGTATCTATATTTCCTGAATCTATCAATTCTATTATTGAGAACGGCTTCTCTCTGAACTTTCTTATAGTGAATGTACTTCCTCTAGGTGAGACCTCCTCTCCAAATGTTGCAGCCAGCCTATGTCTTCCAGGCAGCATAGTATCAACTATTGGGAAAGCCGCCGATACGTGCTTCCCTCCTAGATGCGCTAATTTAATTATGAACTCCCTCAGGTAATTCCTATCTGTAAAGACTATATTTGTGGGTATGCTCTCATACTTTCTATGCCATACATGTATCGCCCTATTTACTCCATCACAACTTATGTCCTCCAAGTTCCAATCTTCCATTAACACATTTATTGGCCCATAACCCAGAAGATCCCTCTCAACGTAATATATTACCTTATTCCAGGACTCTTCGCTTAATCCCCTTACTATTTTTCGATACTTCCTAGCTAAGCGTCTAGCCTCCTCAATGATATACTTCCTTACATCAACCTCGAATGTTTCAGGGGGCTTCATTTCAATACTCAGAATATCTACCAGTTTCTCCTTGGCTTTCTGCTCTTTATCGTTTAACTTTACCTCATCTACAAAATAGGCTAATTGACCGCCAAGCTCTGGCATAGACATAATCTTAACTTTAGCGTAGGGCTCTATTACCCAATATTCCTCCACAAGCTCATAATCAGGCTTAGGCTCGATATATATAATAGGTTCTTTCTCCTCAACTTCTTTCTCACTCTTCTTTCTCCCAATCATGAAATTCCTCCATTATAGCCGATACCGGGAATATTATGGATCAATATAAAGATATATGTTTCCCTAAAAAAGCAACGTGAAATACTCTTGTACCTATAGCTTAAGGATAAGATGTATTACAACCTTTTAATCATGAGATATAAATATTAACCTATAGAAATATTATAGTCCAGTGGTAGATATGAGTTTAACCGGGTATGCCTACGCAATGTTTGGATGGTTTGGAAAAGCTTTACTTAAAATATTTAAGGGTACGGAAAACGATATTAAATCAGCTGACATGAAGATTTATCCTGAAGCTTATGCTTCCCTAGTTGCTTTAGCATTTATAGTATCTATAATAATAGATGCTCTCTTAGGAGTATCCTTGTTCCTCCTAAATTTACTTGAACTTTTACCTGAGCCGATATACCATGTAATCGCATCTATGCCTTTCCTACCTATCTTATCGCTAGTACTTTTTCCTTTACTAGTGCTGGTTATAGGCATGAAAATACCATCAGTTCTTAAAGTCAATAGAATAGCAAGATTAGATATAGAGGTGCCATATTTAGCAGCCTATATTAGCGTTATGTCTACAGGGGGAATATCTCCCTATGTAAGCTTTGAGAGACTATCACAGGCCTCGAAGAAGTTATTTTCAGAGCTTAGAAAAGAGGCTAAAAAGTTCTATATAATGGTGCGTGGCATGGGTATGGATCCATTAACTGCAATTGAGACCTCAGCTAAAAACGTACCTAGTG
>Ga0190367_1000919_pt1 | contig 18753 bp, 19 predicted proteins | sample 4872181011_MG_FD_171838 | JGI IMG/M metagenome (GOLD analysis project Ga0190367, IMG submission 171838) | Hydrothermal vent microbial mat bacterial communities from Southern Trench, Guaymas Basin, Mexico - 4872-18-10-11_MG | ecosystem: Environmental > Aquatic > Marine > Hydrothermal vents >...
TCTTCTGGAGTTTATCTCCCGAGGGGGCGGAGCCGGAGCAACTCAAAGAAGCCATCATTACGATCCTGTGGATAGGTGTCGCAGTAGCGTTCTTGGCGCTCGTTCCCCTGATATTTGTCACCGAGAAGAGAAGGGAACCCAAGGAGATCTCGCTAGCACTCAGCATTGCAGGACTTCCTAGGGATCTTAAATTGTTGATAGCAGCGGCGTCCGTATTCGCGATGGCAAACTTCACGTATATGCTTTTCCTAGCGATGGCAAAGGATATGCTTATGCTCTTAGGATACGACGAAAGACTGGCAACGGCCCTTGCAATACTTATGTATGTAGTATTCAATTCGATCTATGCGTTGCTTGCGATTCCGATGGGGATGCTGGCGGACAGAGTTGGAATGAAGAGGGTGATCCTCGGAGGATACGTTGTGTTTGCGGCGGTGTGCCTAGGTTTTGTTTTCTCGTGGTTTTATGCATTGTCTCTAGCGACAATAGTCGTGCTATTTGCAACATACGGACTAACGTACGCGATGACTAATGGAACGCAACGCGCCTTCACCTCAAAGTTGGCATCCGAGGATATCAGGGGCACGGCTCTCGGAACCTTCCATACCGCGGTTGGGCTCGCAACGCTTCCCGGAGGAATACTGGCCGGATTCCTATTCGACATACAGCCCTATCTTGCGTTCCTTTATGGTGCAGCACTCGCCATAGTTGCAATGGCGTTGCTTGCGATGGTCTCCGAGCGAGGTTAACTCTCCTTGCATTTTTTTCTCATGAAATGGCACTTGTAAAGTGCGTGCATGGTAGGGCGTTCTCTTCCGTCATGAGGTGTATCGGTATGTCTTCCCGTAGATCACCTTGAAGTACGCGTCGAACCACTGTTCATTCCCAATATGATGGGCTTTCCGTACTTCCTTGGTATCTCCGTTCTCCGCTTTATCCAGTTTTATGGGTCTTTGGTAATATTTGGTACTGGATGGAGCGTTTCTCCCGTTCCGTCTGGCTTTAGTTGCCACAACATCTCTATCGAATTCTAAGCCACATTTCTCGCATCTCAAGATCCTGTGCCCATTCGGATTTGATCTAGACCCACATATATTGGGCACAGGGTTGAGATTTTATAAGCTTCTAACATAATTAATACTTAAACCATTCCATTTAGCTTTATATTCGATGAAGAACCGTAATTTTCTGAAGTTCCATCTATTTAGTCTTCTCCTCATGTTCTTATTATTTTTATTTTAGTAGATGATTTCGTATATACTTTAAATCCTCCATTATAATCTTGGCATTACGTTTCATAGCTTCTGAGATAATTATAGCTGATACTTTATGCGGATGGTCTTCAACTCTTCTCTTCTCCCTTCCAGAGTACTTCTTCAAGTTTTTTCATCTTACGTGGCTTCTTAGCAAGTTTTTTCTGAATCTTTTCCCTATTGACACAGGAGGAGACATCAATCTCATGACGTGTGTCAGAACTGCGGAGATCTTGCATCGCTCGATTACATTTACGGAATAATAATGATGCCCAGCTCTACGGGAAGATTCTCCGATCCTGAGTTAATGAATAAGCAATAGGCGCGACTGCAATCATAAGGGTCTCCCATAAATACTGACTCGATTCCTTTATCTTCTTCTGGTATCAGGATCGAGTTCAGAATTCTCCAACCACGGTGATTCGCATATACCTGCACATGAAACACAGAATCCGTTATCCTCCCCTGTGATTACCTCCCTATCCCCTTAGGCAAGGCGTACTTACCGAGACCCTCCGCCACTACGAATATATCATGGATGCTGTAGACCCTTATCAGTCCTGTCTGTTTGCAAACTACGTTTTTCAAAAGGTTGGTTGATTTGAAATTTAGGTAATGAGCTAGCAGTGAAGAACATGTGTGGCTTATCATTTTAGCCAAAAAGTAGGTTTCGGTAATATGCGCATGCGCTGATTCTTCGGTGCTGATGTTCATATGAATGCCACTCCATTATTCGCTAAAATGCATCAGCACTGATACTTAGACTATTAGCATTAATGGGAGCGCAGATGCTCCGATCACAGCCCATGGAAGTGTATTTGCAAACGCAGACGCTTTTATATCCTCCGTATAGAGGTATGTTGTTATTGCTGCAATCTCCATGAGCAATGTTCCTATGGCCCCTATTATCATGAAAAGCATCATTAACCCCCTTAATATCGAGACGCTGCCGAATCCCATTCTTTCCGCGTACACTGCGAGCAAGAGGAACGGTAGCGCTATTAGGATATAACGCACGCCCATAGATGCACCAACTGACAGATACAGAGCTGGTTTTCCTCTCTTTGCGAGAGGACGAGGTAAGAGTTTCCTGAATATCGCCTCCCATATAAGATTCCCTACCAGTAAGAGGATGAAGAACAGAGGAACCAGTGCAAGTCTAAGGAAAGTCGCAGGAAACACCGGTATGAACGAAAAGCCGAGGCTTGCAAAAATCTCTGTGTAAAGGCCGAGACCCATTATTAGCGCAAATACGAGTCTGCGTGCCCCCTCCATTTGAGGTAATGGGCTCCCGAAAATTTCGGAGAAGTTCCTTCTTTCGGTACCTAGCCTTCTCGCCAATATTCTTGGAAGCGTTGCTATCGCAAACGCTCCCATTATCGGTGATATTACTATTCCGCATATCGAGTGGATCATTATATTAATGGGGGCTTCCCTTACCGGGCCTGCAACCTTCTTGGTCCATTCCCTTATTATTTCGACTGTTTCCTTCGAGTATGGTTCCCAAAGATGCCCTGCCCATTTCACCATATAGAGTCCGCGTACGGTTCCATTTGTCTCGAAATACTCATCAACTCGGGGTTCCGCCCACCCCGCCCTCCTTAGGAGTTCCATTTCTTCCTCTAATGTGAAAACTTGGTCCCACTTTCCCATAATTACGATAAGCCTCTTGGGCATAGATGCATTAACGTACTCGTATGTGGGGACTGGGCCGAGAGCAAAGACTAGTTCTACGTCCCTAGATTGAAAACCCCACATTATCGCAAGGGCTCCTCCTAAGCTATGCCCCACGATTATAATCTTTGCACTATTGTTTCCGACAAACCTCCGAGCCTCAGATATTACGAGTTGCATGTAGAAGAAAGATTTTTCCATGGCATCTACACACATCTTTCTAATATCCTTAAGCTGAAGTCTCAGCATGAGGAAATTCTCAGATCCACAGTGCCCCATATGGTCCATGAGTAATACTTTGAACCCCATTTTCGCAATTTCTATTGCTAGCGGTCTGACAAAGAAGTTACTTCCAGACCAGCCGTGCACCACTATGAAAACGATGTCCTTCCGCGCCTCGAACTTTGGGCTTACGTAAGCGAGTCCTATTGGTCCGACGGGAGTACTTATCTGACCACTCTTTATATCGACGGTTGTGTACTGGAAATATATGGGCAGAGTGGCAGTCACGAGAAATACAACTAGGAATACCACGAATGCTACTGCTCCCCTCTTCACGGAAACCACTTCCATTCGACGGTTGTTGCATGGTTCATTTAAACAGGCGTTCACTGAATATTGTCACAATTGACATTATAAATATAGTGAGTACTGAGAAACGAAAAATTGTGGGAAGTTAATAGTTTAAAAATTACGTCTACTATTTTTTAGATTCCGTGGGATGTCGCCTTCCGGTTTCGGGAAGGAGTACACCCATGAGTGCCGAAATGACGAGAAGCAGCATTCCGATATAGAAGGCTATCATGTGAGTGCCAAAGGTTTCGGCAACAATTCCTCCTACTGCGACAAAGATCGCAGCAGAGAGGTTTGCCATAGAAGAAAGGATTCCAACGGCCGATCCGGTGATCTCATGACCTATATCGCTAGCTTCCAGTGGTATGGTCAGAAATATCGGGTATATTGAACCCATGCAGATCCCTGCTAAAAACGCTCCCACGACTTCAATGCCTGGTACAGTTCCAAGATACACGAAGATAGCCGCCAGAGCGCTACAGGATATTATTATGGGTCTGCGTAACCCCACCCTGTCGGATATGAAGGGGCCCACCAAGTTTCCCACAAGTGCCCCGAATGTGAGAGAGGACGCCACCAATGAGGCTCTCACGCGTGCCTCCTCCAGTCCCATTATACTCTCCCATCTTGCTATAAGTTCGGATGGAAGGTCATGGCTGTACTCAAAAAACACCGCGAGGGAACAAGAGTATGCTATTACGAGTAGCCATAAGGTTTTCGTCTTGATAACCTTCATAAATGCCTTCTTCAGCGGAATCCCGTGTTCATGTGAGCGTTCGGCGGTGTACGGTCCGGTTCTGTACCCTAGCCACCATGCTAGGCTGGCAAGGAGAGCAACGGTTCCCCAGAAGTAGAAGCATGTTCGCCAACTTCCCAGTAGGGGCAATACCATTGTGGGAGTCACGGCCAGAGCGAGGGTCAACCCGAGACCGAACCCCGTAAAGTAGAGACCCGATGCAAATGCCAATTCTTCTCGTGGAAACCACTCTTCCACTGCTCTTGGATATCCCGGAAATGCACACGCAATTGCCATTCCGAAGAGAAGATTTACAATTACCCAATCAACAAACCCCCATGTGGCGCCCTTGGCGAAGGTAAAGGCGGCAAATAACAGCGACCATATGCCAATGGCCCTTTTCGTTCCCAGCTTATCTGCAATGATCCCTCCAGGTATGCAAAACGCCGCAAACCCCAGTAGCACCATGGATGCTATCAGCGACACCTCTGTCTCTTCGAGGCCCAAATCTCTCATAATTTCCGGTCTTAGTGGAATAAACGCATACCAGGATAGACATGATGCAAGACACACGAACCACGTTAGGAAGAGCATGAACCACCTCGCAGATCGGGGCTTTGCCTCCATAAGAACCCTCCCTTGAATAGATTTAAATTCCGAAAATAAAAAGGTATGCAATCAAGCGAGTGTGCTCAAGAATATGGAGTCCATGCCATTAACTATCCTCCTCATTGCGACTAAGTCATGTAGGACTCTGGAGGTGGCGTACTTGTTTGTGAGGGACTCGGCTATGCTTATTGCATCAGTTAGTTCCGCGTGGGCCTTGTCGAGTGCCCCTATATTTGCGAGTATCCAGCCGAAGACCCACCTGAGCCTGTAATTCTCGGGGAATCTTTCCTTAAGGCAGCTGTATACCTCCACTAAGAGGTCAAAGACCCCGAGCCTCATCAATGATTTGCTGAGAACCGCATCGTCGTAGCTACACGACTGCGTGATCTGGTACTCATCCAAGCGCAGGACCTTCTCGCACATTTCCTCATTTCCTAGGCTCATGAGAGAGAAGGCGAGGAGGAGTTTCGATATGTAAGAGTTGCATCCCTCGCGCATTACTTCATCGAGCAGACTTACCACCTCTTCGTATTTCCCTGAAACCAGTCTCACGAAGGCCAGCAGGCACTTCAGGTACCGGTCATTTGGGAACTTCTTTAAGAGGTTACCCAGTACCTGTTCGCACTTTTTAACATCCCCATGGCGGAGCGCGTGGAACGCTTCAATAAGCATACTATTCAATATCAGAAATTCATCCTTGTATATGAGCTTCCTTATGCTTTCGATATGTTGCAGGAGTTTCCTATTGGGTGTTATCACCTCTTCGGGAAACTTGAAGTCCTCCGGAATTCCTCTGAGGGTCCATGCGACTCTCTCAATTATTTTGCTCGTCTCCAGATTTATGAAATCGAGGAACTCGGAGAACTCCATGCGTCTTCCTCGTATCTCGTACGAATATGCCTCGATCACCGCCTTCATTAGATTTTTCGCATCATTTAGAAACTGCCTCCACATGGTTGCGAGTATCCTGATGTGCTCGTATGCGCTTCTCTCTATGAAGACCCTTCCGTCCCTTATTGAAATGACACTGTGCCTCTCTGCGCGCCTTAGGACTTCCATAAGGGAATCTACGTTTATTCCCAGATGTTTAGCAACGAACTCGACCGAGAGTCCGTTGAGTTTATCGTAACTTGGGAAGTTTGCCGCGCATGCCACGGGTATCGGGAGTTTCTTCATCATGTGAATTATCGTGTCATTGAATATGTAGAGCCTGCAGAGGAGCTCGGCATCGGGGTTATATTTCTTTATCACGATGCGCTTTCTGGAGTGATCTATCTCGAAGTCGAGCATGCCGAATACCTTCCTAAGGTGGAGGAAGAATATGACCGCGCGGATGGCAGATTCAACATGGTCCATCATGACATTCCATATCTCGATAAATGTCAGGTCCTCCATGTCCACTCCCTCACAGATTTGCCGGCGCCTCTATCCATCCATATCAGACACTATTTGGGATTGGCAAGACGCTTTCCGAACTCCTCTAAATGCACGCACTCCTCTAAGGGTTTGCGCGTGGACCTAGCCGGTTCACCCGCCGGATATCCTAGCGGCACAACAGTGAGTATGTATTTGTGTTCCGGTATGGACAGAAGTTCCTTCGCCCGTCTTTGATCAAAGATATCGACCCAGCATGTGCCCAACCCGAGGGCCTGAGCGGCTAGAAACATGTTCTCGACGGCGCATGCTCCGTCTATTATGTGTGTTGGGGATTTCTTCGGATCCGTGACGACGACTATCAGCACCGGGGCTCTTTCTATGAACTTCCCGAACGGCGCCATTTCTGCTAACTTCCTTTTCTTCTCCGGATCCCTGACCACTATGAAGTCCCATGGCTGACTGTTTTTGGCGCTAGGTGCCCACCGCGCGGCGTCCAGAACTTTAAGTATTTTCTCCATGGGAATCTCCTTGTCCTGAAAGTTCCTCACCGACCTCCTTTTTCTTATCACCTCAAAGACGTCCGTGGCAAGTGCTGCACCTATTGCCGCCTCAACAAGCTTCTTCAGCAAATGCGGCCTTTTTACCAGTTCTTCTGCAACAGTTTTTAGAAACTCTTCGCTTTTTGCAAGGTCGGTGAGGCCTCCCTCTGGACCCATGTAACCACTCTCGCAGTTCACCTCTTCCCAGAGTGGTAGTAGATTGTAATATATTGTGTCTTTTGGAACAATAAAAGATTATCTCGTATCAAATGCTACGCATTCGACGCTTTATTGTAACGCTCAAATTAATACTTGCATTTTGTGCCTGTTACAACAAATGCCCTAGTCAGTACACTTATTAGGAATATCCGTACCAGCCCGCAACACAGTATCTAAGATTGCAAGATTTCGCATGAATGCGGAGGTTATACGCCCTTATTCTCGAGATCCCGAATCGCTGTAATCATAAAGTCCTCTTTGAGGAGTAAACATTTTGTTCCGCGGGTATAACAACCTATATAGCGACGGTAAATTGAATTTTGTCATCTCTGTCTACTTGACAGGATCAGAAGTATGGAAGCCGTCATGATTGGTCTCCCACTATCGTCCACTCCCGATACGGTCCTGGAGATCTTGATCTTGCAGCCTATCTTCCTCTTAACAGCGTTTGCCGCCCTTTCGGCAAACTTTAGATCCCCGATGAAAATGTCGTATCCCTTTCCACTTTTCCTAACGTCTGCGACGTACGCTTTCGGGTTGCCACTACTTGCCGCAAGATTCTCAATTATGGACAATACTGCGTTAACCTCTTCATCCGATACCCTGCCTTTTTCCTTTCTCAATTGTATAATTGCCTCAGATACCCCTCTCTCCCTCCTCCTGCACATTGGGCACTTTTCAGGTATCAATTCCACCTCTATTATCGCCGAGTCGCGCACATCCTCCTCTTTATGCTTCAGAACTACGGATACGGGTATAACCCTACGTACGGGCTCGGACGGAGGATCATACGATATTTCAGAGATATCTGCGTAAAATTGCACCGATATTGCTTTTTTAACAACTCTTTCTATAATTTCCCTGAAAACTTGCTCAAAATTGCGGGATCTCGTGCTTATGAATCCTCTCTTGAGACTATACGAAAAGCAGGATGGGCATACCTTAACAGGAAATCTATGCTCCTTTAACTCGAAAAGCGGAAACTTCTTAAGAAAGCACTTCTCGCAGAGCATCGAACTTGTGAGCTTGATGTCTTCCTTCCCGCACTCTGTGCAGAACCTCTTGATCCTCGACATCAAGTCCCCCTTATCAACAAAAGTGGTTATGAGGAAAGGTACTCGGTAAGCAACTCGCCAAGCTTTGCGATGCCTATCCTTATATCGTCCTCGGTGTTATAACTGTAGCTTAGGCGCATCGTGTTCGTTTTCGGCACTATCTTTTCGAAGTCTCTCGTGTCCGGGTTGTACTGGTATCCCCTTATCGGGTAGAATGCCGCTCCCGGAACGTAAACGACGCCATTGGGTGCCGCGACCTCCACAAGGAACTTCTTTGCGTCGAAGGGTTTCTTGGACTCCCACCATATGAAGAAGCCGCCAGTGGGGTTTGTTCTCTCGCCCTCCGGGAAGGTCTCATCTATTGTCTCGCGCATCGCCTTACATCGTCTCTTGTATATCGGTACCGCCTTCTTGAGGAAGTCGTCTATGTAGTTCTTGTAGTAGATCTCGAGTATTTTCTGAACAAGTACGGGGCTGCAAAGATCGAGATATCCCTTGGCCTTCTCCAGCTGTTCCCTGATCGCGTCGGGCAGTACGGTGTACCCTATCCTAAAGGGGGCCGCCTCCTTAGATGTGCTCCTTACGTAGACCACCCACTCGTTATCCTTATCGAAGCTCTTTATTGCGGGCCTCTTCTCCTCCTCAAACTGTATTTCCCTGTACGCGGCGTCCTCTATTATCACGATGTTCCACCGCTCTGCAATGTCGAACAGCTGTTGCCGCCGTTTGGTTGGTAAGGTTGTCCCCTTGGGGTTATCGCTGTCCGCAACGACATACAATACTTCTGGTGGTTTCCGGAAGATTTCGGACTTCACCGCCTTTTCTATTGCCTCCTCCACGAACTCGGGTATTATTCCGTCCTGATCGGTTGGTACGCATATAACATTTGCCCCTAGCTTCACAGCAGGTCCTAAAAATCCAAGATAGGCAGGGCTTGGGGTGATCACTGCATCTCCCGGGTCTATGAGGACATCGAGTACTCCATAGAGGGCCTGCTGGGATCCACTTGTAATTATCACTTTTTCCCAACCGTCGGATCCCAGCGGTATGTTGTCTTTTCGTATGAGCCTCTCAGCCAGAACTTCACGGAAAGACCTGATTCCGGCAGTTGGTCCGTAGTTGTACTCGTCGATAACCTCTCCTCCCTGGCCTCTGGCTATTTTCACGAGTTGCCCTGTTCCTAGGTCTATGAGGATCTTTGCGAAGATCTCAAGGGGGAGAACGCCGGGCTTTCCGCCAGCGAAGTAGTAGGGCACTTGAAATTTAAGAAGGCGGCGAATTTCGGATTCGGGAATGAGGTGTGTCCAAGCGGCAAAATCGTATCGCACGGGTTTTATGTGGCGCATGGACACCATCTCGCCCACTTACAGGATAGATATTCTCATGCATACTAATGAAGGTTATCTTATCGTATTTTACCTTAATATGACATATTTCATGTAAAAGGCAAAGATTCTTTCTAAATTTTCGCCATGGTGGAAATTATCGAAGTATACTGATGCGGTCGCCAGTCACGCAACTTTTCGGTATTCGATGTGTTGACGAAATGCCATCAATATGAGCGCCATGCATAATCAGTCACACCATTCCCAAGGAGAACTACTCGAAGGAAAGGCAGCAGATTACTACTGCAAGGACAAATGCACCACGTAGAACACGATTATTGCCTCCCTTAACTCAATAGCCACCAAATGGCGGAAAAAGCGCGATGAGCAGCACCACAAGGGTGGCGAATGTCATTATCGTGAGCATGAGATTGAGCAGGGAGAACTACCACACGATCGAGAACATGATCAGAACTACTACCATCGCCATGAACAGCCGCGACTCCCATATTCCGCAAGATGCTTTTGTTCTTACAGAGATACTCGACCGCTACAAAGAGTACTACGAATGAGACCAATAGTGTGATCAGGAAATTGAGCATCACGCCGTTCACGTCCATTCCTCCATCCCTAACTCTGCGCCCCAAATATAACTATTATTTGCCCAGCGGCACGATGTGCGACGGATCCTCTGACCCATACGACGAATAGGTGCTACGGAGAGGTAAGTCTCCGTAACCAATGAGTGCGATTTTTCATACCGTCGGAAAGCCGAAAAGATTGATCGGTTGAAAAGGTGAAACTTTTCAGATTTGGAGAATTATCTCCGGCGATTTTCCCATGACGGCACCTTATACACGAAGACTTTATATATCATGGGGTTTACCATTTTCTCCGTAATGGTGGTAAGGGCTGGAGGTTCAGAGGAGGTTCTAAGATGTCGCTTGCAGTTGTGACGGGAGCATGTGGCTTCCAAGGGGCTTTACTTGTTAAGAGGTTGGTGGAGCGGGGATATCGGGTGAGGGCGATAGACCTACCGGGCGCACGGTGGAACAAACTGGAGGGGTTGGAAAACGTAGAGATGTTCAAGGCAGACCTTTCGGACAGAGAGGCGATAAAGGGGGCGTTCGAAGATGCAGAGTACATATTTCATACGGCCGCGATCTTCCATTTCGGCGCGCCTAGAGATCTTATGATTAGGATAACAAAGCAATTGACGGAAAATGTTTTGGAGGAGGCGGCGAGGGGCGCGCCCAAAGCGGTTGTCACGTGGAGCAGTGAGGTCGTTTATGGATATTTGCACCATCGCCCGGAATGCTTCCCGATAAAGGAGGATCACCCACTTCCCGGCGATCCAAATAATCCCGATCCAAAGCACGAGGAGAACCTGAAGTTCTCGTATCTTGCGGCGAAGGTTGAGGAGGAGAAGGTCTGCTGGAAGTACTATGAGGAGAGAGGGCTACCAATAATCATAATGAGGTTAGGGACGGTAATAGGTCCGGGAACGTTCGGATATGGTAGGGTGTACAGCGTCAACAAGATACCCCACTGGTTCGCCCTCGGGCTCTATGGAATACCCCTAGGGAAATTTGTGAAGGCACTTAGAGGATGGATGCTCTTCTATAGAAAGCCGATAAGATACAAGGCGATAGTGCACCTGGAGGATGTGATAGAGGCGGCCATCTTCCTTGCCGAGAACCACGAGAAGGCGAAGGGTGAGGCCTTCAACTTGAACTTCGACACGGAGATGACAATACAGGATATGCTGTCCTTCGGCGCGGACGCGGTGCTCGAAACTCCGCTGAAGTGGTTATGCCCAAGTGACCGCCTAGTGAAGATGGGGTTGAAGGCCCTCTACCTGATGGACTGGATTCCCCGATTCTTCGGAGGATGGCCCCACCAGTTCACAGTCGAGGAGCTGAACATGATATTCAACTCGCTGATATTCGACAACTCGAAGATAAAGGCTCTCGGGTACAAGTTCAAGTACCCGGACTTCAAGGTAGGAATTCTAGAGGCCCTAAAGGACTCTGGAATTCTTGCGCCGAAAGGCCACAAGATGCTGGAGGAGTTGAAGAAGGAGGCGGGGGTAGCACATGTTAGTGGTTGATCTAGTAGTTCTGTTCGTACTAGGACTCATAGGCCCCTTCCTGACGCAACCCGTGTACCCGTTGCCCGGTGCAATACCGTATTGGAAGCGCGGGCTGGTGCGCTGGTCATTCTTCTGGTCCATCTGCATGTGGCAGGTGACCGTTCCACTGGTGCTCGGGCTTTGGAGAGGATTCCCGAGCATCGTGCTCAGCGCATTCATTGCCGCTGCCGTCATAGGGCTGATGTTCACAGTATACTATGGAAGCGTGTGGCCCGGACTTGCGATGTTCGCGATAATGTGGCTGGATCTCTTCATAGCGAACGCAATAGTGTGGGAAGCAATGCTGATGCTGGGCATGCAGGAGCTCAAATGTAATCTCATCCCCCTGGGAGACCTTGCGTTCGAAGTCGTGGTGTTCGTGATATATCCGATAATCGCATACATTGGAACGGAGGTAACCAGAAGGTATATCGAGGTCAAACGGGGTATGAGAAAGAAGTAGGGGGTGAGGTCATGGCCTTCCTTCTCGACCTAATAGTACTCGCGATTCTGGGGCTTCTGTTCCCTTACATTTTCTGCCCCATGGAGATAAACGAAAGAGTTATGAAGACCTTGGAGAGGGGGTCGCGCCTGTGGGCATGGATTTTGTCGATAGGATGGTGGCAGGCGGCGGTTCCGCTGTACTGCAACATGTGGAGGATAAGGGCACTGGAAAACATACCACTTGCGTTCGGGATAGCGCTGATAGGGGCCGTGCTAGGGACACTTGTTTTCTACTGGTTCATGAGGAACAAATACGTGTACCTACTGTTTCCGGTGCTCCTGCTGATTTTCTTCGTAATAGACGTCGTTCTGGCGCCGATAATAGCGCTAATAGGTTACATAGCGGGAGACAAACTCCTGCCGTTTGGGGGAATGCCAGCGGACGGAATAGGTGGTACATACTTCATGTGGAACTCCTTCCTGAACATGGTCGGGGTAGAGCTGGTAGGAAAAGCCACTGTGAAGACAATAGTTACCGATCCGTGGAACGCGGGGTTTATGTGGAACATCTTCGCAATAATGCTCTTCGCCATTTACCCCATCATCACGTATGGATTCTCTAAATTGACGAGAGGCCACTGGAAGAAGTTCCTCAAAGAGTAATTACACCTTATCACAATCGCTCCCTTATTTTTTAATGCAGTATTGTGCCCAGCACGAGTATTTCCACTATGCCGACAATCGCTCCGAGAAGCGCATCGTTTATCGAAATATACTTCAGTTCTCGGCCGACCGCCTCCTTAAATATCCTGTCGAAGTCCTCATCGCTTACGGACTCTATCTTCTGTATTATAAAAGAGCGTACGTCTATATGGTCCTTGAGTCCCTCCAGATACCGTTTTGTTATTTCACTGATTATGCCACATAAGAAGTCCACGAGTCCCTCTCTCATTCCCCGAGGGAGGGGGAGAGTGCTTATCCTGTCGGATATCATTCTCCTGAGTGCTGTTCTCTGCGCGGTCTCAACTATCTGGACTATCTCACCACCGGATAGGAAGTCCCTCGCCACGAGATCTGCAAGCCTCTCTCCCAGCATCCTCTTCCTTTTCGGAATTATTCCTTGGATCTTGAAGGGACCCAGGTTTATGGGTCTCGCCGGGTGGAACAACATCCATATCGCAACTCTGTTCGCAGAGTATCCGATAAATGCGCCGAAAAACATTCCGATCAGTAGTTTCGGCAACAATCCCATTTCGAGAAAGGCAGCGCCGGCTCCAGAAATGTAAAGGAACATGCAGAACACGAACACTCCGAGTACTATTACAAGTACCTTAAATAACCTCAGAGCCATTGCGTCGCGCGGGTTACTATCATTTGCAGATGTATTTCCCAGAACTAGGAAGATTTCAACAAATTTCAGTGCAGTCACCCCGATGCCTTCGATCAGCACGGGAACTAATACCCAAAACATCAGCGTGATCCTCCCTCAGGGATATGTTGAGATTTATACCTGAACAGGAGATATCCTACCGCCATCACTCCTATCACTATGACAGCGATGTCCAACTTCCTGAAGAATGAAAGCATCGAGTCCCAATAGGGTCCTAGCATGAATCCTATGTACGCCAGCAATATGCACCAAGGTACCGACCCCACGAACGTATATACGATGAAATGTATCAGATTCATTCTGCCGAGGCCTGCGGGCAGGGATATATACGTTCTAACGACCGGAAGCATCCTTGAAACTAGGACTATCACGTCCCCGTACCTCTCAAACAGGCGCTCGCAGATGTCGAGCACCTCGCGCTTTAGCAGGAGATAACGCCCGTATTTTTCTATGAACGCGCGCCCGTACTTTAAACCTAGGAAGTACGCCACTAACGAACCGGCTAGATTTCCCAGTGCCCCCATGAGGACTATCGTTGTGAAATCGAAGAGCCCCGTATAGCAAAGGTACCCCGAGAACGGCATGATCACCTCACTGGGTATGGGCACCAACGCGCTTTCCAACAGCATCAAAAAGAAAACCCCGGGATAGCCCGCCGTTGCTATTACCTCTACTGCGAAGTTTGCCAGCCACTCGACGATGCCGAAGTGCAGGCTTTCAAAAATAGGTAAGGTGGCGGTGGCGGTAACGATGCCCAAAGATACGGCTATCAAGAAGAGGAGGTACCTATCCACCGCGATTAGATGCGCGGCATCGGGCTTTTGTCCACCGCCATTGACACTTAACGGCATTCTGACACCTTACCTTATCCTTCTTATGGAGTTGAAGACGCTGACCTTCACGCCCCGCCTCATAAAATGCTGAACCAGCACTAAAACCTCTTCCCTCACGGCGGTCGGATCCTCCTCCCATCTCGATACGAAGAGCCTCCTTCCATCACCGAGTACTCCCATGAACCTGAAGCCTGCGGGCATATCAACGTTTCTAGGAACCGCTACCTCGACCCTTAACATCATCGGAACCCGATGGGTACCACCGGTTCTCTTGCCACCGATCCAAACTTCCGCCCACTTCATCATTCACACCGAGTGGGGGTTAGAGACATTACGCAGAAGGATAAAATTAAAATTTTGGTTTTCTCGAGAACGGGGCGCGGAGCGTCGGAGTGCACGATTATAAATACGATGAAAATGCCGATATCTGTGGAGATAGCACAAGGGACGCCACAGTTGCAGATACGCACTTCGAAACATTTTTCCTGAAGCATTTACCGGAGAAATTTGGTGACGAATTAAAAGCGGCGTTGCGGAAATTCATTCCTGGCAACTGAAGTCTCGATGGTTGCGGATGTCAAGGGAATTGGACTCCGCCATGTGCGGTAGTGCCAGTTAAGGAGTACGATCCGTATGTGGCAACCGCTCCTCTTGAAAGATAAGAGCCCCTGTTACAGGTCACGTTATTATCGAGATCGACACCGGGGTTTTGTAACCGAATGTTTAAAGAAGAATATGAGTGCGGTGAAAAGGCACTATGCTCGGACGTCTCTTGCAAGAATCGGGACGCCGGTCGAAGAAGCTTTTAATCATATTTGTCACTTAATGCTCGAAAAATCTCCGAACACGCTGATGGGGGAGGGAATAATAAATACGCCACCGCTGAGGCCAGATAACGGGAATTATTCAACATCCATGGCGGTACTTTGATCATTTGAGGGGGAGTCCACATCGTGCACAAGCGGCTTACTAATTGCGAGTAAGGAGGATACGGCTTGCTCCTAGGCACGTGAGGACTCTGGCATAGTCCCCCGAACTATCCATGATCGCTACGATAGTTTTATTTAATCCGTCATCGTATCATATTTCCCAAACTAGGAAGGAGAGGAGAGTTGGATGCTGGCGCCGAAGGAGAGGGAAAAACTGGCAAAGCAGTTCAAAGGTGCGGCGATGGGCACGGGCGTGCTCTTCTTGATCGCTGGGTTGCTTGCGCTGATAGATGGGGCCGCCGTTTATCTTCCTAAAGAGGAAATGGCATCGGCGGCGTACATGTTGATATTTGCAGGAATCCTCGGGATAATAGGAGGAGTGTCGATAATTGCAGGCGCAAACATGCTACCTAAGGGGAAGTTCGAGGCCGGAATACCGGCGGGACTTTCACTCGGCGTGGTGGGCTATATACTCGTGATGGTGCCATTCGCGATCGCGGCGATCAAGGAGTGCATCTGCATACTGCTCTACGTGGTGCTCGTGCTTGGACTACTCGGAATAATCTTGGGCTTCGTGTTGGTACTTTCCCCGGTGATGACTCTGGTGAGGACGTTCCTCTTCCCGACCCCGCCAAAGTAGATACCCTCTCCACTTTATTTTTTATGAGGGAGAACCATGTGCCGTCTGTTCGGGCTCATCGCCAATAGGCCCGTCGATGTAAGTTTTTCGTTTTACGAGGCGCCCAGATCGCTGAGGCTACAAAGTCTTGTGCACAAGGACGGCTGGGGGATCGCGTGGTATGAGGCTGGCTCCGCAAGGGTATACAAGGAGGTAAACGCCCTTTTTGAGAGCAGAAGCGGGCATAGCGTAATTAGAAAAGTGCGATCGAATATAATAATCGCACATGTGAGGTTAAAGACCTGTGGTGAGCGTAAAATTGAGAACACTCATCCTTTCGTATATCGGAACTTCATCTTCGCCCATAACGGGCACATAGACAGAAATTGGCTGGATACCGTCCTCGAGGATGAGTATAAGCGCAGAATTGTGGGAGATACCGATAGTGAGCGATACTTCCACCTGATACTACAGGAGGCCGATAGACATGGGGGCGACCTCTCCGCCGGAATAAGGAGTGCCGTTGGTATGATAATCGAGAACTGCCGAGAGTATAGGGGTCTGAACTTCGTGCTCAGCGATGGAATGCGGCTTTACGCGTTCAGATACGCGCCCGTAGATGTGTATTACTACTCGTTATATTACCTCGAAAGGGCCCCGTCGCACCGCGCGCTACATACGGTTTCGAAGCAGACGAGAATGCTTATAGAGTCGAAGGCCGTAGCCGGAGAAAGAGCTGTCATAATTTCGTCCGAGAGGATGACCGAGGACGAAAGCTGGAAGGAGATCCCCCTAGGGGCCCTTGTGACGGTGGACTCCTCACTTACGCCGAGGTTAGAGGAAATCCTGTGATGACTAGAAACTGTCACTTGGGACTGTAGCCGTAGACCTGCGTGCTGGCCTTGATAAATCTCTGCTTGGATTGCCAGATTAAGCGGTGATACTCATGTATTGCTCACCTGAGCCGTTCAAAATTGAAATATGACCACTAAATCTCATGATAAACGCCGACCGAACGCTCACAAGTAGCGCATTATGTGCGCCTTCTTAGTAATGCTTAAATAATATTCTTCTCACCTTTGTGTGAAAGAGGGCCCCAGCCCCTTGGAATCCTTCACATAATTTTGTGTAATCGGTTTCCTTCAACCCCGCCTCTTTTGAACAGATATCTTGGCAAACAATAACAGTAAGATGTCTCTCATATTCCAAGCGGATTCCGGTTTTGTATTCTGTAAAAACGCATCAGGTCTTAACCTCATAGCCTCGCCGTTTTAGTTCCAATAGGAATTCCTCAAACTCGCTTTCACTCTTCAATTCGGAAAATACCACCTTGACGCCTACATTCTCGAAACCTTTATCGGTGGTGTAGATTTCATTCACTCCCAGTCTCTTCATGACCCCCAAGTTTATAAGATCGGAAATTCCGAGGGAATACTTGCCGAAGTTTTCGACCGCAAACTTCTCGTCCTCCATCGTGGGGACCACTATTTCGAGGTTCGGCATCATTCTTACCGAGTTCAGAAACTTTGCCAGCGCGCTAGCCCTGTGTCTCGATAACCATATCAGAACCTCATCCTTTACGAGCGTGGTTGTGAGTGCGCGCTCATATCTGGAAATTTTGAAAAGTATATAACCCGAGAGGGCCTCATCTAGTTTTAGCTTCCGTCCCGCTGACATTCAGTTTATGAAAATATTAGCGTCCACGAACCTCATTTTCCCGCCCTCTTCGGAGCTTCTCTTCAACCTCCCTTGCAAAAAGATCGTCACCCTCCTCCCTTACCGCCCCCTCTGCGATTCCCAACATCCCGAAAACGGGATCATCTCTCGAAACCACTATTTTTATCTCTCCCGGCCCGACCTCCATCTCGAGTTCTTGCCCCACTTTTATTCCGAACCTTTCCCTGACCTCCATAGGGATGGTTATCCGGTAGCCTGACAGCACCTTCACTTTGTATCTCTTTTGATACATAATGTACCACCATAAATACGATACTTAACCCGATATATTAGTGTTCCATGGCGGCATGATGAAGAAATCACCTTCAGCTGATATGTGAGCATCACATGGCAGGAACTTCCGTACATCTCGCCACAAAGAATGTCGAGGAATTATAATTCCGCTCAACGCAATATGGTTTGCTGGTTTTTCTCAAAAAGTTCATATATGGTTTCTTTCCGCGACTGGTCGTCCACGGGGTTTTGCAAGGCTCTCAAATAATTTTAGATTCTCCGTAGCATCGAGCCCCACCAAAAGGTTGTCTCTTGCCAAGCTAACGATTGTCTATGACAAGTATGCGAAAAAGTAGAAGGACGCGGCTGGCATCGTAATACTGCCTCAAACCAACTGACAGAAGGACGCCTGATATGGCTCACGCTTGGCTACTGGAAGGATCCGGAGAGGACTGCGGAGTCCTAGACCCCCAGATGGATGGTTCAGGACGGGAGACGTTGCGGAAGTCGATGAGGAGGGTATATTCTCATTGTGGACATGCCCAAGGACGTTACGAAGAACGGTGGTGAGTGGATATCGACGACCACACTTGAGGATCTCATATCGAGGCATCCCGTGGTTGCCAAGGTTGCGGTCATTGGAGTCAGGAGCTAGAAGTGGAGTGAACGATCTCTGGCGGTCGTAGTTCCGAAGCCGGAGTACAAGGGCAAGATTATAGAGGATGAGCTACGGAATCACCTGATGAAGTTCGTGGAGCAGGAAGTCATTCCGAAGTGGTGGATTCCGGACAAGTTCGAATTCGTCGACTCAATTCCAAAAACGAGCGTCGGGAAGAAGGACAAGAAGGTCCTGCGCGAGAAGTACAAGGATGTCGTGTTACCCTAACATTTAGTTAGTTTTCTTCTTCCTTCTTTTTCTTTTAGATTTGTATTCCTCTGACATATTGATTCTGATGTTTAAAACTCGGAGTTTTTATAGGAAAACGCTTAATGGAAGAATCGGGGCAGAAACGTATAGTGTTGCATTTGCTGCCTTCACGCACCTTTGCAACCTCAAAACCCTTATAAAGGACTTCTGTTGTGTTAAGCGGGCTCCG
>Ga0190367_1000921_pt1 | contig 18727 bp, 18 predicted proteins | sample 4872181011_MG_FD_171838 | JGI IMG/M metagenome (GOLD analysis project Ga0190367, IMG submission 171838) | Hydrothermal vent microbial mat bacterial communities from Southern Trench, Guaymas Basin, Mexico - 4872-18-10-11_MG | ecosystem: Environmental > Aquatic > Marine > Hydrothermal vents >...
TTAACTTCATGATTTTTTCTTTTATTTTAAATTAAAATATAATCCATCTTTTGTATTAAAACAAGACAAATTTATAAATGGAACTTAAACAGACATTAAAAAATTTATTTGATTTTTTTTATAAATTGAGAAGTTTTTTTCAAAAAATAAAGGGGGACTTAAGTCCCCCTTTATAATCTTTATATTTAGAACTCTCCACCACCAGGTGGCATAGCAGGACCTTTTTCATCTTTCTTAGGTTTTTCAGCAACCATAGCTTCAGTTGTAAGAAGCAATCCTGCAATAGATGCTGCATTTTGTAAAGCACAACGACTTACTTTCTTAGGATCTATTATACCGGCACCAACAAGGTCTTTAAATTCTCCTGTTTCTGCATCAAATCCTGTCTTATCTTTTTCAGATTTTACTTTTTCTACAATAATAGATCCTTCATATCCTGCATTTAAAGCTATTTGACGAAGTGGAGCTTCTAAAGCTTTTTTAACAATTTCAACACCATATTGCTCATCTCCATCTAATTTAAGATTTTCTAAAACAGGCAAACATCTAATATAAACAGTTCCACCTCCAGGAACAATTCCTTCTTCTACTGCAGCTTTTGTAGCATTAAGAGCATCTTCAACTCTGGCTTTCTTTTCTTTTAATTCTGTTTCAGTAGCTGCACCTACATAAATAACTGCTACTCCACCTACAAGTTTAGCAAGTCTTTCTTGAAGTTTTTCACGATCATAATCTGATGTTGTTTCTTCAATTTGAGCACGAATTTGTTTAATACGAGCTTCAATATCTTCTTTTTTACCAGCTCCATCAATAATAGTAGTAGTTTCTTTGGTAACTACTACTCTTCTTGCTTTTCCAAGATCAGAAAGTTGCACATTTTCTAATTTCATTCCAAGTTCTTCAGATACAAAAGTTCCTCCAGTTAAAATAGCAATATCCTGAAGCATTGCTTTTCTTCTTTCACCAAATCCAGGGGCTTTAACTGCACAACATTGTAATACTCCTCTAAGTTTGTTTACTACTAAGGTAGCAAGAGCCTCACCTTCTACATCCTCAGCAATAATTAAAACAGGTTTCCCTGCACGGGCTATCTGTTCAAGAAGTGGTAAAAGATCTTTCATTGCACTTATTTTCTTATCATAAACTAAAATATATGGATCATCTAAAACACATTCCATCTTTTCAGCATCTGTAACAAAATAAGGAGATATATATCCACGATCAAATTGCATTCCTTCAACTACTTCTAAATAAGTCTCAAGACCTTTAGATTCTTCAACAGTAATTACTCCTTCCTTTCCTACTTTATCCATAGCATCAGCAATAAGATTACCAATAGTAGCATCATTATTAGCAGAAATAGTAGCAACTTGAGTTATTTCTTGGCGAGATTTACAAGGCTGGGCAATTTTCTCCATTTCTTTTACTACTGCATCTACAGCTTTATCAATTCCGCGTTTTATAGCCATAGGATTAATTCCAGCTGCAACCAATTTCAATCCTTCTTTAAAAATAGCTTGAGCTAAAACAGTAGCTGTAGTAGTTCCATCACCTGCTACATCACTAGTTTTAGAAGCAACTTCTTTTACCATCTGAGCTCCCATATTTTCAAATTTATCCTCCAATTCAATCTCTTTAGCAACAGTTACTCCATCCTTAGTAATCAATGGTGAACCAAAAGATCTTTCTAAAACAACATTTCTTCCTTTTGGACCTAAAGTTACCTTTACTGCATCTGCTAACTTATTTACACCACTTAAAATTTTGTCTCTGGTATTAGCTCCATAAATAATTTCTTTAGCAGCCATACTACTACCCCCCTTTAGATTTTTTTTAATTATTCTTCAATAATAGCTAAAACATCATCCTCTCTCATAATTAAATACTCTTCACCTTTTATTTTAATTTCAGTCCCAGCATATTTACTAAAAAGAATCTTATCTCCTTCTTTTACTGTTAAAGATTGTTTCTGACCATTATCCAAAAGTCTACCATCTCCAACAGCTATTACTTTACCCATAATGGGTTTTTCTTTAGCTGTATCTGGAATAATAATTCCTGAATCAGTTCTTTGTTCCTCTTCAATACGTTGAACTAAAATTCGATCATATAAAGGTTTAATCTTCATGCTTCCACCTCCCTACTTAGTTTTGATATTAAACTTGATTAATTTATTGTTTAGCAGAAAAAATAATCATTCATTTAAAAAAGACAAGAGAGGGGAATTTTTAATTTTTTAAGAATTTAAAAATTTTATTTAAAAGATTTTCAACAAAATCTGAAGTATCAAGCACTAACAAAGGTTTACATTCTTCTGGTATTTCAAATTTTTGTTTTTGAGAAAGATAAATATCCCAAAGAGCATCAGAATAAGTTTTTTCTGTTTTTCTCTTAAAAATCCTTTCTTTTACTACTTTATCATCAGCTTTACACCATATCCAATAAATTTTTGCTTTAACATCTTTCAACTTTTTAATCAACAATTCTCTATATTCCTTTTTTCTAAAAGTAGCATCTAAGATAACATCTCTTCCATAAGATACCTCTTCTATTGCTATATCTACTAATTTTTTATAAGTATTTAATGTGATTTCAGAAGAATAGATCCCTTTTTCAAATTCAGCATAATAATGTTTCTTTGGATCTAATTTTAGCAACCTTTTTCTTACTATATCAGAAGCTAAATAAACAGCTGGTATTTTCTCCAAAATTTTCTGAGATAAAAATGTTTTTCCAGTTCCAGGAAGTCCCAAAAAAACAATAATCTTGGGAATTCCTTTTGCATAAAAATAAGCTAAATCAAAATATTTTTGAGCTGACTCTAAAGCTTTTTTTCTTTCCTCTTCTTGAATTTCTTGAGATGCATAAGTAAAACATCCTATTTTCCCTCTTACATAAGCTCTATAACATTTATAAAAATTTAATAATTTATAAATATCTTTATCTTTACTTTTTTCTGTATAACTTTCTATAAAGTAATTTGATAAATCTCTATATCTATGATAATCTAAGTCCATTGCTAAAAAAGAAATATCACAACAAACATCTCCACATCTAAATCTTTCATTAAACTCAATACAATCAAAGATATAAACTTTTCTTAAATCATCAAAACAAATATTAGCTGAATAAAGATCCCCATGTCCTTCCCTTATAAATCCTTCTTTAATCCTTTTTTCAAAAAGCTTTTTTTTCTCTTTTATAAAATTATTACTATAATTAATAATATGAGTATATTTTTCTTTTGTTAAAGCTAAACCTACAAAGTCTTTAGTTTGTTCAAAATTTTCATTAGTATTGTAAGAAATTGTTTCTATACTTCCATAAAGATTAACTCTATCTCCGGTGTAAGCAGATTTATAAAAAGGAACTAAAGTATTAACAATTAAATCTATATGCTTTTCTGTAATTTCTCCTTTCTGAAGAAGAGTTCCCATCATACCTTTTTCAGGGAGTTTTTTCATTTTTACAGCATATTCCACCACTTTTCCTTTCCCTTCAAATTTGAATTTGCCATCTTTTTCAGTCACAGGAACAACTCCAAGATAAATCTCAGGAGAAAGTCTTTTATTTAGTTCTACTTCTTTTTCACAAAAATATTTTCTTTTTTCTAAAGTAGTAAAATCAAGAAATCCAAAATTAACAGGCTTTTTAATTTTATAAACTAAAGTATCTGTAATAAAAATATAAGAAATATGAGTTTGAATTATTTTAAGTTGAGAAGTCTTAAAAGGAAACGAATCTAAAGTTATGAATTTATCCCAAAAAATCTCTTTCATTTTTTACAATTTTAATTTCTTTTATTTTTTTGACAATCTAAATATAAAATTAATTTACCTTGACCAATATTTTATCTCTATTTAAAATAAAACTTAAAATTTAAAAAAACAGGGAGGAAAAAAATGAGTTTAACTTTACTTTTTTTGGTAATTTTAGTCTTATTATTTTTACAAGCTTCTATAAAAGTAATAAATGAATATGAGAGAGCTGTAGTATTGCGATTAGGTAAATTTTTAGCAGTGAAGGGACCTGGATTGATTATATTAATTCCTGTAATTGATAAAATGAGAAAAATAGATTTAAGAACTGTAACCTTAGATGTCCCACCTCAAGAAGTTATTACTAAAGATAATGTATCAATTAAAGTAAGTGCAGTGGTGTATTTTAGGGTTTTAGATCCAGAAAGAGCTTTTTTACAAGTAGAAGATTATTATTATGCTACCAGTCAATTAGCTCAAACTACTTTAAGAAGTGTATGTGGACAAGCTGAATTAGATGAAATTTTGGCTGAACGGGAAAAATTGAACATAAAGCTACAAGAGATTTTAGATGCTGACACTGAACCTTGGGGAGTTAAAGTCTCTAAAGTTGAAATTAAAGAGATTGATCTTCCTGAAGAAATGAAAAGAGCTATGGCAAAACAAGCTGAAGCAGAAAGAGAAAGAAGAGCTAAAATTATTAGTGCTGAAGGAGAATATCAAGCAGCTCAAACTTTATTTGAAGCTGCTCAAATAATAGCAAAAAATCCTGTAACTCTTCAATTAAGATATCTTCAAACTTTAATTGAAATTGCTACAGAGAAAAATTCCACTATCCTTTTCCCATTACCTTTAGAAATACTTAAAGCTTTAAATACGAATTCCAAATGAATTCTAAAAAATTTCAAAAAATCTTAGATCTAAAGAATTTTTTCACAAATTGTATTATAACTTTAATCGTTCTTTATAATATTTGTTTAACTATGTAAGGAGGTATTGAATGGATAAAGAAGTAATTAAACAATTTAGTAAAAGATATCCTGATATAAAAGAACTTTTTGAGAAACATCAAGCTTTAGAAAATGAAGTAGCCCAGATATCTCAAAAAAATTATTTAACACCCAATGAAGAAATAAAAATTAAGCAGTTAAAAAAAGAAAAACTTTATGTAAAAGAACAAATTTATAAACTTATTAAAAAATACGAGGGGATAGAAATAGATTGAATCCTTTTAATTCTTAATTTTTCTATTTTTAAAATTCTAAACAAAGGAGGGAAATAAGTTGGGAAAAATAATGACAGGGGCTCAAATGGTTATAGAAGCCCTCAAAAAAGAAAATGTAGAAGTTGTTTTTGGATATCCAGGAGGAGCTGTTATTGATATTTATGATGAACTATATAAAACTCCAGAAATAAAGCATGTTCTTGTAAGACATGAACAAGGCGCAGCTCATGCTGCTGATGGATATGCCAGATCTACTGGTAAAGTAGGAGTTGCTTTAGTTACTTCTGGTCCAGGCTCAACTAATACTATAACTGGAATTGCTACAGCCTATATGGATTCAATTCCTATAGTAGTATTTACTGGACAAGTTCCTACTAAACTCATTGGAAATGATGCTTTTCAAGAAGTTGATACTACCGGAATTACAAGACCTATTACTAAGCATAATTTTTTAGTAAAAAGAATTGAAGATTTACCAAAAATTTTAAAAGCTGCTTTTTATATTGCCAGAACTGGTAGACCAGGTCCTGTAGTAGTAGATCTTCCAAAGGATATTCAGCAAGCTAAAGGCGAATTTGAGTATCCTGAAGAAATAACTTTAAGAAGTTATAACCCTGTTTATGAACCTCATATCAAACAAATAGAAAAAGCTTATTCTCTTCTTGAACAAGCAGAAAGACCTGTTTTACTCTTAGGAGGGGGTGTAATTTCTTCTAATGCCTCTGAAGAAGCATATAAATTAGCTGAAACTTTAAACTTACCTGTTACTATGACTCTTATGGGATTAGGTTCCTTTCCAGGAGATCATAATCAGTCTCTTGGTATGCTTGGAATGCATGGCACTTATTATGCTAATATGGCAGTAGCTAATTGTGATGTTTTATTAGCTATTGGTGCAAGATTTGATGACCGTGTAACAGGAAAATTAGATGCCTTTGCTCCAAGTGCAAAAATTATTCATATTGATATAGATCCTACTTCAATTCAAAAAAATGTTAAGGTTCATGTTCCTATTGTAGCTGATTGTAAAAGGGCTTTGATTAAACTTTGGGAAATTATTAAAAATGCAGGAAAACCTAAAAAATATTGGAAAGAAAGATTTAAGGAATGGTGGGAACAAATTGATATTTGGAAAAAAAGATATCCTCTTTCTTATAAAAATGATCCTAATTATATAAAACCTCAGTTTGTAATAGAAAAACTTTACGAATTAACTAAAGGTGAAATAATTATTGCTACAGAAGTAGGACAAAATCAAATGTGGACTGCTCAATATTATAAATTTAAACACCCCCGGACCCTTATTACTTCTGGTGGTTTAGGAACTATGGGTTTTGGTTTTCCTGCTTCTATAGGAGCTAAAATGGGGAATCCTGATAAATTAGTTATAGACATTGCAGGTGACGGATCTATTCAAATGAATATTCAAGAATTGGCAACTGCTATGGAACAAAAGTTGCCTATTAAAATAATTATTCTTAATAATGGATATTTGGGTATGGTAAGACAATGGCAGGAGTTATTTTATGGAAAAAGATATTCTCAAGTAAAATTTCATATATTACCTGATTTTGTTAAATTGGCAGATGCTTATGGAGCAGTAGGAATAAGAATTACAAAACCCCAAGAAGTTGAACCTGCGCTTAAAAAAGTATTAAGCCTAAATACTTTAGTTATATTAGATGTCCATATTGCTCCAGAAGAAGATGTATTTCCCATGGTTCCCGCAGGTAAAGCAACTACTGAGATGATTTTAGTATAATTAGGAGGTTAAAGAATGGAAGAAAAAAGGCACACTCTTTCAGTCTTGGTAGAAAATACTCCTGGTGCTTTAGCAAGAATCGCAGGTCTTTTCAGTGGTAGAGGATTTAATATTGATAGTTTGTGCGTTGCTGAAACTCTTGACCCTACTCTTTCTCATTTAACTTTAGTTACTCACGGAGATGAATTAATTATTGAGCAAATTATAAAACAATTAAGAAGATTGATTGATGTGTATAAAGTTGTAAATGTCACAGAAGAAAAAGAATATGTAGAAAGAGAAATGGCTTTAGTAAAAGTAAAAGCTGAAAAAGAAAATAGAGAAGAAATTTTTAGAATTTGTGAAATTTTTAGATGTAAAATTGTAGATGTAAGCCCCAGAAGTTATATAATCGAAGTTACAGGAGATAAAGATAAATTACAAGCTGTAATAGAACTTTTAAAACCAATGGGAATTAAAGAAATTGCAAGAACTGGAATTATAGCAATGAAAAGAGAGAAAAAAACCTCATAAAATTTTTTCTGATTTTCCTCTTGATTTTTTCTCTTTATCAAGTTATAAATGTCTTTTACAATTTCTGGTAAATTAAGAAAGGAGTTCTTATGATGAAATTTGATATTAATAAAGATGATTTATCTAAAGATGAACTTCAATTTTTAGAACTTGCTTTTAAAAGATGTGCGAGAAGAATTATATTAGCTACTACCTTAGCAGGTAGTGGTCATCCAGGAGGTTCTCTTTCATCTTTAAGTATGCTTTTAGTATTGTATGGTATTGCTAAAATAGATCCTCAAAATCCAAGATCTGAAGATAGAGATAGAATAGTAATAAGTCAAGGACATATTAGTCCAGGTGTGTATAGTGTTCTTTGTGAATATGGTTTTTTCCCAGAAGAATCTTTTTTAATGGAATTCAGACGTGCTGGTTCAGCTTTTGCTGGACATGTAGAACAAGGAGTGCCTGGAGTAGAATGGAATACCGGTAACCTCGGACAAGGACTTTCAGCAGCCTGTGGAATGGCTAAAGCTATTAAACTAAAAGGACTTAATAATAAAGTCTTCTGCTTAATGGGAGATGGGGAACAACAAAAAGGACAAGTAATAGAAGCCAGACGTTGGGCTGTAAAATTTGGACTTGATAATTTAATTGTTTTGATTGACTATAACAAACTTCAAATAGGTGGGAATATTTCAGAAGTAATGCCTCAAAATATTAAGGAAGAAATATTAGCAACTTCCTGGAATGTAATTGAAATAGATGGACATAATTATTCTGAAATATTTAAAGCTTTAAAAAAAGTTATAAAAAGAGAGGTTGAAAAGCCAAATAATCCTACTGCTATTTTAGCTCATACAACAATGGGAAAAGGAATTTCTTTTATGGAAAATGATCCAAAATGGCATGGAATGGCTCTCCCTGAAGATTTAGCAAAAAAAGCCTTAGAAGAGCTTGGTTTTGATCCTAAAGAACTTGATATTCTAAAAGAAAAAAGGAAAATTTGGAAAGTTTCTTTTCCTCATCAACCTCATAATCCCGTTCCTGTGGAAATAGAAATTCCAGAAGTAACTATTTATTCTCCTGAAACAAAAATTGATTGTAGGAGTGCTTATGGAAATGCTTTATTAAAATTAGCAGAAAAAAATAATCTGCCAAACAAACCTCCTAAAATTTTAGGACTTACATGTGATTTAGAAAGTTCTGTAAAGATGGGAGCTTTCAAAAAACTTTCTCCTTCAGCATTTTTTGAATCAGGCATCCAAGAACACCATACAGCTACAATTGCTGGAGCTCTTTCAAAAGAAGGTTTTCTTGTATTTTTCTCAACTTTTGGTGTTTTTGCTATAGATGAAGTTTATAACCAATTGAGACTCAATTCCCTTAATAAAACCGCTTTAAAAGTAGTTTCTACTCATTTAGGAGCTGATGTAGGAGAAGACGGACCTACACATCATTGTATAGATTATTTGGGTATTTTATTCAATCTTTCAGATTTTGAAATCTATATACCTGCGGATTCAAATCAAACAGATCATATAATAAGATGTATTGCTAAAAGACCTGGAAATATTTTTGTAGGTATGGGGAGATCTAAAATTCCCGTTATTACAAAGGAAAATGGAACACCTTATTTTGATGAAAATTATCAATTTATTCCTGGAAAGGCAGACTGGATAAGAATGGGAAACAAAGGTGTAATTATCACCTATGGAACTATGTGTCATTATGCTCTTTCTGCTTGGGAAATTCTTAAAAGTAAAGGTATTGAAGTTGCTTTATTAAATGTAGCTTCTATAAAACCTTTTCCAGAAAAAGATCTCTTAAAAGCTTCTGAATTTAAAAATATCTTAGTAGTAGAAGATCATTTGGTAGAAACTGGATTAGGAAGTAAAATAGCTTCATTTTTCGCTTTAAAAAATAAATCTGTAAAACTTAAGCTATTAGGTTTAAAAGGTCCTATGTCCTCAGGAAGTCCTAAGGAATTATTTAAATTAGCTGGATTAGATCCTGAGAGCATAGCTAAAAATGTAGAAAATTTAATAAATGCATGAATTAATAGAAGGAGAAAAAAAACAAACTCTTATAGAACATCTTCTTGAATTAAGAAGTTGTTTAATTAAATCCTTTATAGGATGGATAGTTGGCGCTATTATTTCTTATCTCTTAGCTAAACATATTATAAATTTTTTACTCTTTCCTCTTTATAAACTCGTTCCTTCTCAATCTACAGTATTTTTTAGAACCTTCCCAGAAGTATTTACTGCTTATATAAAATTATCTATAATTGTAGGTTTTATAATCTCAAGTCCTTATATCTTTTATCAAATTTGGCTCTTTATAGCTCCTGGACTTTATCCTCAGGAAAGAAAATGGGTAAAAAGTGCTATTTTCTTAACATGTTTTTCTTTCTTGATCGGAGACCTTTTAGCTTATTATATTTTTCTTCCAGCTATTCTTAAATTTTTATATTCTTTTGGAGAAAAGTTTCTTATTTTCAAACCATTTTTAAAAGAATATATTTCTTTTGTTCTAAAAATCTTTATTATTTTCGGTATTCTTTTTCAAATTCCTTCTTTTTTATTTCTTCTTTCTAAATTGGATTTGGTCACTTCTACTCAATTAAAAAATTTTAGACCTTATGCTATAATCTTGTCCTTTTTTATAGCTGCTATTTTAACCTCAGGAATTGATCCTTTAAATCAGCTCCTTTTAGCTATACCCTTGACACTTCTTTATGAAATAGGTATAATTTTGGTAAAATTGGGAGAATTTAAAGAATAGGAGGTTAATATGTTTCCTAATTTAGGTGGTCAGGAGTTATTTATTATTCTCTTCTTAGCATTGTTAATTTTCGGTGCTAAGAGATTACCTGAAGTTGGTGCAGGTTTAGGAAAAGGAATTCGTTCTTTCAAAGAAGCTATAAAAGGTGCTGATGTAAAAGAAGATACAAAGGAAATTTCATCTAAAAAAGTATAATTTTTACGTGCAAGCTTTTATCCTTTCAGCAGGTAAAGGAACTCGTCTTTTACCATATACTAAAATCTTACCTAAACCTCTTTTTCCAATTTTAGGAAAACCTATAATTGAGATTATTTTAGATCAATTAAAAAAATTAGGAATAACTTCTATAGGAATAAATGTTTTTCATTTAAAAGAAAAACTCTTAAACTTTCTAAAATCTTATCAAAAAAGGAACCCTCAATTAGAAATTCAAATTTTTGAAGAACAGGAACTCCTTGGAACAGGAGGTGCTATATTAAATGCAAAAAATTTTTTTAAAGAAAGAACTTTAATTATAAATTCAGATATATTAATTAATTTTGATTTCAAAAAACTTTATTTTTTCTCTACCTATTTATCCAGCCCTGTTATCATGGTTTTATATAAAGGAGAAAAAAATAATGTTTGCGTAGATCTTGATTCTAATATAATTCTCTCCTTTAGAGAATATAAAAAAGATCTTTTTACTTTTGCAGGAATTCAAATAATAGATCCTTACATTATTAAATACTTTCCATTTAAAAAAGATCTTATAGAAATATATCAAGAGTTAATAAAAAGAAAATTTAGTATTTCAGCTTATATAGAAAATAATTCTTATTTTAAAGATATAGGCACAATTAAGAATTATCTAAAAGCCCATGAAGATATTCTTATAAATAAAGTTAAAATTCCAGAAGTTCCTTTTTATTCAAATTCTTTAGTTATTAAATCAAAAAATATTGATAAAAATGTTGTATTAAAAGATTGGGTATATATTGAAGAGGATACTATTATTGAAAATAACACCCAGTTATCAAGGGTTATTTCTTGGAAGGGAGCTTATATAAAGTCTGGAATTTATAAAGATAAAATCTTAATATGATAGAGTTATTAAAAATTTTGAAAGATTTAAAAATTTATCCTCAAAAAATACAACCATTAAAAGGGGATGGTTCCAATCGGAAGTTTTTTCGTCTTTATTTTAATAATTCTTCTTTAATACTTATTCTTCCTCAAGAAGGAAAACATGGATTAAAAGAAGCCAAAGTTTATTATGAATTAGGAAGATTTTTTTATTATCATAAAATACCTGTTCCTAATATTGAATTTTGGGATCAAAAAAGTGGTGCTTTAATAATAGAAGATTTGGGAGATATTAAACTTTCTGAACTTAAAAATCCATTTTTATATTATTATAAAGTAATAGAAATATTGGTTAAACTTCAGAAACTTGTTCCCTTTTTTCCTGTAGATAAAACTTTAGATACTTCTTTTTACGATTTTGCTTTTCTTTGGGAAAGAGAGATAAACTATTTTTTTGAGTGGTATCTTAAAAATTATAAAAACTTAAAATTAAGCTCTTTTTTTAGTGATGAAATTTTTAACTGGGCTAAAGAAAAAAGTCAATTTATTGATAAAGTAGTTATACATAGAGATTTTCAAAGCAAAAATTTGATGATTAAAAATAATAAAATATTTATTATAGATTTTCAAGGTGCAAGATTGGGGCCACCTTCTTATGATTTAGCTTCCCTTTTGTTTGATCCTTATGTAAATCATTTTGAGGACTCAGAGATTTTATATAAATTCTTAAATTATTACTTAGATTTAACTTCATATCCTCAAAAGCAATTCTTAGAAGAATTTAAATTTTTAAGTGTTGTTCGTTTAATGCAAGCCTTAGCAGCTTATTGTAAACTATCAAAATTGGGAAAAACTTGGTTCAAAAATTATATACCTATAACTGAAAAAAGATTATTTAAATTAATTAAAAATTTTTATCCTGAAATATATAAAATTTTTAATTTAGTTAAAAAACAATAAAAGAGGAGGGATTATAATACCTCCCTCCTCTTTAACAAATATTAATTTTTAAAAAAACTTATTTAAAAAATATATTATTCTTCTTCTTTCTTAAAAGCAGTTTCTACTCCAATTCCTACTCCTGGAATTCCAAACATTACTGTGCTTCCACTTGAAAAATATTCAAGTTTACCTTCTTTCACCAATTCATTAGCTGCATTTTTAATATCACGAGGGCTTACACCAGGGATGTCTCTTTGAATATCTTTTAAATAAACTTTACTTTTTCCTCCTTTTTTAACTTTTTCTTCTATTACTTTAACAATTTTTTCTTTTAATTCTTCTTTAGTCATATTATCACCCCTTTTTAGTTTATTTTACTTTTGAATATAATAATCTTCTAATTTAGTTTTTACATGTTTAGTAAATTTAAAGTGAGTAGTAGTTCTATAAGTAGTATAAGCCAATCTATAATCATCTATACATTTTTCAGTAAATGGAATATCAGTTAATTCAAAGAATCTTTCCCATCCAATTCTCTCAATCCAAACACCAACTCTTTCATATTTATTTGCATGTTGAGCATAAACCTCTAATATACGTTTTATCCATTTTACTGTAGTTGGCCAACGTGGAGGCTCATTTGGAATTCCTGTAAGAACAACTCTTGAAAATTTTGGTGGAGAAAGTCTATTAGAAACCTTTCCTCCTACCACTATAGTAATACAATCTCCTTCTCCATCAGCAAGAGGCATAGCAGGACACATAGTATAACAGTTTCCACAGAACATACAACGCTCAACATTAACTCTTACTGTTTTCTTTTTCTTTCCTTCAATCTCTACTGTCGCTGGTCTAACAGCTCCCAGAGGACAAGCAGCTACAGCTAAAGGTATTTCACATACTGCTGATATTCTATCATCTTCAACAAAAGGTGGTTTTCTATGAATTCCTACAATCGCAATATCAGAACAATGAACAGCTCCACACATGTTTAAACAACAAGCAAGAGCAAGTTTAGTTTTAGCAGGAAGTTTATGAGAGCCAAAATAATCAAAAATTTCATCCATTATGGATTTTACCAATCCTGAAGCATCAATAGCAGGTGTATGACAATGAATCCAACCCTGAGTATGAACAATACTGCTTACTCCTGCTCCAGTTCCACCAATAGGATATTTATAAGAACCATTAGGATGTTTTCTATTTTCTAAATCTTCAATAAGTGCATTTAATTTTTCTTCAGAATCTACAATAAATTCTACATTATTTCTTGTAGTCCAACGAACATATCCATCACAATATTTATCTGCAATATCACAAATCTCTCTTATATAATCAACAGTCTCTAATCTTGGAGTTCCACATCTCACCACATATATAACATCCCCTGTTTCAGAAACTCTTTTTATAACACCAGGTCTAATTATTCGATGAGATTTCCACTTCCCAAAATTTTTCTTAATAATAGGTGGCATGAACTGCCAGAAATATGGAGGCCCTATATCTGTAATTCTATTTTCCATTGGTTTATCAGGATTATAAAGTTTTTCTGCAATACCAGGATAATACGGTTCATCAAATACAGGATCCATCTCATCTTTAAATTTCCCTTCAATTTCTTCATATTTGTTCCACAATTCCTTTAACTTTTCAATTACTTGTTCATCAGCCATTTTTAACCCCCTTTATTATAATTTTTAAATTCCTATAATTTCAATTTTAAATAGGATGGCGTTTTCTAAATTCTGCAAGATCTCTTTTCCAACCACCAGGGACTTCTTCCTCTCTCCAGAAAATATAAGGTTCAGAACGAGGTATACTAATATGCTGTGGTATAGGCTCAATTCCAAGAACATCAACCAAAAATCTATTTAATCCGATTCTTTGCATTAATTCACCAACTCTTTCACGGTTCTTACCAACTTCCATCCAATAATCCCAAATTTTATAAACTAAATCTTTTATATCATCATAAGGTGGCTCTACCTTTACAAATGGAGCAAGAATACTTGAAAGCTGAGCACCTTCTAAAATAACTGATTTAGAACCTATTAAAATACATACTCCTCTATCATCCCCTGGTTTTAAGGCTTCAGGCATAACAGCTATACAGTGCATACACCTAACACATTCTTTATTATCAATATAAAGTTTTTGTTCTTTTTCATCCCAATACATACATTTAGCTGGACAAAGATCAATTACTTCTTTTTTAATATCAAAAGGACCCCAGTCTCTATCAGAAAAAGCACCTGCATTAGGTGGAATTTCACCATTTACATAAGCTCTAACTGCTTCCTGATCAATTTTAATATCATCTCTCCAAGTTCCAACAAAAGACAAATCTGCTCTTGCAACTGCTGCTACACAATCAAGAGGACATCCTGAAAATTTAAATTTAAATTTATATGGAAATGCTGGACGATGAAGTTCATCCTGAAAATACATAGTTAATTCATAATCCATATCTTGGACATCAAATAAAGCCCATTCACAAAGAGATTTTCCCATACAACATGCTGGGCTTCTTAAATTAGAACCTGATCCTCCTAAATCCCAATGTAATTGATGCGTTAAATCATAAAAAGTATATTCTAATTGTTCAGTTACAGCTCCAAGAAGAATAATATCACCAGTAGAACCATGAAAATTTACAAGCCCACTACCACGATGCTCCCACATATCACAAAGTTTTCTTAAAGCTTTTGTATGATACCACTTTGCTGCTGGATGATGAACACGAAGAGTGTGAAATGCCCAAATAGCAGGAAATCTTTCCTGCTGATCAGAATAACGTCCAATAACTCCTCCTCCATAACCAAAAACTCCTACAATTCCACCATGTTTCCAATGAGTCTCTTTATGTTGATAAGATAACTCTAATTGACCCATGATATCAAAACAAGCCTGCTTTTTGTGTTTCTCACCATAAGTATAAATATCATCTACAAAACTTGGCCAACGACCTTTTTTGAGCTCATCCACCATTGGCGTATCATGTTTTTTTATTTCACCCATAATACCCTCCCTTTAAATTTTTGTATAAAGATATTTTATGATTCTTTAGTTCCAAGTCAAGAATAAAAAATTTCAATTATTAAAAAAGACTTTTTAAAATCTCAAATTTTTATAGCTTTTCTTTTTTTTTTGTGTTTTTTTAAAAAAATATAAAAATATATTAAAACATTTTAACCTTTATTTTATATTATTGTCTTTTCCAAATATTGAATTAAAATTGAAATTATGGATACTCAAGTTAAAACTTTAAAAACTCTTATAAAATCTAATCTTTCAAATTTAGAGGTTATTAAAAAAAGTATAGAAAACTTAGAATCTAAAACTCCCCAACCATATTTAATATTAGAAATTATTTTAGATGTTCTTCAAACCAGAAATCTACCTAAGGATGTAGAAATTTTCCTTTGGGAAAAAGCAGTTACTATCTGTGAAAAACTCTATGAATTTAGTAAGGCTTTAGAGTTATATAAAAAATTATTTTTTATTTCTTCTAATCCTAAATATTTAGATAAAATTGAAAAATTAAAAATTTTAAAAATTTTTGAAAGATTAAAAGATGTTCTTAAAAAAGTTCAAATTCCTTTAGATGATCTTTTAAACATATATTATCAATCCTTAGAAACAAATAAAAGTATAGAAGTTATAATAATGGAAAAATTAAAAATTCCCAAAAAAGAAATTTTAAACTCTATTAAAAATTTTTATAAAATTCCTGTTTTTGAAATAACAGATTTAAGAAAATTTAGAAAAATTCCTCAAGTTTTAACCATTAAAAAACAATTTTTCTTAACAACTCTTTGTATACCTTTTCAAGCTCAAAAAACTATTTATCTTGTTTGTTACAATCCTGAAGATGAAGAAATAATTGAGAAAGTTAAAAGATTCCTTCAGATCCCCTCAACTGATGTTCAAATAGCTTTTGCGATTAAAGAGGATCTTATAGAAGCAATAGAAAAATATTATGCTCCTTCTTCTTTATCTGAAATTGAATTTGAAATAGAGCCAATTGAGGAAGAGGAAGAAGAAATTGAAGAAGAGGCTTTAATTGATAGTGCCACTGTTCAATTAGTAAATAGTATTATTGAAGAAGCTTATAGAATGCGTGCTTCTGATATTCACTGGGAAAGTTTAGCAGGTAAAAAGGGATTACAGGTAAGATTTAGAGTTGATGGAGAATGTTTTCTTCATACTACTATTCCAGAAAATCAAAAAAGACTTGTTATATCTCGTATTAAAGTTATGGCGAATTTAGATATTGCTGAAAGAAGACTCCCTCAAGATGGAAAAATCAAATTCAGAACCAGAGATGGAAAAACTTTTGAAATAAGGGTTGCTACAGTTCCAACTATTGAAAATAATGAAGATGTAGTAATGAGAATTCTTGGAGGAATAGAATTTAGAAATTTAGAAGAACTTGATTTAACAGAAGAAAATTATCAAAATTTCAAAAAAATATTAGATTATCCTTATGGATTAATTTTAGTAGTTGGTCCTACTGGATCGGGAAAAACTACAACTTTACATGCTGCTTTAAAATATTTAAATAAACCTAATAAAAAAATATGGACTGCGGAAGATCCTGTAGAAATTGTTCAAGAAGGATTAAGACAAGTTCAGGTTAATCCCAAAATAGGTTTAACTTTTGCAAGGGTTTTTAGATCTTTTTTAAGAGCTGATCCAGATATTATCATGATAGGAGAAACAAGAGATCAAGAAACTGCTCATACTTTAGTAGAAGCTTCATTAACTGGACACTTGGTATTAACAACCCTTCATACTAATAGTGCTCCTGAAACAATTACTCGACTTTTGAATATGGGAATAGACCCTTACAATTTTGCAGATGCTTTACTTGGAATATTAGCTCAAAGATTAGGTAAAAAATTGTGCCCAAAATGTAAAAAACCATATAAGCCTACAAAAGAAGAAATAGAAAGAATTAAAAGAGAATATGGATACCATCCTGTAAAACCTTTAAATGATGAATTAATTAAAAAAGCTACTTTCTTTAAACCAGTAGGTTGCTCAGAATGTAATTATACAGGATTTAAAGGAAGATTTGCCATTCATGAACTTTTAATACCTGATGATGAATTAAAAACTCTTATTGTTAAAAATGCTCCTGCTAATGAAATCAGAAATGTAGCTATGCAAAAAGGATTTCTTACATTAAAACAAGATGGTATTTTAAAAGTTCTAAAAGGTGAAACCACTTTAAAACAAGTCTTAGCTGTTACTGTAAGATAATCAACGTTTAAAATCTATTATTTCCAAAAAATAACAAGTTAAAAATGGTAAAATTCATTCTTTGAAAAATTTTTGGCGGTAGAGGCGGTAGAAGTTAAGATAAAGTTATAAAAAAGGAAATAAGAATCATTTTTTAGATAAATAGCAAATTTTAAATTTTATAAATATTTTTTAAAAATAAATTATCTTTCGTAATTTACCTACTAAACTACCAAAAATAGGTAATTTACCTTTCAGTTTTAAAGGAACTTTTTCATTCTCGAGTAATAATATTTCTACCTTGGAAGATCTTTTAAGTAATTCACTTTTTTTAGGTAAATATACCCTGATGTCTAAACATTTTTTATTTTCTTTTTTAAATTCACAATCTATTTTTTTTCTAAATTTAATCTTTACATATTCTTTATTTTTTTTAATATAAAGTGGTAATTTTATTTGAGGATATTTATTATAATCTATATAGAAAGAGGTTATAAAAGAAGATAGTTCATCATATATAGGAAATTCTAAAAAAATATTTTCTGGAGATTTATATTTAGGTAAAAGTTTTTGGTAAATTATTTTATTTTCTTCTTTTTTAAAATATATTAATCTTTTTCGTTCTTTCCCTCTTTCCTTAGAATAAACAATAACTTTTTGTGGATAACCTTCTTTATCTACCCAAGTTTCCCATTTAGCATAAAAAGGGAAAATTAATTTTGCTAAACCTACGCTGTATACAATAGCTGTATATTTATTAGAAAGTATTTGGATCTCAGATTTTCCAACTTTAAAAGGTCCATAATAAATCTCATAAAATAATTTGATTTTATTTTCCCTACAATTTGCATAAAATATAGGATAAAAAATAAACCATATTTCTATTATAAAAATAATAAAAAATTTTTTACTAATTTTATTCATAATTCTTTTCAACTTTTTTAATTTAAAGCTATTTTTACCAAAAAGTAAAGGTTGCAAAATTAAAAACTTTGGAATATATTATTTAAACTAAACTAAATCTTCTTTTAAAGATTGTTAAGGGGAGGCTAAAAAATATGTCTAAAATTTGTGAGATTTGTGGAAAAAGACCTCGTTCAGGTCATCAAATTAGTCATTCTGCCAAAAAATCTACCAGATGGTGGTATCCTAATATTCAAAAAATAAGAGTAAAATTGCCTAATGGAAAAGTAAAAAGAATGAAGGTTTGTACTCGCTGTTTAAAAGCAGGTAAAGTTCAAAAAGCTGTTAGTTAACTAAATTTTCTTTCTACTTTTAAAACACCTTCTACTTTAAATATATTAGAAATAATTTTATCTAAATGAGCTTTATCTGTTACTTCTATATAAAATTCAAAAAAAGCTTTTTTATCTGAGGTTGTTCTTACTTCTGCTTTTAGTATATTGCTTTCTGTAGCTGCTATAGCTGAAGAAATATTAGCTAAAAGTCCTT
>Ga0190367_1000922_pt1 | contig 18713 bp, 19 predicted proteins | sample 4872181011_MG_FD_171838 | JGI IMG/M metagenome (GOLD analysis project Ga0190367, IMG submission 171838) | Hydrothermal vent microbial mat bacterial communities from Southern Trench, Guaymas Basin, Mexico - 4872-18-10-11_MG | ecosystem: Environmental > Aquatic > Marine > Hydrothermal vents >...
CAAGATAATAGAGTAAGCACGCCTTTATCTTTATTTTTATATCAACGTAATTCTTTTTAAATAGTTTTGCAAATAATAATTCAAGTGCTTGCATTGTTATCACCTCTCCTGCCAAAAATCTTAGGGGCTTCGCCCCCTTATTAACTTTTTGACTTTTAAGAATTAGCATAGGTTGACAGGCTCAGAAAGATGGGAAAAAAGAATTTGAAGTTAGAATAACAGTAGTAAGTAGTGGCTGATGTACGCAAGTTCCCGATAGATAAAGCTAGAATAAGATTGATTATAAGCTTATTGTTGTTCTCCGAAGTTTGGATAATAAAAAATAAGGCCTTTGTATATTGCGGAAGAGAAACCTTCAAAATCGGGAAATTCATGCTATTTCAAGTTACTGGCAAAATTGTTTGGACTTTGCTCCTTATTAACTTTTTGACTTTTTTGGGGATTTGGACTTTTCTTCCGAAGTCTGCAAACTTTAAAAATATTGAATGCAGTAGTAAGTTATGAGACTAAAAGCAATAAAAGTTGAGGATAGGTTTGGTGAAGTGTTTTTAAAGTGTCCAAGGTGTGGTAAGATATTCAGGAAAAGCAAGCAGTATACCAGACATGTTCAAAAAGCGCATAGCCATCTATTTAAAGCTAAAGAATGATACTGCTTGATACCCCCAGCCCGTTACAGGAAAGTTTCTGGTTTTAAACGAATTTATTTTGATTTTCATTTCCAACTTACAGACTCTTTGCCTTATTTTAGTTAATATGAAGTTTAAAGCAAAAAATCTCTAGTAGTGCTAAGTACAGCGTATGCTGTAGATTGCTTTAAATTTGAAAAATGTTTGGATTGATTGCCTTTTTCAAATTTTATTAAAAGTTCTGTAGGCGAAGCACCTAAAACCACTGTAGCTATTTTGTATCTAGGAATAATTTTAATTTCCTAATTTATTATTGCTTGATATCTCTACTAATTTCTATATCTAAGATAGTAAAGTCTTTTATAATTAAAAGCTAATTTCATCAGTTATGGGCCCGTGGTCTAGTGGTTAGGACGCCCCCCTTACTAGGGGGAGATCGCAGGTTCGAATCCTGCCGGGCCCATTTATGAAAGTAACTGAGGATACGCTGCTAATAGATGTAATGAAGCATCCAAAGGGATTTGAGATTCTTAGGAAATATGGTTTTCCGTGCTTAGCATGTCCAATGGCTGCTGTAGAAATAAGCAAGCTTAGAATCGGTGAAGTAGCAAGAATTTACGGAATAGATCTTAAAAAATTGCTCAAAGATCTTAATGATGCTATGAAGTGAAGGTAATATGTATGAGGTTCCCGCAACAATACCTTTAAGCATTTTTGCATACAAATCCGCAGCTTTATGCCTTAGTAGCCCGGTTACCAAGGTTTGCGTAAAGTTTTCTGGGAAAGGAATCAAATTATACTCGAATATGAGCAGAGAGAGGGAAATTCTGAAGGCTTTAGAACATCTAGTTAGAGCTTTATCTGGTGTAATCAACGAGAATTTTGGTATAGAGGTGAGCGTTACTAATACGATACCAGAAAACCTCGGTTTAGGTGATATACCAGCAATTTTAGCAGCAGTTTGTCAAGCTGTCTCTGAAAAATTCGATTTAAATTTAAATATTTTAAATAAAATAAAATTTTGTTTAGATGCAGAAAATTCTATTAAAGAATATGATCCTGAAAATTTCGCAGCGATTTTTGGCGGAGGTCTTGTTCTTATGAGACGTTATCCTCCTCTTCTTAAAAAGATAAGTGTTTATGAATTCGATTGTGTTTTAGTCATTCCACATGTTAAGTATAGTGCAAAAAAGTTAGCTCACTTTATTCCGTGGTCTTTGAAGATTCTGGATGTTTCAGATCTTTGTGTAAATTCAGCTCTGTTTGTGTTAGGTTTGGAAAGAGGAGATTTAGATTTAATTAAGGAAATTGCGTCGAAAAATGTGATAGACGCAACTGTAGGAAAGTTTATTCCGTATTTCGTTGAGCTAAAGAAGAAGTTGGGTGAAATGGGTTATCCCGCTATTCTATGCAAGTTAGGACCTTCATTTCTTGTGTTAGGCAAGGGTAAGATGAATAACGTTGCTGAATTTATTGAAGATTTTTATAAAAATAAAGGATATAGCGCCACCTGCATACCAACAAAATTAAGTAATCTTGGAATTAAATCCTAAAATATTATTCTAGACAATAAAAACAGCTGCAGCTACCGCAGTTGTTGCCTTTCTAACTCTAGCAATAGCACTTTCGCTAAAGGTTTTAATAGAATCTTCCTTCAAAACTGTTCTCAGCATATACCTTGCGCTTTCCTCAGCCTTTTTCTTTACATCCTCACCGTTCCAATATCCGTAATATTCGGTCAAATATCCGTGATGCTTTAGATCTCTAGACAGCGCAGCACCAACACAGGCGAAAATGTACTTGCCCTGCTCCCTACTTGTCATCTTAGCCATTACACAAAATACAATCTGTCCCGGGGATAGCTCCTCTAAACCTGCATCTCTTTCTATAACCTCACATTTTGGTGGTATTATGCTGCTTACAGGAACTAAGTTAAACTTTTCAATTTTAGCATCCCTTAATGCAAGTTCAAAGCTTACTAGAGGGTCTTCGTGAACACCAACGCCAGATGTGAAAAATATTTTTTTAGGTATCATTTGAAACATATAAAAGGTGCCCTTAACAGCCGGCCGCTCTACCAACTGAGCTACCCCGGCTAGCGCCGGGGGGAGGACTTGAACCTCCGACCTGCCGGTATCTGCGGGCACCTGATAATTTTTATTTTATGCTTAGAGATAAGATATATTATGCCCTTACTTCCCCCACAGACTTTTATATCTTGCCTTATCAAGTTATGTTCTTTTTTCAACTATATATACTTTTTGACTCTCGTTTCATGTGTTGATTCTCTGCAATAAAGGTTAAATTTGGAAGTTTAAGTCCAGAATAACTGGAGGGAGGCAACTCTCGGTAAATATATCTTTTAAGCGCTCTAAGCTTTTATATCTGAAATTTAGTGTTAATAAGCATAAACCACAACTTTCACAGGTATAATTTTTCCATCGTCTGTTATTATCCAAGTATAAAAGACTTTTGTTGCTATGTTTCCAGTAGCTGGCAATTTTCCAATTTTCCAAATTCTTCCGTAAACAAAACTTAAGGTTTTTCTTGCTTCATTATAGCCTTGCTTTCTCGCAACAATAACTACTTTGTAGATCCCCCCTGAAGCATTTTTCCATTTATCGTTGCTTGTATCCAAGATTCCCGAATATACACCATCGTTTGCTGTTGCATCACCATTGGCAGCGTTACCATTATCCAATAGGGTTATGTTGTCAATATTTCTACCATTTGAGTCAAATATCATTGCGGTAACATTGGCATTAGTAACCTCTTGGTTGAGAATGTTCTTCAAAGTGGCATTTATAAGAACCTTTTCACCTTGCTTAACGTCAGTATCATTAACTTCAGCTTTTACAATGCGCATATACCCTTTTATTAAGATAGAGAAGCTAAATTTTTTAACAGCTTCGTTGCTAGCTACTGTAATGTTTATAGTTTTGTTACCAATAGCATCATCGCTTGTTGCATTTAAAATCCAAGCAATGCTTTGGGTTTCGCTATCTGCTAGAATATCTTTCAAATTTAAAATTTTTGAAGGTGGAGTGCTTTTACCATTTATACTTGCGCCAATGATATCAATGCCTTTAGGTAATTCTACACTCGCGTTTGCATCGGTATTCCACCAGATTGATTTTAAGGTCAGGCTAAGAGTAAAGGGCTTAGCTAAATATGCGGTGCTAGGGTAGCCCTCATAAGTCTTTGCAAAGTTTGATGGAATTGTTTGCCAATAATTAATTGTGTTGTTAATGTAAACATCCGACGTTTCAGATCCTTGAAGTTGCTTATTCGTGAAAACTACAACCATAGCAACAGCTTTATTATCATTTGCATCAAGTTTGCCAAGGTTAAATGTTATAGTGGTGTTGCTGTTGCATGGTTTATTTGCTAAATTAGCTACTAAACTGCCTTTTGTTTTTGGTATGTAGGTTATACCCATTGCAGGGAGATGGCTTGAATTATAAAGACACCAATACAACCATATTCCATGGCTGCAAGGAATTGAGCAACCATACAGGCAATAACAATAAAATTTTTGAGGAACTGAGGAGCACCAGCTGCAATCGTCCCAACAATCCTCACAATCTTCTGGTCTGATTATGCAGCATCTTTTGGGAAGGGGGATGCCGAAGTAGTATATAGGTTCATTCTTATAATATCCATTTATCCCATAAGCGTAGGCATAGCTTGCTACTCTTTTCTCTATAAAATCGTCAAAGCAAAAGTTAATTTTTAAACTAACATTGCTAAAGTCCTTCTTACTTGTTATATTGAAAACTGTAAAAAGTCTTGTCGCATTAAGGTTTGCCTTAATTGCTAAAGTTAAATTTTCATTTTCCCAAATAGTTAGCGTAGCATTTTCATTGCTTTCTTCAAATTTCTTATCAGAAACTAAGGTTAATGTTGAAAATGCTTGGCTGATTATCCCAATCAATGAGCTTCCATTATAGATCTCAATTCTTGGCGAGCAACCCTTATTTCCACATTTTCGTATACCAGTGAAATCTGAGGAATCATCTATTCCCACCCATCTACATCTTACAAACCCACCGTAGTAAAATAAGCTATTTCCTTGCCATCCTGTGGAATTGTAAGTTAAGGTTTCGTCAACATTATCAAGATCTGCGTCAACATTAACACTTATAATAGCAGCCTTTGCATTAGCCAAAACTAATACAAAGCAAATTAAAAAAATCGGAATTTTTTCGTTCATCTTCTATAAATTTCAATCCTAAAATCTGTATCGTTACCAATACCAATAGCCTGCTTTAGTCCTGAGTAATTTAAGGTATTTTTAATGTATTGAAGCTTACTTTCTGATATTGCCTCAAATTTAAATGGTTCTCCAATAATTATATTTGGGGGGTTGGTAAGCTTATAGTAAGTTAAGTTTGCGCGTTGCATAGCACCATCTATATTATTACTTTCAAAAAAGAAGTATGCAAATTTATAAACTTGCAAATCACTAACACTTCTAGCACCTACATACCAATGTGTAGTATAATTCTCTATCCAAGCGACAGTTTCCCAGGTAAAACCATGTGGTAGATTATAATAATACAAGGAGCCAGCCTGCTGTAATTGTTTTTTTATTGGTAATATACTACAAGCTTTTTCTATATCATCATCATAAAGAACGATCCATGGCAATGCAAGATCATATAGCCCATAATTTTCGCTTTCCGCATCGAAACTTCTGAAATCTCCATCATAATATCCTATTTTCTTATCTTCACTTGCTTGGAAGCTTACACCTTCCCTAACAGTAAAATTGTTTAGAGTTACTTTAGGGATGATGATATCTTCGTAAAAAATTGTTTTCCCATATGCAAAAACCTTTACAGTTCTTACAACTTTAACATTTGTGGTTTCTCTTTCAAAAACAATCTTCTTCATCAAAACGCCATCTGCAGTCTTTGTTACATCAAAATTTCTCGTTGCAAATTTATCAGGATCTTTATTGCTGTTAAAATTTACAAAAATTGAAAAACTTCTTGGCCTGTTACCTCCAATACTTAGTACTATGCTTTCGTCATGCTTAACATATTCAGCACCTGCTCCTTTTTTTGTAAAGAAGGTTTCAATATACTTTGTAGTTACTCGGTAGTAATTTCCAGGAAATTCCTCCAAATCGAAATTTTGATCTAGTTGGTCGTAGCTAGGGGTAGATATGTTGGAAGGAGCGTAGCTTGTATTTAATGCATAAAAAATGTAAAAGGTCCTTTTCTCAAATGGCGTTAAATTTACGAGCCAAACAACCTCAGCTATTCTTTCATTTTCATTAACCCAATCAACTTGACTAGTGACTTCATTAAAATTTTCATCAAAAACTCTTATGCTATTATTATCTAAATTATCAGGGAAATCATAGCTAATTTCAACTGGCCACCATTTCCTAGCATACTGATTATTCCCAATAATTATAGGAATTAGGTAGAACTCTCCATAAAGACCTTGCTTACTGAGTAATAGATTGCTTACTTTCTCAACTTTGCTTTCGACAATTAGCGGTTTCTCCCTAATTTTTTTGGGCAAAAATGCTTGCAAATAAACAAGAGTTAGGGATATTAAAAGAATTATTATAAGTGAAGCTACTACAAAGTCAACATGCGCCTGAGCCCTCATTATTTATTTTCTGACTTTTCCATTTCTATTAATTTCTTTATTTCTAATGCGTGTTGAAGAAATGGGCTTATAGTCCTCAGCTACGACAGTGTGAATAACTTCTATTCTCAATTCTTTAAAACCCTTCTCTACGCGTTTTTTATTTATTTTTTCAGCACTTTTAAGGGTTTCCTTGGAGACTACTATTGCTTTAGCCCTTTTGCACCTTAGCAGTATACCGTATTCATCCTCAATAATAGCAATTCTGAAATTCCTAAAGTTGATCTTTTTTAGAAATAGCTTTACCTCTCTCAGCCTACCTTTTAAACTTTTAATCTTTTTACTTTTTTTCTTCGCAAAGTTATCTGATGTTATGCCTATTACCAGTCTTCTACCAATTTTTGTAGCCGCTTTCAACAAAGTTTTATGTCCTCTGTGCAATCTATCAAATGTTCCCCCAACGGTAACAACGCTATACTTCATTTAAAAGCTTAACTTCATAAAGTGTTGTGTATTTAGGGCCAGTAGGCATGAGTTTGCTTTCCTTTAAAGCAATAGATTTAACTTTCATATATCCAAATTCCGTATCTATCAAGCCCTTAACTCTTGTTTTTAGCTTATCCTTTCCAGCAAATCCTTTAACTCTGCACAGAGTTATATGTGGTTTAAATTCCTTGTTCTCCTTTCTAAAACCTAAGGGTACTAGCTCCCCTTCAAATCTTTTGTGTATGCTTATTATTTTATCAGCACCCTCTCGCACACCTGCCCAGATTGCTCTTGGATGGTTAATATTTGGAAAGGCTCCTAAATTTTCAACAGAGATTTCAAATTCCGTAAACTCCTTAGCAATTTTGTTCATAATTTCCTTAACAATACTTACTTGTTTCTCGGATATCTCCCCTAGAAACTTTACCGTAATGTGGAGGTTTTCTGGTTCAACTAGCTTTATATCTGCATTAGTTTTTTTAAGGATACTCTGAATATTTTGAAGTCTCCTAATAATCCGCTCATCCAATTCAATTGCAATAAAGCATCTCATCGGCAAAATCAAAAACTTTTAATTTAATACTACCTAGCGATTTCAAAATTTATCAAAACATTTTGATCTCACTTATATTATAAAATTTATTTTCCATATGGAAAATAAATCTTAACCTTTAAATTTGAATTGTGAAGTTATTACTTTATGGTGATAAAATATAAAATGAAATTTCGCGCTATCAGCTTAATATCGCTACTACTTGCTAGTGGTTTATCTATTTCACTAATAATTAGTGGTAGTAGCTTCTATTCCAGAGAAATTAATAAATACTACTCAACCAGGTATAGTAGATAATTTGCAAATGTGGAGTGAGGATCTGCTGAACACCTTAAAGAGAATAGGTCTTAATCAGTATGAGAGTAGAACCTATCTTGCTTTACTTTCTTTAGGTTCTTCTACAGCTGGTGAATTAAGCGATCTTGCTAACGTTCCCAGATCGAGAGTTTACGATGTTCTAGCAAGCTTGGAAAGAAAGGGTTTTGCTATAGTTCAGCTAGGCAGGCCAGTGAAATACATTGCGGTACCACCAAGAGATGCCTTTGAGAAAATTAGGAAAAGGTATGAGAAGGAATTTGAGGAAAAAATAGAGAATATTAGTAAGCTTGAAAGAGAGATAATAGATAAATTAGAGAGCATTCAGCAAAGACAACCATTCGACTTAAATGATATAACTGGCGTTCTGCGTGGAAAAATAAATATATATTATCATATGGAAAGATTGCTGGAATCAGCTGAAAGTAGAATTCTTAAGGTTCTGACAACTAGGGAGATTAGTAGAATTAGTAAGTATCATACAAGAGCTTTAAAGGACGCTTATAAGAGAGGTGTGGAAACAAAAATTGCGGTGCCTATTACGCCTGAGATATATCCATACATTAGAGATCTTTCAAAGTACTCCGAAATAAGACACATAGATTTCGATGCAAGATTTCTTGTAGTTGATGGTAGGGAAGTTGTTCTTATGACGGCTCCAGACACGGAAACACATAGAGATATGGGTCTTTGGGTGAGGAGTAGTTATCTTGCAAGAACTTTTGAAAAGATATTTGAACATATATGGAGTAGAAGCAAACCTGTTGAGGAGGCTCTGAGAATCAGCTTTTCTAGTGAGGAATAGCCTGCCTAATCTTGTTTTCTTCTTTAAGAAGCTCCATGCAAGATATTTTTAACTAAAGCGCAAAAGACATAGGAATGATGTAACAACTCTTTTTTTATTTGTATCAATTACGTCAACGAATTTTTATGCCATGCTCTCCAACCATAAAATAATACCCCCTCCATAGCTTCGCTTAATACTTTTCTTGTGAAATCCCTTACACAGCAAGCTGACTAGTTAGTTCGAGCTATGTCCACTGAACCCCAACAAGCCTGTCAGTGTGTACAACGCTTCCACTATTCTTTATCCCCTGTCCAACTCCATATCCTAAGATGTAACAAGCTTTGGTAATGATCTCTTTTATTTCCTCCATAAAACTTTTTTCAGGCGCAAACTCCACGACTTTAGCATCTGTCGCGTTACTCATCTTCTTGGCAATTTCTATAGCATCCTCTCTTGTTCCAAGCTCATCAACAAGCCCTAACTTTTTAGCATCTTCTCCGAGATAAAACAAACCATTTGCAAGCTTTGTCGTGTAGCTTTCATTTAAACCTCTATTTTCAGCAATCTCCTTTACGAATTCCTTGTGAATTTTATTAACAACATACTGAAATTTTTCAATTTCCTCCCTTGTCGGAGGTCTATAGCTTGAGCCAATGTCCTTATATTCTGCAGACTTAACAACTGTGAAATTTATTCCAAGTTTCTCATACAACCCAGAAAGGTCTCCGATGACGGTATATGCGCCTATGGATCCTGTTATGGTTAATGGATGTGCAACAATAAAGTCGCTCGCTGAAGCTACCCAGTATGCACCAGAAGTAGCAACCTCTCCAAGCCAGGCCACAACTGGTTTATTCACCTTTTTTATTTTTTCAGCAATTTCTGCACAAGCAACTGGTGTACCACCTGGACTGTCAATCTCTATAACTATGGCCTTAACACTGGGATCTTTTTCAGCTTTATCAAGCAAATCGATTACTTCGTTTGGAGAGATAGTAGTTTCAAATATAAAAGAGTTTCCAGTAGTAATAACACCCTTTATCGGAATCACAGCAACTTTATCTCCAATATTTTTAGTTAAGTAAACAGCAAAAGAGGCTATGAAGTATACTATGAAGATGATTACTATGATTTTTCTGAGATTTAGACCCCCTAAACACCGAAATGACATAATTTAACTTATTTTTTTGAGCTTTATTAAAATTTAATGGGTAGAAAATATAAGGTCTTGGATTTATTTGCTGGAGGCGGCGGGTTCTCTAGGGGATTCTACGAAGCTGGCTTCAGTATAAGGTGCGCAGTTGAAAATTTTAAGCCTGTAGCTGAAACTTTCAAAGCTAATTTTCCTGATGCGGAAGTAATTGCTAAAGATATAAAGAAAGTCGGTAGTGAGGAAATTACAAGCGTTGTGGAGCCAGATGTTATAATTGGAGGTCCTCCCTGCGAACCATTTACTGCAGCGAACCCTAAGCGCATGACCAATCCGCTAGATAGGTTGTATGTAGATCCTATGGGCAGACTTGTTTTGGAGTTTATAAGAATGGTTGCTGATTTAAAACCAAAAATTTTTGTTATGGAGAATGTACCCCAAATATTGGAGGGTAAGCTAAAAGATGCGTTAAGGAGAGAATTCAAAAGGGCGTGTTATGATGTGTACTTTAACGTCCTAAGAGCAGAAAATTATGGATGTCCTTCAAAAAGAGCGAGGGTATTTCTGTCAAATATAAAAATAAAGCCTGAGAAGGAGGATAAAATAGTAGTTGTTTGGGATGTCATCAAAGATCTTGAGGAAATTAACCCCGATATTCCAAATCATGAGTACGTTCCAATAACCAGAAGGAAACTTAAGAGAATTGCTAGGTTGAAATGGGGGCAAAGCTTATTCAAATATTCTGGTGCTAAAGGTAAGTTGATGAATGCTTTGGAGCGCCTGCATCCTTTTAGACTTGCCCCCACAGTAAAGGGAGGTTCAAGATTTATCCATCCGTTTCAAAACAGGTTGCTAACAGTTAGAGAGCAGGCGAGGCTTATGAGTTTTCCTGACAATCATATTTTCCTTGGAGGCAGGGATACTCAGTTTGATCAAGTCGGAGAAGCCGTACCTCCTCGCTTAGCAAGAAGAATTGCAGAAGTTGTAAAGGAAAGGCTTAGGGAAATGTGATTATCCTTTAGAAAGTATTCTTACCCTTCTTCCTTCAATTTCCAACCTATTTTCAGCAAATAGCTTAATAGCCTCAACAATAGCCTTATGCTCCTCCTTCGAAACCCTTTCTGCTAAAGTTTCTGGGGTGTCATCCTCGAATACAGGAACGCATCTTTGAGTTATTATCGGTCCAGTATCGACCCCATCATCAACAAAATGAATGGTACAACCAGAAATCTTACAGCCATATTTTAGTACAGCTCTGTGAACTCTCAATCCATAATACCCTCTACCACCGAAGGAGGGAAGTAATGATGGATGAATGTTTATTATTTTACCGTAAAATTCGTCTACAATTTTTTTACCTAGAATTCTTGTGTATCCTGCAAGAACTATCAAATCAGGATTTAGCAACCTTAAAATTTCCAAAAGTTTGTTATCATACTTCTCTCTGCTGCTAAACTTTTTGGGATCAACAAAAATAGCCTTTATATTGTGCTTTCTAGCCCTTTCAAGAGCATATGCGTTTTTTCTATTGCTTATGACTGCAATAACCTTACCCTTTATCTCATTTCTTTTACAGGCATCTATTATAGCTTGCAAGTTTGTCCCTCTGCCTGAGGCAAAAACGGTGATTCTTATCATTTTATGGTTATGAAATCTTTATTCTTTATAAGTTTTAATCAAAAATGTTACTTCGAGGAAGTTGTTGAAGGTAGTGGATATAATGAAATAACTTTAAAGCGAAATAACTTTAAAGCAAAAATTTGAAAGAAAGCTCTGATTTAGCTATCATAATCCTAAATCACTAGCAACCTCTTTTAGAGCATTTAAAGACAACTCAAAAAATTCCCCTAACTTTAATCCGAGTTTTTCGCAATATGCTATGTGTTCGCGTTTAACTCCTCTGCAGAAATCTTTACTCTTAAATTTCCTGGCTATTGTCTCGATTTTTACTTCCTCAAGTCTTTTGTTCGGCATAACTAGCGCGCAGGCAACAATTAATCCAGAAATAGAATCGCTGGCTATTAAAGCGTAATCTAAATCGCTCTTTGGATTTACGCCAGTATTTTCAAAGTTGTGTGCTTTTATGGCATGTAGAGCCTCATCGGGTAACTTATCCTTCAGGATTTTCTTCGCCAGGACTCCATGGTATTTCATCCAATTCTTTCCCTTCTTATGAGCTAGCTCGTAATCAATATCATGCAGTAGCCCAACAATCCTCCATAATTTTTCGTTTCTTCCCAGTTTTCTAGCTAACGCTTGCATAATGGCTTCAACGGCAAGCATATGCTTTTTTAATCTTTCATTCTTTACATACTGATCAATAAGTTCCAGGGCCCCATCCCTCGTTAACATTGTCTATTAATTTCTTAGCAGGTTATAAATATTTTATGAGGATTTATGGAAAATGCGTAGCAAAGGGTGTAGCTGAGGGTTTTGCTTTAGTTTCCAAAACACCATTAACGTTTTACGGCGGTGTTGACCCCAATACAGGATTTGTAATTGAAAGAGGACATGAACTCTATAACGAATGCTTAAAGGACAGAGTTCTTATTTTACCCACGACGAAGGGATCAACTGTAGCACCCTACATTATCCTAAGATTAAAGGCCAATGGTTGTGCACCTACGGCAATGATTTTTATGAAAGCCGAGCCAACTACTGCGGTGGGAGCAATTCTAGCTGACATTCCTACGATTCATAATCTTTCTTTAGATATTTTTTCTGTTGTTATGAATGGGATGAAAGTAAAGGTGGTGTCTTCAAGAGACAAAAGCTACGTGGAGGTAATACCTAATAAGATATTGTGCCCAAATTGCAAGGAGGAAATTCTTGAAAAGGCGGAGGAAGGTTGGTTTTGCAAGGAATGCGAATTTCACTGCAGAAATATGAATGTTAACATGGGGGAGGGAAGCTTTAGGTAAATCTTTATAACAATATTACTATAATTAATACTGTTATGTTCTTAGAAAATTGTTTGAAACTCCTACTCTCGGTATTTCTTGGGGGCTTAATAGGGATAGAGCGTGAGCTAGCCCACAAACCTGCTGGATTAAGAACCCATATGCTTGTGTGTTTGGCATCTTGCTTTTTCATGATGATATCTGTTGATTTTACCCAGGGCGCAGATCCTTCGAGGATAGCAGCTGGAGTTGTTACAGGCATAGGTTTTATAGGGGCAGGTACTATTATTGCGGGTGGTAAAGAAACGAAGAGATTGGTTATCGGAGTTACCACTGCTTCAAGTCTTTGGGTAACTGCAGCAGTAGGCTTGGCTGTTGGATATGGTCAATATGCTGAGGCTATCTTTGCTACAGTTCTAGCATCTGCAATTCTTTGGTTAAGGAAGGTTTTACCGATAGAGAAATTATCGGGTTAGCTAAACTTCTATTTCGATCATAACCTTCCTACCATCTGTCAATTTTAAGACTTTTCTTAAGGGGAGTGGAGAGATTATTTCAAGAACAGCTTTATGTTTACTTCTTTCTGGAAAGATAACGGCACCATCTATGGTCTTACCTTCTGCTTTTATTTTACAAGGAATTATTGCGAATCCTCCAAATTTCTTACTATTTTTGCAAAACCCCTCTACTTTATATGCTTTTTTAAAAATTTGCTCTGTAGTTTTAGTACTTACCTTTAAATTTAAAGTACCGGGATAAGGCTCAAAACCAACTACTTCTCTAATCTTCTCCTTGTATTCGTCCATTCTTAAGAATTTGGAAGCGGAACCAAAGCCAGAGCAAACAACACCCTCAATTATCATCTTGTCTTTCTTTATTATTTTCATTTTAGCTCTTCAGAATTTATTTCTTGCTTTCTGGATTGAAGCTGTCTGAGGCTAAATATTTGCTTTTTCACAACCATTCTTGAGTAGAAAGTCTTAATGCAGAGTTGAAACTCGGAAAGGACCTAACTGCTTTTAGTATTGCAAACTTTTCCAACTATTGTAATCCGATCTTCCTTTTGCATCTTGTAGGCAAGGAAAGATAAATTTTATAATATGAACCTTGTCTGGAAGTCGATTGAAGCTATTCATGCTTTTCCTATCAACTTTGAAATTCCTGCGTTAATCTTTTTAACTTTCCAATCATATTAATTTCAATGAAGATTCTTCGAAGATATTTACAATTGATTAATGAAATAGAGCTAGCACTTGGTGGTTTAGGGTTAGATGATTTACAAATCTTCTCTAAATTGCTGGCTAAGTATTGCAAAAAAGTGGATAGTGATGCGCTTAAAAACTTTTTATCTTCTCTAGCAACATTTGCTGAGGACTTTGGCTATGATTTCAAATCGATAATTAGAAAGATATTGGATGTGAGAAGTGTCGTAGAAGGTTATCTAAATGGCAGGTGTTCTCTCGAAAAGCTTAAAAATACGCTTGCTTGCAATATTTTGGGAGAGTATTCAACAGTTTCTGAGCAGATACTCTCAGAGCTTAGGGAATATGAACTATATCTGAAAGTTCTTAAAATAGCCGAACGAAGTAGAGCTGAGTATTTGGTGGATTTGCCAGATTTTATAGAATTCTTGGAACTCGAGGAAGGTAAAGTTATTAGCGAAAATGAAAAACGAGAAATAGCAAAGTTGAAAGAAAAATTGACAAAGCTAGGTGTTAGAGATGGTTACCATTGCATTTCCAAATATTTAGATTTAGCAGAGAAGTTTAAGGAGGAGTACAGAAAAAGAGCGGAGGAACTTATTAAGATTGAAAGGAAGGTAACATCCTTACAATGATTGAAATAGACGGTTCATTGCTAGAAGGAGGTGGTTCTATTGTAAGATTTTCGGTTGCGCTCTCGGCATTGACAGGAGAACCTGTCAGAATATTCAATATTCGCGCGAAGAGAAAAAATCCTGGTTTACAGGCTCAGCATTTAGCAGCCGTGAAGGCTGTAGCTAAGCTGTGTAACGCTAAGGTATATGGTTTGGAGATAGGATCTAGAGAGTTAAAATTTTACCCAGATAAGCTAAAGGGGGGCAAGATAGATGTAAAAATAAGCACAGCCGGTTCAACCATGCTTGTTCTTCAAGCACTATTGCTTCCTGCTATTTTTTGTAGAAATAATGTTGAAGTAACAATTAGAGGAGGGGGAACCTTTAATGAATGGGCCCCAACATACCATTACTTTAAGCATGTAGCTCTCTCAGCGTTGAAGTTTTTTGGCGTGGATGCTGAAGTCTTTGCGGAGAGGCATGGTTTCTACCCAAGAGGGGGTGCTGTTGTTAAAGCCTTTATAAAGCCCTGTAGCGAACTAACGCAGATAAATTTAACGGAGAGAGGAAAATTGTTGGAAGTTGGAGGTGTTTCATGTGTGGCTAACCTACCCAGACATATTGCTCAAAGACAGAGAGGTTCAGCTATTAATTTACTTTCTAAAGAGGGTTTGATTCCTACAATAAGAATAGAGGAATACTCCACGTTATCTCCAGGAACAGCTATTACAATCTGGTGTTTATATGAAAACGGTGCTTTTGGTGGAAGTTATCTGGGTAAAAAAGGTTTAAGAGCCGAGGAAGTAGGAAAAAGAGCAGCTTACGATTTGCTTGAAGATTTAAAAAGTAGGGCATGTTTTGACAAATATCTTTCCGATCAGCTTGTGCCGTTTCTTGCTTTATCAAAATCTAAAATTTCTGTTTCAAAGCTAACGATGCACGCAAAAACTAACATTGAGATTATTAAAAGAATTTTGGGAGTAAAAATAAAGGTGTTGGAGGACGAGGGACATGTAATTTTGTCATGTTAGTTTTACGAGCTAGCTAAAAATGAAAAATTATACTCTTGCAAACTTTATGCTTGCATTATAATACGCCTTGCAAAAATTAATAAGCTCAGCGGCAATTTCGAGTTTCTCTTTTTTGATAGGATCTGCTGGTATATTGCTTCTTAGATAAGGCTTTGAATATCTACCGACTACATCTCCGAAATCCATTCCAACAAGTAACATATTTTTGATACCTAAAGCGCAGGAAATGAAAACGCTTCTATCCCCATCGGTAAATCCGCCAAAATTGTAAACTCTTGGCTTGGGATGGGTCTGTGTTGTACCAATTACATTTTGTAGTCTTGGGGTATACTTCACGATTTTGCTGATATTATCTCCATGTGCGTGAACAAAAACAAAAGCGTCTTCACTTGCTTTGATGATGTCTTCTATTCTCCCGTCTAAGTCTGTGACAATGATATCTGGTTGAATGTTAATCTCTAGCAAATAGCTAGTAGCCCCATCAGCAGCAACAATTAGGCTGTTTTTTCTTTTAAATATGTCTTCGCTTTCCTCTAGAGACGGCCCCGCACCGCTAACAATACAGGAGTGAGTTTTTCTACAAAGAATGCTTTTTACGTAATCCCAAGAGACGGAATTATCACACTCAATAAGAATACTGCTCAAAATTTCTGTTGCTTTAGCATCTTTCTGAAAATTTAAATTAAACCTAGACAATCTTAAGACAATTTCTTTGTATTTCGCCAACCAAGTTTTTTTATCGATAATCCACTCACTAATCCTTAATACCCTCCGAAGTTATTCTAAATACAGCTTCCCCCTCTGGCAGGTAGGGGGAGTCTATCAACCTAGCAACTCTTTTCTCGGCTTTGCTCTTTCTTAGATAAATCCTAAATGTAGCTTGATGGCCAAGCACGTGACCACCTACTGGTCTGGTCGGATCAGCGAAGAAAGTATCTGGTTTTGCTTGCACTTGGTTTGTTACGTAAACAACCAAATTGTAGGCGTTTGCTAGGTTGTGGAGAGTTTTGAGGTGCCTATTTAGTTTTTGCTGTCTCTCATAAAGCATCCCCCTACCGGGGTACTCAACTCTGAAATTTGCTGTAAGAGAATCAACAATGATGAGCTTTACATTATAATCGTCAATTATCTTCTCACACTTTTCTGCAATCAGTATCTGATCCTCAGTAGTGTACGCTCTAGCTATATAAATATTTTTCAAAACTTCCTTAGGATCTAAGCTTTCATAGCGTTTTGCCATTTGAATAATTCTTTCTGGTCTGAAAGTGTTTTCTGTATCAATGTATAATGCTGAGCTATCGAGACCCCCTTCCTTCTTAGATAACTGAACATTAACAGCTAATTGATGAGCTAGCTGCGTATTATGAAAAAATGTTGGAAGATTGCCACCAACGAAATTATGATACTTCGGTACAACAAAATCGTAAACAAAATCTTTGTATTCCTCTCTGCAGATCTCCACTACGATATCCCAATCGAATTTTAAGATAAGCTTAAGTAAGCGTAAACTCTCTAAATATTCATCCACATTTTTCAAATTCTTATTTTCAAGTAACTCCAATAGTTTTTTAACGTCTGCTAGAATGTCCTCGAATTTTTTGTTATAAAGTTTTTCAATAAAATCAGTAACCTTCTTTAATACAGTTTCTGTGCAGTTTTCTCTTACAATTCTGTTCGCAAAATCTCTGCTCAGCTTTAGCTTTTCAATTGACATTACGCTGGAGAATCCCGCTATGTATGAGGATAAGATATCTAAGTTACTATACAACACATCCTTTAGCGAATATTTTTGTGCAAATTCGCCTATCTCGTCTTTCAAAGCTAAGATATCTTCGTTTGAAATATTTCTGTTGTATTTCTTCTCGAAATGTTCCCTTATCATGTAAAGTACCTTTTCATTTGGCATTCCCCCTTTACTTATGGCATGTAACACTCCCAAAGCAAAAGCATCTCTTTCGTTCAGTTTTATTAAGCTAACTTTTGGACAAGCGATAAAACTACCCTCTTTTATGTCTTTAGCTGAAACCCATCTCAGCCCACCATCCGTAAGAGTTAGAAGTTTATGAGACCTTGTAATTTTTAAGCATCTCCCCTTATAAGTTGAAATTTTTATGAGTTCCTCGGCGAACTCCTTATAAATGAAACTTGCGGGAACCTTTCTTAAGCCATCTTCAGTCAGACTCATAACTTGAACATTCTCCAATTTTACTATAAATCCGTCATCGTGCCTTTCTTCTCCAAATTTTTCTCTATACTTCTTATAGACCTCTTCAATAGATTTTATGATTTGCTTATTATTGGAAAAGTAGATAACTGGTGTGTCCTTAGCAACGCATTTTCCTGAGCCGAATTCTCCAAAGCTCTCCACTATTGCTTGGGTTTCCAAACCACCGCCAAGCAACTTATCAAGGTTTCTACTGCCAGTTGTTAACCTGCCGATTTCCTTCCTCTTTTCAAGAACTTTTTCAGCAGTTTCTATTATAAACTCGACATTATTCTTTGCAACCTCTATTATCTGCTTAATTTTATTTTCGCTTAATCCTGTAACTTCCTGCAACTCGGGTACTGATGCGACAGCTATAGCCTCTATGCTAGAATATCCAGCATCCCTTAATTTTTCTGCTAATGCCTTACCGATTCCTGGCAAATCTTCTAAACTTTTCATTTCCCCTTACATTCTTCTAATTCCTTGATTAATATATTTATTTCTTCTTCGATTTGTGGCTCTCTAATTTCCTGTACAACAAATTCTGTGTCATCTATCACATCATTATATCTTACCTTTCCCGAAACAATTATCTCCTTTCCTAATATTTCATCTTTTCTAAGAAGTAGGAGTTCCAAGCTTGATTTTCCTTCTTTAACGTACTTGGCAACTTCTGAAGCTTTAACTCCTAATAACTTTTCTGCAGCATCTCTAAAGAATATTGCTCTAATATTGCTGGTTCCATCATCAATTACAGCGTTGATAACTAGGAGATACTCAGGATCAACTTTGCCGCAAGTGCTACAGACGTTATCGATCCTTTTTCCGCAATTCGGACAAAAACTAAAGAGTATTTCTCGTTCAAATAATTTGACGATGGTTCCTCTAATCTCCTTATTTCTTTCACCCTCTTTCAAATCTGCTATTGCAACCCTATTTTTATTGAGAACGAGCTCCTCTACTGGCGGTAAATCAGCTTCAACCTTTTTTATTTTACCCATTTTACTCAAATGCAACTCTATATCAAAGTAACCCTCCTTAACGTATGCGGAGCTTATTTTAACAGCATCTCCGACATTTATGTTTTTAACATGATTAACTTTATCATCCCAAAGCACAACCCTTGCAGTTCCAGTTTCGTCAGCAATTACTATACTAGCCACCTTTCCTTTGGTACCATCCTCCCTAGCAAACTCCTTAGGCTCATAGATTTTGAGAACTCTTCCTATAACGTCAACC
>Ga0190367_1000923_pt1 | contig 18708 bp, 25 predicted proteins | sample 4872181011_MG_FD_171838 | JGI IMG/M metagenome (GOLD analysis project Ga0190367, IMG submission 171838) | Hydrothermal vent microbial mat bacterial communities from Southern Trench, Guaymas Basin, Mexico - 4872-18-10-11_MG | ecosystem: Environmental > Aquatic > Marine > Hydrothermal vents >...
CAAACAACCCACCACCCAACCCGCACAACACCCCAAACAAGAATACAACACCTTTTAAAAAGACCCCTAAACCCTAAGGGGGTGAAAGTATCTGAGTGAGATTGCCAATACTCTAATGTTAATGCCGAGGATCGCAAGACTAGAGAAGCTAAAGAGGAAAATACGGCAAATAAGAGAACGAGGACCGAAGACAAAGGAACAGCTAAGTAAAACGTTAACGGAGAGTGAAGTCCAAGAGATACTAGCATTTTTGGCTAAAAACTTCTCTTACAAGGAAATAGAGGAATTAACGGGATGGAACAAGGAAATCATAAAGACTCTCCTAAAGCTATACAACATAAACTATAAGCCATCGATAAGTCCACGACATAAAACCCTATACTTCCTGAAAAAGCCTTTAGCAGAGATAGTGTATGAAATTCTCAACAGCGAAAATGGGATAGTCCAAGAAATCAAGAAAATACAGCAACATCCAGAACACTTTAAAACATTGTACTATAGGGGTCCTAAAAGGGCAGGCTACATACTAGCATACCTAGCATACATAAAACATAAATCTTCTATAGAAGTAGCTGAGACACTAAGGCTAAAACATAAAACAACAGTCCTAAACATGTTCAAACAGCTAGGACTAGTACCTCTAGGCAAAATAAAACAAAGGAAACAAGTAAAAGTATCACAACAAGGAATAGCCTATGCCCAGCAAATAGCACAAGAGGAAGGAGGAAAGCTAGAAAAACTACACCAACAAATAGTCGAAGAAAAAATAACATACCAGCAAATAGTAGACCAAGATCCGCAAACAGCAGAAAAACTAGTCATACACATGTACTGGAACAAGAAACAAAGCATAAAGACACTAGCAAAACTCTACAAAAAAGACTATAGAACGCTAAGGAAGATACTAGAAAAACACGGCCTAACAACAAGACCAAAAAGAAAGTATGATAAAAGACCATTCACAGGAGACATAGTAGAAGAAGCATACATATACGGACTAGCACTAGGCGACATAACACTAAGAATAAACAAGAAGACAAAAGCAATAACAGCAATGCTAAGCACACCAAAACCGGCAATGATAAAACTATTCAAAGAAACCTTCCAAAAATACACAGAAGCCATATGGATACAACCAAAAAGGACAGTAAGGAACAATAAAGAATATTATGAGTGGCGATTAACAGCATACTTGGACCGCTCCTTCGAAAAACTAATACCTGACAAAAATAGAATACCACAAAAATACTTACAGTACAAGGAAGCACTTTACAGCCTGCTAGCAGCATTAACAGACTGTGAAGGATCAATAGTATTAAGACCTGACGAGAAAGTTAAACTTGTACACTTAGTTTATAAGCTCGGTATGGCAAGCAGGAACATCATAGAGACTATATATAAGAGAATGCTTGAATTACATTATAAAGCACATCTCTACATAGAATCCACTAAAAACACTAGATTAGGAAAGAAACCAATGTACGTTATAAGACTCTATGGAAGAAATGCATACAAACTACTACAAAGAATAAGCCCATACATGAAGCATGCAGAAAGACTAGAAAGAATAAAGTTATACCAACACTACATGGAGCTGAGAAGAACCCAAGGAAAAACAAAAGCCTACGAAATAATAAAGAAAGAACTAGAAAAACTAAAGAAAAGAATAGAGGAAGAAACAAGGAAAAGCAGAGAAAAAGCAAAAGAACAATACCAGAAAAGAAAAACACAACCCCTAACCTTTTTCCTACATCATCATACACTTCTAAAAATACATTATATCAATATAAAAGAGGAAAAACCCCACTCTGATAATCAAAATTAAGGACAACACCATGCTCCTTTCATAATAGTGAAGTTGATCGCTTGATAGATTCTCATGGTTCTCATGATTCCTCCCGTTATGACGCTGATGCTTTAGAGAGAGCTATTGTTCATGTTAGATCTAAGTTTGGCGGTAAAGGGTTATGTTACTTCGTACTACACCACTATCTTGATAGACTTGTAGATATCCTAACTAGCTTGATTAGTGAGTATTATGAGTCTTATGCTTTAGGGTATTCTACTAGTGAATTGAGTTTTAAGGAGATTTATCAGCGTATAAAATCTGAGGCTTATGAGTGTTTACAGTTAGACCCCAAGAATATTCTAACCCCACTAGTATACAGTTTAGATGATGTACTTGGTGCACTATACTGGCTGTATGGTGGTAAGGGTAGGAGGAGGCAACGTAAGCATTTTGAGGAAATACTTGAGAGAGCACATGCTAAGATTTTGTCTGGTAGTGTTTTGTGGGGTCTTAGGGATGTTGTGATAAGGGTTTTGAGTGGTATACGTGTCTACCTAGGCTGCGTACTATGTGTGGTATTGGGTGATGAGGACTTCAAAAGTAAGGGTACACTTAACAAGATTGCTGCTACACTACATGTTAAGGTGGCTAAGTATATGTACTATGCTAGAGTGCGCCCTCCAACCTATAATGAGTTAGCTAATAGACTACTTGATAAAGAGAAGATAGCAAGCTTCATAGGTTATATAGTGAAAGCATCTTGAGATAGATGCCACATTAAGTTATAATGGAGTTCCTTCACAGTTAACTATACTACAGAGTAAGCTTTGGTACCTCCTCCTTCTGGTGTATTGTGGTGTCTTAGGGTCTCATAATTGCCTTGGACCATGCTGTTTCTTAAACTTTTTAGTTTGCTTTAAGCTGTTTCTTAGTCTATTTTGTTGGGTGTTTTGCTAAGTGTTTCAGCTTAGCTATTACTTAGAGACTAGTGTAGCTAGTATTCTTCAGCATCGTCCGTATTAGCCCTTCTAGTAGTGAACCTATTACTGACCCTATAATTGCACCTATGATGCCAAGGATTACTGCACCTACTGGTCCACCCTCCTTATAGCCAATTACAGCTGAGATTCCTGAGCTTACAGCTGTCGTAGTGAATAGTATTGGGCTAGGTCCTTTATACACTATGTAGGCTCTACCATAGTTTAGGCTCTTCGCTGTCTCTTCATACCTAGATTTTGACTTGTATACATACCTGTGGTTCATGACTTTCTATCCTGTTCTCTTAGTATGTGTACTTTTCTTTTTAAGCTTATCGGTGCTAGTTCATATAGACCATAGAACTTAGGCGAATACGTTTAAATTCCCGTAAAACAAATTATTCTACATGGTGGTTCTATGTCGGTCACTAAGATAATAGAGCAGCTTCTCGAAGAGGGGTATGAACCAGCAGAGATTGTTAGAATGGGTTATGCTAAAAGCACTGTGTATACGGTTTATAAGCGTTGGGTTGAGAGAAAGCTTCGTGAAGGCATAGTCTACATAGCTCATGATGTAGAGCCAGAGATCCTAGGGAAAATAGTTGAACAACTCAAACTAGTAGGATACAAGATATACATTGGTGGAAATACTTCATCAACGTTAAGCAGGATAACTATAGCTAAAGCAGTAATAGCTATACTATCAAGAACCTTGGGGTATCGGAGGAGCCTAGTCCGTGAGGAGATACAACGGGCAATAGGAGAGGAGAAACCACTAATAATTCTATTAGAGGAGGGAGCAGTACTACCAATACAACCACCAGATAGTGTAGTAATTATAAGATATGATAGAAGGGATCCAGAAAAGACTATAAGAAACATTATAAGCATGCTAGTAGAGAGAAAAGGTAAGGATCCGCTATACGAGCTTATACTCGCAATAGTTATAGCCTTAGTAGCAGTCTTAGGAGTAATAGCTTTAGTAAAAATACTAGACTTAATCTTAGGAGAGGAAAAGTAGCAACGCAAATTAGTGGAAAGTATTTACGGGGCTTAGACCGTGATGTGTGGAAGCTCATTAAGTTTTATGTTTACGGGTTTACTAGGTTCTGGTGGTGGCTACGGTAACCGAGTTTAATTATATCTTAATATCTTATTGTGCTTGTTTAGTATGCTTATGCTAGTTTGTTGAAGAATAATCATCGAAAGGCTAGGATTTCGCTTTTTCATTACTATTTACTTTTTCCATTATATGTTATGTTATCAAGGTTACTTTTCCTTGTCTATCCATTAGCCGCTATTATTTTTATTGAATTCTACATTATATTATCCATAATAGTTGTTTTAGCGGAAATCTAGTAATAGGATGACAACATAAATTACATTGTGAAGAAGATTGTTAGCAGTGAAAGTATGAGGATTTCTACTTATATGAATAATCTTAGTTTGTACAGTTTAGATGATTTAAGGTCGTGTAGTGTTGAAAGAATTTATGGTCTTCTTGAAAGCCTGATACATGTTAGTAGACATATAGGTAGGGTGGAGAATGCTGCTTATTCTAAGATATTTGTATAGTTAGGGGGGCTTTAGATAGGGGCTTTACACCTTATGATGCCTATGAGATTATAGAGTTCCTGATACTATGGGGTCAACCACAGAGGAGGACAAGAAACATGATATACCTATTAATGTTTATGATTTCTCAAGAATACTTAACGAGGCTAAACCGTTAATTCTAAAACTCCGTGAAAACGATGTAAACATCCTCAACTATTACAATCTTGAAGTAAACAAGAAGAGCAAAATAGAGCGTATAATAAGGGGTATTTATATAAGGAATAGGGAGAGTTAGAGGTCTAGGTTCAACATATATAAGCAAGGTTATGCACGTTCTATATCCACAGTTGCTAATGATGCGGGATAATGAGATAGCACAAAGCTACAATGTTAAACATAACATCAAAGGTTATCTATTATTCCTCAATGAATAAAGTAAAATAGCCAATTGTTTAATTAAAGCATACGCTAAATACAAGGGTATATTGATGGGAAATGTACAAAAAGAATTAAAAGAAACATTCCAAAGGTCACTTACAAGAATATTAGATATGATAAACTGGTTTTAGCAAGACCAGAAAGAATAGAAAACCTCAAGAATAGGTTTCAGCAGTTAAAGAAATCTATAGTACCATTATTGCTATACTAGTACTTTGTCTAATAATAGGTTTTGGTGAATGGCTCTAATTAGCAAACAATTCTTTTATTTTTCTTCTGAAGGTTCCGTGCTTCAAGCAATCCTTTGTCCCATTCTTTTTATGTATATTTCTCTTTGCAGTGTTAGTATTCTATGTGTTTTGGTAATGGTGTAGCATGGGTGTTTATAACGGTTGGTGTTGTTGTTTCTAGTGGGGGTTTGATGTATTATAGGAGGAGGGTTTGTGCTTACTGCGGTAGGGAATTCTATGCAGCTGCTCCCGGTCAGAGGTATTGTTCTCCTGAGTGTAGGGAGAGAGCGCAGAGAGAGCGGAGAAGGGAGTATCGGAGGAGGAGAGTCGAGAGGGGTCGTGGATACTCTCCTAAGCCTAGGTTTGGAGATAGGTGTGTTAGGTGCGGGTTTGATGTAGTGTATGCGTTGGAGTATAGTCATGAAGTGAATGGGTTCCTCTGTGCTAACTGTCATAGACTCCTGCATCAGGGGAGTGAGAGGAGGATGCGTGATGCTAGGAGGGGTTACCCAGTGAGATTATTTGGTGCATTGTATGACCCTGGGTTTCCTTATGAGCCTGAGAGGTGTTACCTATGTAGGCAACCTATAACGCCCACTATATGGGAGGAGCACCATATGATACCTAGGAGGGCTAGTGGTGACAATGTAGGTGTAGAGAATATCGTGATAGTTTGTGCTAACTGCCATAGAATCCTCACGAGAGCTAGTAGTGTTATAGAGAAGTATTTTGCTAAATTCCTAAATTCAGATTGGAATCCTTACTATCCCCATTATAAGACACCTGACCAGTATAAGCGACTCAGTATAGCTGTAAAAGTCAAGATTATTAGAGGCTTTTACGCCTTCTTGAGGGAGAAATGGGAGGAAATAATGAGCCAGTTAAGACAAATTAGTAGGAACAGTGTGAATAGACCCTCAAAATAATATGAGGTCCCTAGAGAGTAAGAGTAGCTTATTGGATTAGAAATACATATATCACATGTAGTTTCCCCCTTAAATAGGGGAGGGTATAGGTGGAGCTTGAGAAGTTCACTAGGGAATTAGTCTCTCTTGGTCTTCCTGTTGAACCAGTAATTGACTTTATTAAAACCCTCTATACTGTTGGAGAGATGCCTTACGAGAGGGAGATTAAGACAGGGGAGCGACCTTACCCAACTGAAACCCTTTTTAGGGTTGATGACTGGATAGTAAAGTTGCTACATAAGTATGGTCTCCTCCTTAGCGGTATGAGGGAGACAACAGTTTATGGGGTATATGCTAATGTAAGGTATTATAGGCTTACTCAGGAGGGTTTCAAGTTAGGCTCACAAGTATTCCAAAGACACCTGCGAAACGTGGTTGGTGGGTTAGTGAGTGTGCTAGATAGGTACCCTTTGAGGCTTATTAGGGTTGCTGCCTTAAGTGCTATAAGTCCAAGGGATGGGAGAGCTTCATGGCTGAGTGTTAAAGTGGATGGTTCTGATTTGGATACTGTCTTCTCTAGGGTTGCTTTAGATTTCGAAGTGTTAATGATGGAGCCCGAGGAGTTAGTTAGGGTTTATAGGGTTTCTAAGGAGGCTTACGGAGATTTAAGGCTTGTTTTCGAGAGGCTAAGGAGGTCTAGAGTTAGAATGTATGAACCCCGAGTTTACGATATGTTTATGTCAAAGGTTCTAGTAGAATATGATGGTAAGATTCATAGGGAAATACTAGGCTTAATGGAGGAGCTTTCCTCTCTAGGATTGGTAAGAAGGATTCCTGTCTATAATAGTAAGGGGGAGTATGTTGGGGATGAGTATAGGGCCTCACCAGAGGTAGTGTATGCTTTGGAGGAGTACTCATCCGACGCCGACTTTGATGAGGCTAGGAGAATATTCTTAGCTATTGAGCTGATACTGAGAGCTTTAGGTGGAACGTTAACTAAGCGTGAGCTCCTCATAGCCCTAGATAAGTTAGGGGTATCAGAGGGTGAGGTTAAGGTAGCTTTAGACATTATGTCTAAGCGGGAGATCACAACCAGATATAATGAGGAGGGAGCCCCTGATTCACCAGCATTCATTATCTTGAAGGAGGTAGAGGCTAAGGAGGAGGTTAAGAGGGCAATAAGTCTAGTAGAAAACCTTATCCTACACTAAACCAGAAGGTAGCTTTTTCTCACCTTATACCAAAACCTCCTTGAAGGAATATGAGTTCACCATGTTAGCAACTTTTTAGCTCCTTTACTGGAACGGTTTTGTCGAGGCTTTAGAAGACACTATGGTATAAAAATTGTTTACGCCATAAGAGAGTTTATTCTATTATGGCTTAGGTTTCACTTAGCTTGTTATCTTACTAGTTGTCTTAATTTCTTCCAGAATGTGGTAGCTTATGCACTTATCCCCTCTATATATCTTAGTTTTTACTAGGTATCGGTGCATCTCTGTTCTCATCCTCTTTCTTTGTGTTTGGGTTTATATTTTATTGGAGGAGGGTTTAGATTTTTTCCATGTGTTTTTGCTGTTTTATTGTGGATAATCTTTAAACCCCCACTTCTTTACAGTGAGTGTAGTATTGCTCGTGGGGTTTCCCCCTTCTTGTGGGGTCTCATTGTTAGAAGGGTTAAACTGCGGGGGTTCTCTGGGGTAGTTCATGATGTTGATGTCGTCGAGTATGGCGGTAGGAGGTTCATTCTTATTAAGGTTGATAATAACGTTAGCTGTGATCTATTGCCAGAGTACCTAGTTAAAATACTAGTGTGTTATGATGTTGGTTTACCGCCGTTGGTGATTGCTGTGCCTCCTAGTGGGCTGCCTGAGAGTGCAAAAAGGGCTGTAGGTGAGCTCAATGGGGTAATATTGGAGGTTAACGCTATGAACTAGTCCTTCTTCTCTATGCTTTCATACCATCATCTGTATTGTTGTCCCCTCTAGCCTTACTGTTACTGTATATTTTTCTTTAATACTATACTAGAGTGAGTTTAGGCCCTTCCCCTCATACATGTAGTACTGTTATTTACGTGTTTCATCTATCATGAAATTCATTGGTTTGTTGCCGTTTTGTTGAGAAGAAAGTTGCCGTCCGATGGAAACACGGCAATAAACAACACGGGCAGAGAATCGAGGAAAACGATTTACTTGGTATACCTTAACAGTTTTAACGGGAGATTCTTTACAATTACTATTATAGCTATTTACTATTATGGTAGGCATTAATATATTAGATTCAGGGTTTATGCTGCTTCGTAGGTGTATGATCTTCTATTGGTAATTGTTTTATGTATTTTTCAAAAAATTCTTCTGGTGTTAATACCTCTATTTTTAGTTTTTCACATACATTTTTAAAGTCCTTTTTATTCCAGGTAATTAATATGTCTATGTTATATTCCTCAAGCATTAATGTGTGAAAAGAGTCCATAACGGGTGTTCCATACTCTACTGCAACTTTAATAAGTTTTGATATAAAGTGATCTATCCATTTCCTTGTGCTTCTACTATATCGTTTAGGGATTACAGGAGATAGTACTGTTAAGTATTCGCTCCACGTTTTTAATACTCTCCATAGCATGGAGTATGCTCTATCCTCGTCTTTAGTTCTCCTATATATGGCTGAAGCTAATTCTGGAAGGGTGAAAATTGAAGTATAGAATCTGAATACTCTGTTTACCTTAGGGTTTAATACAATGTTTTCAATAAAATACTTTGAAACATTGTGTTGTTTTTCATCTTCTAATTTAGCTGATACTATGACATTGGTGTCTATATACACCTTATTGTCGTCCATAGACAACCTGGTAATTACCTCATTTTCTTTTCTGCTTAGTTTTCTTCTTTCTTCGCCTAGGAGGAGCTCTTTTCCTGCTTATCCTCAAGTATTTACGGAGTTCTTCAAAGAATTTCTTCTTAGCATTTTTCTTTCGCTTCTTGCTCTTACTCAAACAAATTACACCTTACCCATAATTTAACATGTTAGCTGTGAACCATATTTTTTACTATAATTTGCTAAAAGCTTCTCTGTATACTTGGGTGGGGGATATTTCGTTTACATGGTAGTATGTATTATTTTAAAGCTACTTGTATAGAATTATGAATATAGCTTGTTAGATTATTCACTAGAAATGTTAGTATTGGGAAGTACCATAAAATTATACACTAGGGTAATCAACTTTAATATTTAGTGGTTCCTACAGGTAGTATTCCGTTTATTATCGCCCTTAGAAGTCGATGTTTTATAGGTAGGCTGGTTTAAAAAGCGCATTAATGGCCAAGAGGATTTATTTGACTTAATTGCTTATTAGGTGTCTGTGTAGATTTTTATAATGGGGTAAGGGTTTAAGCGATGAGGTTTATCATATCAAATTTCGGTCCTGTAAGGGAAGCTAACATAACAATTAAGCCTTTAACAGTTTTTATTGGTTCCAATGCCTCAGGTAAGTCATATATAGCCTACTTAATATGGTGTCTGTTAACTGTCGAACCTAACTGGGACAGACTAGTAGAGATCATTGATAAGTATTTGGGGGATATAACAGAATTAAACGATAAAAGAATAGGTGATAGGGTTAAGAAGATAATCTTATCCATTCTTAGAGATTTTATAAACATCTTCTATAAGGAGAATTTAGAGGATCTCTTGGAAGATACGTTCTTAATTGATGACCTTAGAGAGCTCATAAGGTATGGGGCTAATGAAGCTAAGGTAATATTGAGTAATGATAAGGGAAGTATAGCTATATCAATTAATATAACCAAGGATGGTCTGATATTTTACAATCTCAGTAATGAAGTTATTGGGATGGTGGAGCAGACAATAAAAGTGAAAACCGAGCCTATTGTTAAGGAGACAATAAGGGTAGTATTAGAAGTTGATGGTAATGAATGGATTAAGGAAGACGTTACAGATAGAGAGGAACTAGTTGATTTAATAATTAAAATGACTATTGCGGTTATTAGTTGGCTTTTTGATGGATACTTCCCCCATCTCCCCTCGGTCATAATACCTGATGGAAGAGCGGGTCTTCTACGTGCACGTGAGGCCATGGTTCATACGCTTATGTCCATTAGATGGAGACCTCTGATAATTAATGCTGCTGATACAGCCTTTATACGTACCCTAGAGTCATTAAATCTTAGAGTACGTAGCAAAGAGATTAACAAAATAACTACATTCATAGAGAAAAAGTTACAAACACAATTTGTACTTCATAGAATGCCACCAAGGTACATTGTTAAATTTAAAGATGTTGAGATGCCATTACAAAGGACTTCTTCAGGTATTAGAGAGATAGCACCGATAGTATTTATATTGAGACACTATTTAAGTAAAGGTTACTTTCTAATTGTTGAAGAACCTGAGTCTCATCTACATCCTGACGCTCAGGTTATTATTACTCGGGCCCTGGCAGGATTACCAAAGCAACGTGTTGTAACATTGATGACTACTCATAGTATTCATGTTCTTGATGAGATTAGTAACTTGATTAGGTTGAGGAAGCTTAGTGATGAGGAGAAGAAGAGACTTGGTTATGAGGTTTGGGAGGGTCTTGATCCAGAGGATGTTGCTGTATATCTATTCACTAGTGATGGTAGGGTTGAGAGTATAGGTGTATCTGATGATGGTCTTGAGGAGACTGGTCTTGATAGGGTTGTTATTGAGATTGCTAATATACAGTCTCGTGTCGAGAACCTCTTTAGGAGGAAAAGGTAGGTAGCACTGGTATGATCCACTGTAGTGATAAATGTAGGCATAGAGGATCACTAAAGAAGAATGGATGTAAGATTACATGTTGTGTTTGCGAGTTCATATGTGAGATTGATGGTTGTGAGATAGAGGGTGGGTGTGATGCTATAGCTGTAGCGAAGGATACTATACTCATTATAGAGGCTAAGGGTGGAAGACTAAGACGAGAAGATGCTAAAGATGCAGTAAGACAACTGCTGGTATGTCTTGAAAAATACAGGTTAGATACGTTAAGGGATGTAGAGGTTATACCAGTGGTAATGTATAAGTCACGTGTTGAAAGCTATGCACGCACATACCTATACAAGGGACCTCATGAGCTGAAGAGGAAGGGATTAAAACCCATTCTCCATAGATGCGGAGACGACCTATCAAGAATAATTTTATAGTAATAAGATGTAATACTATAGTTTCATACATATTACCATACTGGTATTATTCGCTTATGACTTCTTAATTGCTTCTATGATCCTTTTTGGTATCTTTACCCCGCCTGGTATCCCCATGATCATTAGCATGTTGAATGCTTCTAGCCAGTCACCATTCTCTAGTGCCCTCCTAACATTATTTATCATCGTTGCCTTCCATTCAGGGTGTCTGGGGTGTCCAGGACTTCCTATTGTTGCTAGGTATCCTGCTGTAGCACACATCTTGTATATGAAGTCTTTGTAGTCTTTGAGTGTAAGCTTAGCTATTATGGTTACTGCTACTAGTATTGCTGGTATTCTTATCCAGGGTTCTGTCATGTAAAGTGCCATCATTATCAATATTATTACTAGATATATTGCTGTTGTTAGTTTAAGTCGTGAGTAGCATAGGAGTGAACTTTCAAATGCCTTCTCATATATTAATCTGGGTTTTCCACCCATCCTCATAATTGTGTATATTGTTAACTTCATTAAGATGCTGTCTACTGGCTCTACGTAACTTAGGAATGCTGAAATTATGAATGCTAGTAGTACCGTGTGCCAGAGGTCTAGTAAGCCCTGGAAATATGGTATTGCTACTATAGCGTATCCGAAGAGTATATCGTCTATTATTAGGGTTTTCCCTTTACTCATACTGATTCACTCTTGAGTTAGATTGGTCACTATTATAACTTATATGATGTAAGAGGGTAGTAAAGGTTTTAGGTGATAGATAAATTCATTTATGTTGAACTCTATACAGTTTTATAGTTGAAGCTCCAAGACTCCTTGGTGTTAATAGGATTTCATGCAATTCCATGAGCTATGTTACCACGGTTTCTGGCTTGTTGGACGGTAGGGCCCCCTAGTTTACTGCTGATGCAGAAGTTTCTCGGTTTTTAAACTCTGTCCTTTTTTATTGGACGGAGGGGGTGTGTCTGGGTGTCCGTGGATATTCCTATCCCAGAGTATGAGCTTAAGAAGTTCATAAAGTATGATGATGCGGTCATACTACAGCATGTGAAGGAGTTTTATCTAGCTCGCCATCAAGATATGGTGATTACATTGTAGGTACGAGAGTATGGTCTTATGATAATGCTTACCTTGCTGTTGTTGAGGAGAAGGAGATAGATGTAGAGAAGGCAGCAGATATTCTCAATGAGAAACTGCCCAAGGCAAATCTACCTGTGCCTGATAAGGCAAGTATACTGAAGGTCATGGTTTATAATGCTAAAGTCATACTTAAAGACCACGATAAGTATACAGCAGTAAAAGTTGAAACAAAGTATAACCCTGTTTACGAACTGGAAGTGTTAAAAGCATACTATGAGTGCGTGGGCTCATGGAGACACCTAGACTACGGAGCCTTCAATATAAGGAAAAGGATAGTGAAGTACTATAGTGACAAACCTGTTGAATGTATCACAGGAATAATAAGGAAGGGGTCATCAGCAGAAGTTCGATTACTACTCAACATTAAAAAGGTAAATGAAGTAAAAACACAAATAGTCGTAATTGAAAAATGGAAGCTCGAAAGACTAAGAGATATAATAGAAACCATGATTAAAGATGAGAAAGTAAAAGAATATATCATGTCATTACTGTCAGAGGTAATATGATGTACACTAGACCAGTTGTAGCATACCTTAGAGTGTCAACTGTAAAACAGGATTTAGAGTCACAATGGATGACTATTGAGGCTTGGGCTAAAAGTAAAAACATAATTATTGATGAACGCATTATTGAAGAAGAGCCTATTAGCGGGGCTGAGGATAGGAGACCAAAGTTCCAGGAGTTGTGGCGGAGGGTTAAAGAGGGTAAGGTTGGTACCATAGTTGTAGCTGAACTTTCTAGATTAAGCCGTAAAATGAGGACTCTTGTCAACTTCCTGTACGACTGCTTTGAAAATAATGTTACAGTAGTTTCAATTCGTGAAGGATGGCTTGATGAGGCTATGAGAAACGAGCTTATAAGACCAATATTGATAGCAGTCTTCAGCACTCTCTACGAGCTAGAAAGAAAAAAGGCAGAAGAATTAGTAGACCAAAACTATTAGGGGATAAGAGGAATGAAGTCATAAAGATGTATCGTGAGGGCTATCCTTTATCATGGATTGGAAAGAAGTTTGGCGTTTCAGCAAAGACTGTGAAGAGAAGGCTTAAGGAATGGAAGATAATACCTTAACGTGATCTACCAACTAAGTCTAGATAGGTAAACAAGCTAAATAGAATGGTCTAACTAGGGTAATAAGTTTAAGAGTGGAGGAGGGAGGGATGAGCCTCATTGATAAGATTAAAGAGGCTAGGATGTATTATATGAGGTATGAGGTACTTAACAGAGAGATTGAGGACGAAATAGGGAGGTTACTGAAAGAGCATGGCTATAGAATTGGATATTACTGAAAGGTATAACTCTAAGCCTATACTACACCTCCCCATATACGCTAAGGGTAAGACTGGAGAACTATACCTACTAGAAAATGGGCTAATAGTAGCTAGATTCCTTCTCGTAAAGAGGAAAGGAAAAACTAGAATTCAAAATAGAATGGGAGACACTAGGTAAATGCATATGAAAATCTCATTATTGAACATGACATTATGAGTTTAGCCCTTGCAATCTTTCTATAACCTTTCTGAGAGCCTTTCCACAAGCTCTTACCTCTATAACTGCTTGAAGCATATTGGTAGTGCATGGGAAGAGCAGAGAAACATTATGTAAGTTTACTGATCTTCAACGTTTATAAGGTGTAGTGTTTTATCTGAATGGAGGCGGTGGAGGCATGCGAGTTCACCACGTTCAGGAAATACAGGTATAGAATTATTTACGAGAAGAACGATGGCTTGTCATATACCGCATCAAAGTCTATAGTATCAATTATCGGACGTAAAGGTGTGGAAGTTCTTGTCTCAATACTATTAAATGTTGAAGGTAAGCTTGTTAGGAGAGTCGATGACGAGTCTAAGCTTCTTGAAGAGTATATCATCTATGTTGATGGTGTGGAGGTTAAGCACGAGTATAGAGTATTGAAAGGCATCATTAACGTCACATGGTTCTGGTACTTTAGGAGTCTAAACGAATTCAAGTGTGCTGCTAAGATGCTACTTTCAAGGGAGCTTAGTAGAGTTAATAATGAGCTAGGTAAGTTAGGAGCTAAGCTGGAAGGCTATGAAAGGAAATACGGGTTGGAGTCTAGGGATTTCGTAAGATTAATGATGGACTGGTATGATGGTAAAGTCAATAGGTTACCTCAGCTATTAGAAATCGAATCTAAAAAGCCAAACAACGAGTTGACCAAGTGGTGGAATCTATATGACGAGTACAGGAAGCTTGTAAAGACTAAAAAGATCATAATTAAAGCCCTCAATAATCTAGGGTGAAAAGCTATGAAGCTGTGTTGTTTTAGTGACTTACACTATAGTGGTTATAGGGAATGGCTTAGAGAACTATTAGAGAACACTATAGCTGGTACATGTAGTAAATGCGATGTAGCTATCATTGTAGGTGATGTAACAGGAATTGGAAATTTAGATCATCTTAGAGAAGCTTTAGAGTTGATTAAGGAGTATTTTGATCCTCTCCCTTTACTTATTGTTCCCGGCAACCATGACTTGTATGTGTCATATGAGGAGCAGGCTAAGGGTATTAACTCTCTACTGAAGCTTAGCATGTTTAATGAGCTAGTGGAGAAGCTTGGATATATAGCTCTCATGAAGCGCCCTTACGTTTTTGCTAATGTTGTTTTTGTTGGCTCAATTGGATGGTATGACTACTCATTTGCTCCAGATTATCTCAACCTACCCCTAGATGAATTATAGAAAGAAGACTTATGGACCGTATGTTTGGATGGATAGAGAATTCATTAAGCTACCATTTACAGATGAAGAATTCACTTTATACTTACTAGATAAGCTAGAAGACGATATTAGGGAAGTCTATGACCAAGTAGACAAAATAGTCGTTGTAATGCACCATATACCCTTCCGTCAAATGGTGACTTATAAGCTCAATCCTGAATAGGTTATAATCCAAGGAGTTTCTTAACGATGTTGTCAATCCTTGTAAGTTCATTTCTTAGTAGAGTTGTTATTTCTCTCCTCCTAGCTGCTACACTCTTTTGCTAGTTTTATATGGTCTTGGTTGTTAGGATTAAATTTTGGTATGGGTAGTAAGAATGGGCGTCTATGTATATCTCTTTCCCCGAAAAGCCCTTTAGTTTGGTAAGATTTAATCTCTTGATTGATAATATTTGAGTTAAGATTTCGCAAGTAGACGCCCTAATATCCTGCTTAGGTAAACATAGATTATTTAATGGTTATCTCATAAGACTAAGGTGTAGAAGATGACTTCACATGGGTCAATACCAAATTAGTATAGACCATTTAGGTTTCCAACCCTAGATGATACTCATGGCATTCTGGTTCAACATACTTCTTCTGATTTCTAATTTTAATTGGTTATATAAATTTTCACGTAAAAAGTTTAGGGCATATAGTCTTCTAAATTAGGTTTTTAGTATGAATATTGAAATTTGAAGGAGGACAGGTGACATTCAAGCAGATATACTCACCATTACAGAAAGTAGAGGCATAGAGAATTAATGGGGCGGGGATGAAGAGTCCCGCCATACTGACTGTGATGAAACCCCGATCGGACGGACCTCCACTTCCTGCCTAAATTTCTACTTTTCTACCCCGCCCCTAATTGTGGGATTGTGTGTGTTACATTTAAACTTTTACCGTACTCCCCTAATGAACTGATATACATTTTATCGTAACCCCCATAAAACATGGTAAGACAGGTATTGCTCCCAAGGTATTTCGGCTCCTAGCATCTTGTATTCTTGATTATTAGAAGACCTTATTAGTTGGTATGAGGATGCTAGGGACAAGTAACCCCAATATTTAATTTTACCCCAGAGAAAAGGAATAGTATGGGTATGCTGTTGTGCCTGAGTGGAGGGTTCATGATAAGTGGGCTTTAAGAATGGGTGTACCATTAAATGTTTCAAGATACGTAAACAAGTTCATTGATGACCCTAAGAGATGTAAAGAATACATTGAGTTTTTGAAGTGTAGGTTTAGAGAAGAGGGTATAATGTTAGTAGATGATGAAGAGTATGAGAGGTATGAAGCAATCTCCTTTTGCATTAGAGTATCGGATATGATAGGCCATGACTCAGGTAGGAGGTCAAAACACGATTTACATCTTCAGCTAGAATTTCTTGAAACTAAAGGGTTAGAGTATGTTAGAGCATACTATTTACATCATGCACTAGATTATATAGCAACAGTATACCCAGCACTAACATTAGATGAAATCTTCACTAAGCTTGATAGGAAGATAGGAGACCACTACAAAGAAAACATAAGAAGAGAATGGCTAAACGTTAAAAACTTCATCAAAAACAACATTAAAGAGATAATAGAAGACCTAAAATAAAGTAGTTAAGGTTTATGAAGTTGATTTATTCAGAAAAGAATTATCACGGTAAATTAGTATTACATGGTTGTTATGTCTTTGATTCTACAGATTCTAACGTATCTTACTTTCTTATCGTTTATTCTTACTTCTATAAGTTCTAACCTGAGTACATCCCCCTTCTCCCAGCCCAACCGTTTAATCAAATGAGCTGGTATCGTTACTTCAAATACCCTGCCTACTGTACTCTTACGCATCCTGAGAATGGTTGAGGCTCGTAGAAGTATCTCTTCACTCATGCTCTTACACTTCCCATACTATATACTGGTGTAATTGAGGATAGTTTATTACCGTTACAACATATTAATCCAACATAAACTAATTATAAACTGATTAGCTTCAATAATTAACTTAAACAGTAAAGTAGTGTACCTAGTAAAAATATACTATGTATATAAGTATACTAGTGTGTGGGAAAAATCTTCTATTCATTTTAAAACATGCAATCATCGAGTTCCTCATCATCTTCTTTACTTGCTTGTTTTCTTTCTTGTTCTTTGGTTGCCTCCTCTATGAGCCATTCTGGGAATATTATTCCGTATACTTCCATCTGGTCTACCACCTCCACTATAGTGGAGTGGGGGTATATAAGGTGGGTAAAGTAGAATCATTATTTACTTTACAATTACCATTTATTTTAGTGGTTTTTGTCTTTATACGTAGACTATGTTGATGTTTAATGCTTCACAAACTATCTCAAGAAGCGGATTTATCCCATTATCTTCTCTGGGTAAGACTATAACTTTATCTATTGGTATTCTAGGGTATCCTATGAGATCAAGTTCTACTTTGATTACTTCACTATATGTTAGTACTTGCCCAATAGCCTCCTTAACAGCACTAGTATCAGTACTACTCTTAATCTCGGCTATAGTGAGAAAGTCACCAAAAAGTAATAGGTGATCACTATCATCATATAGGGGGTCAAATATTAAGGGCGAAACCATAATACTCCTAGTAACGTATTGTGATAGCTTATTGGCTATCACTTGTACTTTGGATCTTGTGGTAAATAGTTTTGAATCAGTAATAACATAGACTTCCCCAGATTTAAGTCTCTTAGGATTCCTAACCACAATAACACCGCTCTCAACCGGAAAGCATGACTAAGAGCTCTTAGAGCAATCTCCCTGTACCTATATTTTAGATAGACTTCACCTATAGTCCATCTTTTAGACTCTAATTCCTTCCTAACTACATTCGCGAAAAGAATTGCTCCAACAGGATACTCCAATATTACTGCTACATTAGATTCTCTTTCAAACACCTTTGCTACGTAGCGAGCTACAACATCCTCGTGGTTGCCTCTCTTAACACCATGAGTATACTGGTATCTAGTAGAACCAGCAGCATTGGAAAGAGCAGATAATAAGCTTGCACCCTTCCTCTTCAGAGCTTCAAGGAATGTGGATATTTCTCTTCCCTTACCTGCCCATAGTATGCCTTGATCATCGTAGACTATTAATGAGTCAGTGATGTATATGTAGCCTCTACCCCCTCTACTCCTGAACTTCTGAGCAATTGTAATTGGGTATACGTTAACACCTATACTTCTGAGATAATCTGTTACCTTACTTATTCTCCTACTATACCTCTTCAACTTCTCATAAATCTGAGCCTCCAGAGCACTGTATGCTTCAATATTATCCCTTGGTAGCTCTAAAATCTCATACTTTATTCCATGGAGTCTATTTATTTCTTGTAGAAGACTTCTAATGAGTTGATTTTCTCTTATACATTCAGGTAAGGTACATGAGGATGGTATATATGTTAAAAGATAAGGCACAAATAGACACCCACATAGTTCAAAATATAGTATCCATCTAATTGTAATTACGTCTACCACTCCAACCTGTGAATAAGAATTCTCTTTCTACTGCTGTTGATGTTCTATGTTTTTACCAAAAGTTACTACTTAAACTAGTGATATGACCTAAGAATTAGAAAGGTTATGTCAAAAAGTGCTCTTAGTGTGCTCCTTTCTTCCTACCACATCTTCTAGCAGCTATATGACCAACTTTTCTACCTGGGCTTGCATTTCTACTGACTGTTGTTGGGAATGATACACTTTGGTGCGAGCCCCCTCCATGAGGGTGGGAGCAAGCGTTCATTGCTACTCCTCTTACTGTTGGCCAT